>Ga0070747_1000051_pt1 | contig 50275 bp, 58 predicted proteins | sample VirMetDEL_Mar_31_FD_77321 | JGI IMG/M metagenome (GOLD analysis project Ga0070747, IMG submission 77321) | Aqueous microbial communities from the Delaware River and Bay under freshwater to marine salinity gradient to study organic matter... | ecosystem: Environmental > Aquatic > Marine > Coastal... | reverse complement strand
GCAACTGAGTCGCACTATATCAAACTAGCAACACATGCTCTAAACAGAGCAGCACTAAAGTAGGTGAAAAGTGAACGCTAAACGGCTTGATGACTACATCCGACGTTGTTGGGTATGTGGACATCAAATGAAGAAAGACGACATATTCGGCGATATTTGCAACCGTTGTGCCTTGAAAGACGTCACACCACCTGATACTATCCAGGAATTGAAAGATGAACCAATTCAAAGAGGAAAGTAACATGCCCGGTATTTTCAACCCAGGAACAAACGCAAAACAGTATGTAAACAGCCTAGCTGGTGCGACTGTACTCGATGGCCAGGACATCCGGGCCCAGAACAACGCTGTTTCTCAGCATGGTATTCCCATACGAAACAATGTCCAGTATCAAAATCCTATCCTGGCTGCCATTGGCAACGCCGGCAACAAAGTAGCCCAAGGGTTAGCTGGATTGATGGGATCTCCCGAGCAACTGAATAATTACGTTGCTTCAGGATCTGATCGTGATAAAAGCAACGCACAAATTGAAGCTTATTTTGTCGATGGTACTATACCAAAAGTCCCCACCCGGGATTTCTTGCGTATGCAACAACAACAGCAGGCTAAATAATGCCTTTACTCGATTTCAGTAAAAGCCTGGCTCAGCCTCAAGCAATCAAGACTTCCGTAGCTGAAGCAGCAGGCAGAAAAGTCAATAAAATGTTTGATAACGCTGCAAAGCCAAAAATCAACGTATCTAAAACACCCCCGGTACAAGCTGTCAAAGTTCCTGGAAAACAAGGACCTGTAGATAGACGATCGCCTACTGGTAGCCGTGCTAGACGACCAGATTCTGGTGGTAAGCGTAGTGCTAGCCGTGGTGGTGGTGGAGGCAATAGCGCCCTTATGGGCAAAGGCCTTTTTAACCGAATCGCAAAACGAATCTAAATTTCCGGCTTGCCTGTATAGCAGGTTTTCTCCACGTCATTCCCTGCGTGAGCCACAATGGGATTCAAATGCCCCAACAGCCGGATCCTCCTCCCTTAGTCCGGCTGTTTTTTAGGCCCTCACTGTTTGACGCAGTGGGGGCTTTTTTTTCGCGCTAGCCTATTAATGAAATAATCATGCTCGTACTGCCGAAGCTGCTTCGCTGGAGCGGATTGAGACTCAAAGCAACCTTGGACTATTAAATGAAAATATATACACCTGAACAGCATGACCTATTGGACTGGATACCTGCCAACGACGGCATTGTACTTATCAAAGCAGGTGCTGGAACAGGTAAGTCTTTCATGTCCAGGGAAGTAACTGAAGTCCTGCAGCCAAAACGAGCTCTGTACACCGCTTTCAATAAAGCGATAGTCCAGGAAGGCATTCCGAGATTCAAAGGCCTTAACATCGAATGCAGGACGTGGCACTCACTTGCGTACCAGGCTGTCAAGCCAAAGAACATTAGTGATATCAGCTACAAGTGCATTACTGAGAATCTCACGTACACCAAGAAGGCTGCTCTCATCAAAGGAATCAATGATTTCTATGTGTCAGCCAGTACGGACATGTGGGAGTTCTTCGAAGATTACTTCCGCACACCGGACGACGACGTTGACGAAAGAATGGTCGAACTCGCTGTTAAGTATGTGGAAAAGATGGTCGACAAGACATTAGACCCCAGTTTCAATTTCATGCTTAAATATCTACACTTGTTACTAAGTGAAGGCAGTATTGTCCTGGAATACGATCTGGTCATACTTGACGAGATCAATGATACAACTGCTGTAGCTCTCGAGATATTCAAGCTGATCAAGGCGCCGAAGAAGATTGGCCTGGGCGAACCCAACCAGGCTATCTACGACTTCCTGAATCTGGTAGACGGATTTGAACTGCTGGCTGATGAAGCGAAAATAATGAAGCTGACCCAGTCCTTCCGTTGCAGCGAGATTATCGCCAATAAGATCACTAAATTCTGGCACCGCAATGTCGACGAGGAATTCGAGTTCGTAGGAACCGATGAGCCTGTCGAGAATGGAAAGTATTTACATTGCACATCCACGAATGGCAAGATCATCAAAGAGATCAATGAGCGCTTATCTGCCGGTAAAGGCTTCGAGCTACTGCGGGATCTGAAAGATATATTTGCGTACCCGATGGCTATCATGGGAGCAAGCCGTGGTAAAAAAGTATATCAGAAACAATACAAATTCCTGGAAGATGAATACGAAGCCTGGGATCAGACTCGTCAAAAAGGCGTAAGCTTTCTGCAGTATTTACTCGAACACGTTGACGACCAAGAAACCAAAACAGCAGTCAATCTACTGGTGTCATTGGGAAGAAAAGGCGTCAACATCTTCGATCTGTATAAACGAGCCCAGGACGCTCCGGTGGATTTCAATTACACCATAGCTACTGTGTTCACATCCAAAGGCCTGGAGTTCGAAACCGTCTACATAGACGACGATCTCAATGGCCGTATCGAAACTATCCTTGCCAACGGCGGAATACGGACTCATGAAGACCTGGTAGCATTCCGATGCTATTACGTCGCCTGTAGCCGTGCCGGCAGCAATCTGATGAACGCGAAAGCACTGAGCTACTAATAGCCCATTTCCCAAATTAGCTGATACTCGCACAGCCAATGATCCACCAAGTTGCGAGCCCATGAAGGAGACATGACATGTCAATTACCAAAATCCTTGCCGAGAAAGACGTCGATTCAGGCGAAAAACTCACCAACGTCGCAGTTATCGTTTCAGCTGCACGTAAAGCGTACGGTAACGAAGACGCCGAAGTTGCCTCACCGAAAGTGAGCACCACCAACGGTAGCATGAGCTTCATCCACCTTGATGACGATTCGAAAGTTTCGTTACTCCAGGCGGAAGTTGCCCGTGTGAAGTCCCAAGCTGTCGAGTATGTCGAGCACACCGAAGGCGCAGACCTCAATCGCAAGATTGAAGAACTCATCGCTATCAACGGTATGTTCACAAACATCGACGCCGGTACGAAATTCGCCTACATCTAAGGCGCATTTCAAGTAGTAACTGGGATCCCCTCTTGTCAGGGGATCCCTTTCCCTGGAGATTCCTGTGACGAGTAAGGATGAGTTTCAAGCCTGGTATAAAGAGCACGTTGAAGGCAAAAGTCATAAACCCAAAGATCCATGGGAAGAAACCGATAAAGCAGAATACCTGAAAGCTATTCAAGAGGAAATCCAAACAGGGTCCCAATTGATTGAAAAGTACCAAGGAAACTTTAGCCCACTGGAAGACAGAGTCCGCGGCATAAATAAAGATTTCGACCGTTACACTATGGACGATTTCTACGAACCGGAACTTCCTCCTTCACGCTTTGATGACGCTGCAGATGCTATGAGCTATCAGGCCTCTGTATTCGATCGTATAAAACAATCCCGAGAAGCCAAGAGAGAACTACACCAAATGTCTAATAAATTCTTACCGTTTATCGTTGAGTCATCGACTCCGTTAAGCATCTGGACTACTATCCTGGCCAGGAGCAAGGGCATGGACCACGGACTCATCGTCTCAATGTTCAATTTAACTATGAACTACGGAGTACAGAAACTTCGCACTGAGTCAAAGCAGCTACCAGATATGGACACTACGGATCTCTACGCCAAATTAATGGATATGCATCCGAACTACAGGGTCGACAACGAGCTGTTACGCATATTCACCGGAATGTGTAAGTACTGTAGCAAGTCAATGCTTAACGAGCATGTCTATAATGATGTAACAGTTGATCTCAGCCCTGAGCAGGTATTTCAATTCCTGTTTCCGTTGTGTAGCAACGAGTTACCATTATCAGAATACACTTCGTTGCCGTTGGACCATGCTATCGACATGGAACACATATTCAAGTTTATCAGTGACCACCTGAAGTTTGCCGACGACGGGAAAGAAGTAGAATTCAAGACTGCCGACGAATTTAAAAGCTGGTGTCTTTATATGATCACGTTAAGTGAAATCGATACCGACTCACCCTTCAGCACTAATGATGCACATAAGGTGAGGTTCAAGTAATGAAACACCATAAATTTAACGAGATATCTAAACTCGTAGATAACAACATGGCTGTGCTGCTGATGGGCGAAAAGGGATCTGGTAAGACTACCCTGGCTCGACAAGTAGCTGAAGAACAAAACCGTGACTTCATGGTAATCGGAATGACCAGGCAAACAACGCTAGGACATTTGCTGGGCTTCATTAACGTAAACGGTGTGTATATTCCATCTCATCTCCGTCATACATTCGAGCACGGTGGGCTATTCCTGATCGATGAAATCGATGCTGGAGATCCTAACGTACTTCTATCGATCAACACGATCGAAAACGGTTACATTACGTTCCCGGATAAGATGGTAGAAGTACACCCGGAATTCCGTCTTATGGCTGCTGCCAATCCGAAGAACCAACATGCTGAATACACCGGCAGAGCAAAGCTCGACGCTGCAACAGAGGACAGGTTCGATAGAATCCCTCTGGACAGGGACGAGAACCTGGAGCAAAGCCTGGTAGATTCAGATACCTTCCGAAAAATGGAAGTATTGCGTAAAATAATGAAGGACCATAACGCCACACAAACTATCTCGATGCGTGATAGTATTCGCTACCAAAAACGCAAAGAGCTTAGCCTTCTTGACGATTTTGTATTTAACCTGGTAGACGGAAACGAACTCATTCTTGACAAGTATAACGACGCCATAGCAAATATGCCTAATCAAGTATCACAATCGGATTGTACTAACATAGACGACTTGATCGAAGTTGCCATGATGCAATCTGGAAAATCAACCTGAGAGACACAACTATGAATCCCAATAAACATTCTACTGTAGCAAAGCTGAACGGAGACGCTTCATACCCTGACGTATTTCCGAAGTCATTCTTTGATATCTTCGATAAGCGAAGCTACCTGGAATTCCGTAACCTGGATCACTTCCGTCACGTAGTGAGCAAGCTGACTCAGGCAGACGACATGATCTGCGATATGTCATACGCTGAGGCCCTGGGCAAATTACTCCGTTCTGAGTCTGACTTCCCGGAGAAGGAACGTTCCAGTATCCGCAACCTGGTACGCTCGAACTTACACAAGCGTGGACTGATCACCGAGGAGGTATACGAGAATTATCGTTATGCTTCTGAAGGTACCCAGGTTGGTGTGGACATAGCTAAATACGCCGCTGGCGAATCTGACTGTGTCATCACTCCGACTCGTCAGTACATCGACTTCTTCTACGAGCTCTACGTCAGCGTCAGCTACCCGTACTTCATATCGAATGCTGATGTGCGTAACAATGCTGCCAAGCTCCTGGCCACCGTGGAAGAGCTCGAGCGCAAGCACATCTTCATCAAGGTCACACTGATCTGCCCGATCCAGTCCTGTGAGATAAAAGGAGGACACTTCATGTCGTCCATTCCACTGTTCTCCCACAAGGAACCAAAGTCGGTTGAGACAATGTCCGCCGTAGTTAACGATCGGCTGTTACGTAAGTTTTACTTTGCGCTGATGGAAGATTTCTATGGCGATAATATTTGTCCTCACAAAGGTTACGCCTTAACCGATATCGAGGGAGCGATGAATATTGGTACCAAGTTCGATGAAATAGAATTCTTTCAAACTGTAATGGAGGCCGTAGGACATGACGGGAACTAAGGAACTGCTCGACAACTACATCAAGGATCGTACCGCACACTTGGGTCCGTATCCTAAGATTGTAGAGCGTGGCATCAACACAATCGCCGGAGAAGTGCCATTTAAGCTTAAGCTGGCTATCACGCTGTCTGAGCTGATCACATTCTCCTCCCACTTACGTAAACCGATCGAACTGTTCGACGGAACACTGGTGCCCACCAATGCGATTGTATTCGCTCTTAGCGCCTCTGGTACCTCAAAGGATAAGTCACTCAACGCTGTTCGTAAGTCCCTGTCAACGGGCTATGAGGAGCTCTCAGAGTACCGCAAGGAGTACGCACGCGATAAAGCTGAAAAGATTGCTATCCTGGAAGGTGATGGAGCCGAAAACTGGCAGAAACACTACCAACAACCAAAACCTCTGCAGACCGGACTCGGTACTGTAGAAGGCCTGATGCACCATTTCGCAGATATCGCTGAAAACCCGATAGGTGCCGGCAGTATCATGACGTCTGAAATCGGATCTGAGCTCCAGAACAATGGGTCTATCACCGATATCATCAAGACAATCTCTGTGGCCTACGATCTGGGGAATATTCCTCCGAAAATCGTCAAGTCATTCGAAAACCAGACCGGTGAGATCAAGAATCTCCCGGTGAACGCCCTGTTCTTCGGTAGCCAGGAAGCCTTGTTGTTCAACAACGAGATCAAGACGAAATTCAAGATGGTGTTCAACACCCAGCTTGCACGCCGTAGTATCTTCACCTACACGCCTGAGCAGCCCGTACAGCTCGAAATAACTTCTATAGACGAGTTATACGAGATGAAGGAAAAAGAGCGTCAGCGTGTACTGGAAGCTCAGGACACCCTGAATAAGCTGACAGCTCACCTGGTTGAAAATACCAGTCGTGAACCTTTGAAGATGACTATCGGAGCGAGCAAGCTGTTCGACATCTACCTGGAATACAATAACATTCTTTCCGAGGAGATGTCCAACAAGTATCAAATCTCCAAGCTCAGCCGGAAGCACAAGCAATGGCTGGCTCTGAAGTTAGCTGGAAGCTACGCTATCCTAGCTGGTATTGATAATGTGGACGAAGAGAACTATGCGTACGCCATCAACACAGTCGAGTTCCTTACTGAATCCCTGGCTGAGTTCGAGCGTGAGCTGGTAAAGGAGCCGTATGAGCAGCTGGCAGACATGTGTCGGTACAAAGCTGAAGACGGTGAATTCTTCCTATCGCTGCACGAACTGCGCAAGCTGTCGTACATCGGTGGAACCGGTTCGAGCAAGCACAAGGTTGAAGAGCTTTGCGTCCTGGCCAATAGCTACGACGAGAATGGCTCCTACAGCACCCAGGAAGGTGGTATCCAGTATAAAGAAATGATCAAGACGAAAGTCGTGGGAGTTTCCTATAAGATATTCGAAACTGAATTGAAAGGCGCTGCCCTAAAAGAACATATGGCCACCAATTCCAGTGAAGGCTATGATTTTTACGAAACCAATTTCGCAGAGCTCGAATTGCTTCTCCGCGAGAACGCCTGCTACAGCTCGTTCGCATTCCAGGACGGTATCCGCAATAAGGATAACCTGGTAGGCGGTACGAAGTTTGTAGTGCTCGATGTCGACAAGTCACAAATCACTGACGAAGAGGTACACGTTCTGTTGAACAACTATAACCATTATGTTGTTCGCACATCGGATCCAGACAACGAATTCAAGTACCGGGTAATACTGGAACTTGATGCCATGGTTGATGTGAACGATCGGACATGGAAGTCGTTTATCCAGGAAATATCCGCAGAACTTGGACTGGTAATCGACGTGTTACCTCAGAGTCAAATCTTTCTGTCATTCAAAGGCAGAAATGTTCTGTCACAAATGGAAGGACAGCCGCTGAAAACCAAATATCTTTTGGAGCAGGCTGCTATTCGCCAGGCGAACAAGCCGAAGCCAGCCAGGTCTCTGCCGTCCACTGTCAAGGCAGAGCAGCTTAATGATCCCCAGGAAACATTCAACTACGCATTTGCTGCTGAACCTGGTGAACGCTCCAACTGTATGTACCGAGCGTTGGTACATTCTATAGATCTCGGAGCTGATGGCGATTATATTCGCCAGCTGGCTAACGAAATTAATCAATCATGGATAAACCCAATGGATGAGGCTCGTTTACAGCGAACTCTGTTGGTTCCAGTTCTACGTAAAATCGGAGAGTAATAATGGATATTAAACACGTTGGTAAAAAAAGACCTGACATTTGTATTGTACTAACTGCCGAAGAAGGTGATGAGCTGTATGCCATGGTAGCAGATGGCAGAAATTACGCCATGGACTGTATGGGTAGTATATACACTTTCGAGAATTTTTTGGGAAAACTTGAACCTTTCTTGGAGGAATAATGTATACATCTTTTTTGAAAAGAACTTTTAACGTTAGTGGTATCCCACATACCGACACCGAAGGGAATATAAGACCTTGGATTGCATGTGGTGGTGGTATTATACCGCGTACAGGATTTCAAATGGTACGTGATCTGGAAAAACTACAAACTCAACGTGATCTTATTGAAGGCCATATTAAAGTTTTAAAAGACTTCATGGACACTGCTCAACCAATTCCAAAGCTACCATAATGTGGACTTATAAAGGCAGGAAGATCGAGTCTCATGACGACCTTTACCCTGAATGCACAGACATCGTTTACGTCATCACCTTTGATGGCGGTATCCAATATATTGGTAAGAAGGCTGTTCGTGCCATGAGGAAATACCCTCCTCTGAAAGGCAAGAAGCGCTGCAGGCGCAAGATGAAGAATCTGCCGTTCAAGAACTACCAAGGTAGCTTTGAAAACGAGAAGAATCTTACTGCAATTCAAAAGGAGATCCTGTACCAATGCAGTAGTCGCAAGACTTCCACGTACCTGGAAATGGTAACTCTGGTGGACTCTGATGCGATATTCAAACAACGTTTTATTAACGAGAACATCTCCGGGACATTCTTTAAGAATTCCCTGGATGGTTTACTGGACCGAGGTGAGCAAGATGAAGACTAGAGAACAGCGCTGGGAGCAAGCAATGTTGGCTGAGGCCAGAGAAGCATTAGCCGACGGCAAAGCAACCATCAGCATAGCTAGTGTTACTGATCAACTTTCCGACTGGGAAGCTGAACGGGATCACTACAAGGATATTGCTATCAGTTTCAAAAACTACTGCAAAGACCTTAGTCAATTCCAAGGCGGTACACCGATCGAATCTGTATTCGATGCGTTCTGGGATGGCTTCAGGCCGTTATAGTGAAAAGGAAATACGTCAGTCGACTTTTTCCGAAGTACGCTGTCACTATTTACCCGTACGCCAGGTACAAAAGTGGATCTGGGTGGTTCATACATGAAGAGGGTGATGAGTCCAAATCGATTAGCGGTCAGGACCTTGCCAAGATTGGAAGCCGTGACGTTTACGTAGAGCTTTCTGCTGTAGCTAAACAGATCCACGATGAAGACACTTTGCAGAGTCCTCTAGGACTTTCTGGACTTATGGAGATACTAAAAGCATGAACAACTGTATCGATGTTTATTACTCGCTTTACGCTAGTACGTACGCCATAAACCAGGGGCTCAAAAGCCTGGATGCGGTTGACCTTTTGTCATTCGATGTGGAAACAGCAGGGCTGTACACACCAGCTCAACGAAAGCACGCTTTGCAGCTACTTAGCCTGGACACACAAATAGCTGATCATAAGCTAGCTTCTGTCGTAGCCAATAACAGTGGCTTGAGCTTTCCGTCTGTGACGGAGACTACGCACTTTATTTTTGGCACTGGAATAGACCATTCTGTCATATTTGTCACTGACACACACCAGAAAGAAATGCAGGTGTGGAGATGGTTGTGTAACTTCAAAGGCCTCCTCGTCATACACAACGCACTATTCGATCTGAAGATCATGTATGTGCGGACAGGCCAGTTACCTCAGAATTACGAGGACACTCAGCTTCTGCTGAAAAGCCTCATCAACAATGCTGACACATGGAAGGCCAAAGTAGGTCTGAAAGACGTCATGGGTGAGTACTACGCCCCGGAGTGGGCTCTGTATGACAAGTACGAACCAGACAACCTGAAGGATGAAAAATTCCTGAACTACGCAGCTACAGATGGAGCAGCTACGTACTACCTTTACCAAAACTTATTGGAGCACCTCAATGACTGATAAAGACGAACCGATACTCCGTACTGTCGGGGATATACGAGAACTCCTCAAAGATCTACCCGGTAACCTGCCGGTGTCCTTTTCTCCAATCACCACGGCGTACTTTGGAGCCAACTACCCTCTCCGGGTGAAAGGTATAGAGTTCTTCAAAGAAAAAGGATGGTATGGATCAGAGCCTGATGAAGATGGAGCGTTTGCTATTATCTACATTCACGAAGATGACTGTACCGATGACTCTAGCTTCGATCCTCCGGACTTCAGCTGATGGCGTATAACGACAACCGCAGTTACGACTACAATTGGGGCGTCCGTATGGACTGGCTCCTGGATCTAATGGAGAAATTTCCAAACAAGCCGATGCGTAAGCTTCAGAAGGAAGCAATGCACATGTACCCAATCGGGTGGCTTGAAGTACAACGATACTGGCTATCATCAAAACTGATGTTTAAAGCCGTGGACTTATTCTATGAACGCGAAGAACGAGCACGATATGACTGAATTAGAGAAGTTGCACGCCGAGATCAAATCTTGGATGGAAGCGAATGGTTTCGATCTCATGGACGAAGAAGAATTCTGCTGGGACTGTGATGACGAGTGGGCTATAGCCGCACTTCGGTTTATCCACAGAATTTATAATGCTAAATAAAATAATTAATGAACTGCGAGGATACAAGTGAGACCATATGAAAGATTGCCGATGCCAATGCCTAAGGATTTCGATCCTGGCGTAGAGGATCCGGCTTTCTTCTACAAGAATTTCGTCAAGGCGTTTATCCCGGACATGATCCAGATGATGGACGCAGGCCTGTATATCGACGACAAAGCTGTTGAGGAACTCCGTGAAACGATAAACAACGTGCTGGAATCCGTAGCTACTCGTCTCGAAGCTAACGTGCTGATCAAGGAATACCAGAACAGTCGGCTCCCTGAAGCGCAGAAGGCTCATGCTGAGAAAGCTACCATCTCGCTTCGGACTCGTGATTACTACATGAAGGAATTCAAAGCGAGTGATATGACTCACAGGACCTGGGTGGTCAACACCTACCTGAAGCACATCAACAAAGATGGTGACTGCAGGGACAAATGGCCATTGAAGGATCTCAAGAAATACAACGTGTTCCTACAGGATGCATTCATAGGCGCCATAGTTGAGAAGCGAAAGCTGACCAACGATAACGCTGCCGTACTCTCTGGAATGTTAAACCTGGCTAATTACAAGCTCGATCTGTGGAACCGTCCACGTCTGGAGAAAGCTGAGGAGCCTGTAGAGCTCGAAGTGTTCAATCCAGGCTCTGCTAAGCAGAAGACTGAGTTCTTCGCTCTGATGGGCATACGGCCCCTCTCAAGGAGCAAGGAGACCGGTGAGGCTTCCTGGGGAAGAGATCAGCTCGAAGAATTGATGAAGCAGCAGACTGACGAAGATCTTATCGACGTCCTGGAAGCGATGATCGATTACTCGTTCAGCGCTATAATCAGGAACAACTTCCTAAAAGCATTCGATTCATACACGATTGATGGTGTGCTTCACGGTAACATCCGCATTTTCGGTGCCAAGAGCTTCCGTAATACGTCTAACAGCCCAAATCTGCTGAACGCCCCTAGCTCACGTTCGATATACGCAAAACCTCTTAAACGGTGTTTTACGGCTCCTGACGGCTATATTATCTACACTGCAGACTTGGCAGCACTCGAAGATCGGGTAATTGCCAACCTGTCTGGTGATGAAAACAAGCTGGATATCTTCCTGGAAGGTCTTGATGGACATTCGTTGAATGCTTGTGGGTACTTTCCTGATGTGATTGAAAAGATCATGGGCAAGAATCTCGATAACGTGGAATACGTTAAAACATTTTACGACCTGGTGGAGAACTACGGCAACACCGAGTTGAAGAAAATCAGGTTCGACTCGAAGGCTCCAACCTTCAAGTTAGCATACGGGGGTTTCCCCGATTACGATAAGGGTGGTGTTATCACCCAGGAAATATTCGATCGTTACCATAATGTGTTGTACCCGGGAATCACTGAATACAGGGAAGGCTACGTTCTACCGACCGCATGTCGGCAAGGATACATCCACCTCGGCCTTGGATGCAGGATGTATTCGGATGATCCCCACCAGGCAATACGAACATTGAATAATGCTACGGTGCAGTTCTGGAGCATACTGACGCTCATAGCTATCAACGAGCTTAACCACCGCATACGAGAAGAGAATCTTGAAAATGAGGTTATTGTCTGCTCGACTATCTACGACAGCATCTACACTTACGCCCTTAATAACCCAGAGATCGTAAAGTGGGTAAACGACAACATGATCGAAGTGATGTGTGTCCAATACCTGGAAGACCAGATACTGCCGAACGAAGCAACTGGAGAGATCGGCCGTAACTGGGCTGACCTACACAAAATACCTAATCAGGCAACCGTTGCTGAAATAGCAGCTGTCTTGGAGACACTATGAATTACACTGAATGTGAAAAGCTGAAGGAACTCCAAACTGACGTTATAATTTTATCTGAGTTTATTACCCACGGTGGATTCATTTTGGCTAACTATAACGACGGACGGCTGCATCCGGAGCAGAGAACTGTACAGGAAATCGTTTATGACTACCTGGATATCGATGCCAAACAGCTAGAAGTTGAGCGTAGACATATGCTGGAGACACTATGACTGATCGATTCTTAACAGAAGACGAGTGGGAAGCTGAGTTCAAGCCTGGTGAGGTCCTTGAAGATTTCCCTACAGGAGTAGATCCTAAGTTTCTATGGACTGAAATTGAATCTGATGGTTTCTGGTCCATAGCTTCAGGCAACCATTTAGTTAATAGAACTGGACGTTACTACGTTTCAGAAATTGAGCACGACTACGACGTGTTCGTCGATGAAGAAGAACACATACCCGATAACGACGAGGAAGAATAATGACCAATCCGCTAGACTATGTAACAACCCCGATGCCTGATGGAGGCGTGTTCAAGATCCGTCCTTCATCATTCGCAAAATTCATCCAGTACCCGCACAATTTCTACCGTGACGAAGTCCTGGGAGAAAATCCTTTCACGTACAACACGTCCAGTGTGATCGGAACGATCGTTCACTACTGCTGTGAGTGTGTGGCCAAGGAAGAAGAAGTCAACATGGATCACGTTAATGACTACATATGGAGCAAGGAACGCCATGAAGAATACGATCCAGATATCGTTTCCGCCCAATTCCGTTTGATGGCTGAGACTATCGTCAACGACTATGTCTTGGAACAACAGGACTTCCTGGAAATCGAAACATCTCATGTTGTCGAAATCAAGGACGGTTATTACGTCGGAGGAACTATCGATGCTCTGCAGGGAGTCAAGACTGACTGCTGCATCACCGATTACAAGACGTACAATTCGAAGACCAAACCCAAAGCTATCCCGGCTAACTACAAGTACCAGCTACTGACGTACGCATGGATACTACGCAAGCTCGGTTACAACGTTACTCGCATTCGCCTGGTGTACGTCAACCGCAATATCGATGGAGGTATTAGCGAGAAGACCAACAAGCCTCTGAAGAGCTATCCGCCAGAAGTTACACCGCTCACAGAGACAATTGAGCCGTCTGATTTCGACTTCATTGAAGGCTTGTTGGATCTGTGCGTTGACACAATGTTGGCCAGTAAAGCTCACCCAGAGCTGAATCACGTTATCTGGCACGATCCGAGGCTCAAGTCATGAGTACACGAGACCCAAACGGTATCGACCAGCACACCACTGGCGCCAAGATGGATGCAGATAAGATCGACATGAGCTTGCTTGAGTTGATCGGTGATGCACTGACTGAAGTCTGCCGAGTTATGGACTACGGCCAGACCAAATACACCAGGGGCGGATTTGCGGATGTGCCTCAGGCAAAAACCCGGTACAGCGCTGCAATGCTTCGCCATTACTTCCAGGAGAAGAATGCCAAGTATGACGCTGGTGATCCGTTCTACGATACGGAAGAAGGAGCACCGTTCAAAGGCAAGCTCCGGCACGATGCCCAAGTAGCTGTGAACGCCCTGTTCAGATTACAGTGTGCGTTGAACGACGAGGCAAAAGCCAATTCTGGTGTTCAACCAAAGTTTAAACATTTTGTGGATTTTAAAAATGGATATTGAACGAGGTGATGAACGCGAGGAAATTAACTGGGTCGAAGAAGACATTAGCGTCTGGTCAGTCGAAGAGTTGAAATATGCCGGATGCGTAGTGGTAGTAATGACACCCAACCAATTAGGTGATGAAATCGATTGCAGCAACTTGGAAGACTTACTAGTCGCCAAGGCTTTCGATTACATCGACACGCAATGATTTGTGAAGGCCAGAGGGTACCTCACACGCACAAGGATGATGCGTGTGAATACCGTTACCTGGAATGCCATCTAATCAAGAATACCATGACTGCATTTCTTTGTAGTCGATGTGTAGCCCTGGACAGATCCAGAGGATACGCTTTAGAGAGAACTTTTAGCGAGGAAGAGCAATGTATAGTATAATGCTAATGGGGGCAGTGACGGCTCTTGGAGCATTCATTCTGATATGGAAAATCAACATCGATCTGTTCTGCGAGTACCACTGGCAGACTGATCTCGTCTTCGCTGTACTATTTGCCTGGTTGTTCTTTGGAACCTTCAGCGGAATGGCAACCGCTGCTGTTGCTGGACTGACGTTCAGCGGACTTTTATTCTTCGCCAAACTTATAACTGGAAACTAATAATGAGTAATGTAAAACTTCTCGTATCTGGTCTGACCAACATCGGTAAGACCACACTGCTGCAATCCTTGACTGACGTTCTCGTCATTGCAAGAGACGGAAAGCGCTATCCCTTCGAACAAGCTCATGTGAACATCGACGACTTCACTGACATCGGTACGCTGATTGATACAGTGTTCGAAAAAGTCGATGCATACGAAGCCAAATTCGGTTCTATGCCAAAGACAATCGTAATCGATTCAATCTCGAAAATCCTGCTGGACATCGAAGGCTACGTTCTTGACCAGGTGAAATCTTTTCCATACGGAAAGGTCAATACCGAGATCAAGCGCTTCGTCGATTTCATCGAGCGTGACGTATGCCCGAACTTCAACGTCGTACTGGTATCCCATGCCATGTACAACGAAGACACCGGTGGATACAACCTGGTTAATGCCGGCGGAAGCTATGGCAAGAAAGGTGGAATCCTGTCCGAGGTAGATGAAGCTATCTTTCTGGAGCTGCGTTCGAAGAAGCGGATCATTCATTTCCGCAACTCGAAGATGGCTTCCAGGACTACCATGTCCGAACTCGAAGACTCAATGCCTGCAGAAGATTTTAATCTGCAAGACCACATCGAACTACTCCAAAGCAAGCGTAACGACGCTGCTAAATGGAGTCTCTAACACGGGAATTCTGAACAGAGTCAGGCAAAACGGACTCTTTATGTTAGAGCCAAGTTGTTGATCTATTCTTTATCTCCCATCAAACGCAGGAGCAGTAGTCCCTGGTCCAGTCAGCAAACCATCTCTCGTGATTGAGCTTTCCGTAGGTTGAGTGATCGTAAGATCCCCGTGCCTGTAATCGGTGAGATTAACAGCTGCCAGTACTAAACTACTGCCCCATTCAAATCTTCGTAACAGAAATCATCTGTTGCGTCATTAATAGGGGTGACACCCTAAAACTAACCACTGTGAGGTGTTAAAATATGTCATTTTTCAACGCAAGTAAGAAAAGCGAAGACGTCAATCAAGGCGGATCCAGCTATATTACGAAGTCAGGTATCTGGCCCGTAACGATTCTGGCCCCTGTCGTCAACGTTTCCAAAGGCGGTTCGCAATCTGTTGACCTGTACGTCGAGCACCAGGGTCAAAAGCAAATCGTTTACGGTAATCTTCGTCTTACCAACAACGATGGTTCGAGCAACAAGATCGGTGCCAAGATCTTCAACCAACTGGTGATCATTGCCGGTCTGGAAGACGTTGCTGATCCTATCGATGCGGAACTTCCGATCGGAAAGGGTGGCAAGATGGAAGATTGCTCAGTCCTCGAAGACCTGGCCGACATCGATGTCCTCATGCGGACTCAGATGGAGTACAGCGCGTACAATGGCAGCATCCAGGAAAAGAAAGTGATCAAAGCTTTCTTCCGGGCTGATGACAATGCTACCGCGGAAGAAATCGTGAACGAAACTGCTCCTGGCAAAGGCTTCGAGCGTGAGCAGAAGTACGTGGACAACGTCACCTACAAGGACGATTTGACAGAAGAGCAGGTTAACGAATGGATCGCTGCAAAGCGTCCCTCCGGTACTGCTGATTCTGGTGGTTCTGGTGGTGGTTCGAAAGGTGGTTCTTCGGAAGCTCCTTCGTTCACGAAGCGCCGTTTCGGTAAAGGCAAAGGCGAGTAGCGCCTATGGGGCGAACTTTACTGATATTAGTAAAGACCATCCTCACAGCTGTCATAGTGTGTGGGATGGTTATTGCCTCCTTCTACTTTGCCTATCTGCTGTTAATACTTCTCGTATTGGGTGTGGTAGGTGCTTTAACCTACTTCTACAGCTCACGGGAAACCGTCTCAGCCTGGTTTGAGTACGAAGATACCGAGTAACAAAATCAGGAGAAACCCCGAGTCAACCCCGAAGTTCGGGTGTCGGGGTGGATCCTGAATCCTATTTAGCCAAAGATCTCCTTAGGTAACACACTGTTGATTCCAACGGGTTCAAATGGCGGATGGATCAGACCTCCAAACGTATTCGATTTATTGATTACGTTCGCTTCAAATATCGTATTGATATCCGAACCAAGCATCTCCTGTATCATCAATTCCGATGCCAGGTTGATCGGCTTGTCACGCATCATGCGGTAAATAACCTTCTGAATACGTAGCCAGAAGCTGGGGAACATAATAATGCCTACGTCGCTCAACTCTTTTACTGCCAACGGCATGTTCTCCTTGTAATCCGGGAACGAGTCCAAGACCTTGATTCTTGCATCCTCTGGACTCATACCTTGATTCTTCACAAAATGCCTGTAGAGCGTTTCTTTAGCCAGGACGTCTGTCAGGTCAGTCATTGCTGAACCAACCCGTACAAGCTCACTGCTTGGGCTGGTGGTGATCTGTGACACGTAGTTGATAACGTCCTCATCCGTTCTAATTTCGCGGAGACGATTGGCCACCTGGTCGAGCTCTTGCTGTATCAACTTGGTACTGTCGTATCTTCCAGCTATATTGGCGATGTAGTCAAAGAAACCTTCGCCCTGGAATCCCAGATCCTGAAGTTTAACAATGAACTTCGAGAGATGGTTTTTCGTCCCGTCCTTCTTCGTTAACAGGTATTCAAGCGATTTGTGCATGTCTGCCTGGAAACCGGAAAGTGTGTCTGCACTCCGAGAAACAAGGTCTGAACCCAAGGAATTCACGAACCCTTTATCTCCGATATCTCCGATAGAGTTCTGCTTCAATCGCTTCTGCAGCACACCAATTTCCTTCTTGAGGCCATCGCTCTCCGGCCGGCTTACCAACTGCAGCTTCATCTGGAAGATTTGGCGTTGCAGATTAGAGTAGTCAGCGAAGTCCTTCGATATCTCGTGGTAGTTTTGTGCTATGAAAGCAGGGCTAACGCCCAGCACACCGAGGTACGTCAGGTTTGACAGATTGTCGTTTGCAATCTTCAACGGATTCAACACCACCATGCCAATTTTGGCACCAGAAACCAGGTTCTTCAGGATCCTTACAGCCCACTTGAGCTGAGGGTTCTGGAACAACGACTTGGCGCTAGCTCCAAGGAGCCAGTGTGAAATATCCTTGCGTACCAGGTCAACGTTTTCGTCGAAGCCTTTAACGTTTGAAGCCCGGCCCTGTACCGGTTGGTACTTAGCCCGGATCTCTTTCGGCAGCTTCCCATACGGGGTATCACCGAGTTTCAAGAACCATGGGTTATCAACGTTGTCCGCAGCGATGATATCCTGCAGCTTGTCGACGTTCTTTTGTGAAGCGATATCAAGGTGAGTCTCTCCTACTAAAAGGCTGTCACGGATGATCTGTGACTCCTGGATCGCAATGCTGTGAGCAGCTGAGCGTACCAGGCCCTGAGCAAAGTCCTCGATCAGGCCAAGGTCACGCTTCTGCTGCTTTGATAAAACCAGCTTGTAACCATTGGCCGTCTTGTAGACTCCGTTCATTTTGCGGTACTTCTCGTCAACCGTGATGTCAGTATTCGCCAGCTTTGTGTCTGTGTAGGCGCCAGCAATGTCTGAAGAGTCGATTATTGGCTTATATACGATGCCCAGCTTGCCAGGTGTCGGAGCTTCCAGCACTTTCCAGCCGCTGTTGTCACCAAACTCATAAAAGCGGAATTCTTTCTGGTCGACAGCTCTCAGTTCCTGAGGCTCTTTCCAGTAGTCCTGAACCAGGCTGTCACGAACGTTGCTAGTGCCTTCGTTCTGCAGCGTTGATATAGCGTTCGCAACTGAGTTGTCCTTGATGACGTTCATGAGCTCAGTGTTTTCCAGCAGCTTCTCGAATTTCTTGGCCCCAACTTCCTCGATCGACCTCAAAGCGTAATACTTCTTCAGCCTGTTGGCGAAATCGCCAGTTTTCGGAATGCTTGGCAGAGCATCCATGTTGTAATGTTGGCCATATTTTACCTTGCCAGGCTTTTTGAGATTCAGGTCCACCAGGTCTTCGATGTCACGCACAGCTCTTGCGTTCAATTTCCATAGCTCAGCACGTAATCGCGTAGATTCTTCGTTGATTGCGTCAGCACTTTGGAATTCTGACGCCATTGTGAAGTAGTGGTGCAGCGGAGTCTGTGAGGTAAGTACGTCAAGGGTGATCTTATCCTTGTCGCTGAGGTCCCTGGACAGCGTATTCAACTGCGATACCTGGTCATTAATGATCTCAGTACGTTGTGAGTTGATTGCAGCCATTTGAGCCAGTATGTCAGCCTTTTTCATCTTGTCGACGCCTTCACCGGTTACTGTGTGAAGCAGCTGCTGCAGTGCAGGTGATCCATCGTAGATACCGCGGATCTTGTCAGCGACATCGGTGTATACCGGGAAACGAGCGGACAGAGCGTCATGGACGTTCTTAGAAAAGTTCTTGCCGGCACGTTCCAGTTTGCTGTTAATCATCGACGCTACTGCGAAATTCAGGTAGTCCATCGAGAGTTTATTCTCGTAGACACCGTCATAAGCCTGGCGGTAATCTTCTTGCTCCTTGGCTTTGGCTTTTGGAGTCGGCTCTGGTTGTGGAGCAGCTTCCTCGGCTTTCGCTTCAGGCTCTGGCTTGGCGTTAGCTCCATTTACAACTTTCTTCGGCTCAGCAAACCCTAAGTTTTTACCGGTTTGTGTGGCCGGCTTATCAGTCCTGTCGGACTGATTCGGGGTAGCAACAGTCCTGTCGGACTGCTGTGTCCCAGCTGCTTCTGGCTCTACATTAGTGTCATTAACTTCCGATAAAGAATTGACTTCTTCGGTCTTAGCGGCGGCCTCCGGCCTTGCACGACCTCTCGAAGTTAATTCTTTTTCAGAAGTTAATCCGGAGAAATCCTCATAGGCTTTTCCGTCACCGATGAGCGCATCAGTCTGTTCGTTGAAAGCACCGGAGTCCAGTATCTCGTTCTTGGCAGCTACGTCAGCGTCGATCTGTGCCTTGAGGTCGATGAATTCCTTGGTGGCAGCAATCTCAGGTGATTGTGCTGCTATTGCTTCCATCATCTGCTGGTGTACGTCATATTTCCGTACAACGTCGAGTGTCGTCTTGGCGTACTGAGCCTCCATAGCGCGTACATCAGCTACCGTGCCTCTTATATCATCATGAATCGACATAATGCCTGCGGACAGTTGTGAGTCTGCTATTGAGTGGAACATCTGAGCAGCGTCAATACCGTGGACAGTCGAGACGTCGAATACCGTCTTCTGGACTTTGTCCCGACGTGTCAGGACAGTGTCCTGTCGTCCCTTGACTGTGTTGAGCACCTCAACCTTCTTACTGATTGGCATACCATACTCAGCCAGATCTGCCGCGGCAGTTTTGCCAGCCAGAACAGCGCCGGCCGGAAGGACTTTGAAGTTTGACTTCGGGTCCATCTTCTTCACCAGGTTCCATACTTTCTCGGAACGCTGCTGGTATTGCTTCAGGTACTCGTCCTTGACGGTGTCCTTCATCAGCTCGAACAACTGCTGTGGTAGCTCTTGGTCAACCAGGGCAGCTACAATGTCCTTGTACAGCCCACGAGTGTTGGTCAGGTCTCTGCTATCCAGGCGTTTGTACTTGTCATCGCCCAGTAGGCGTGCCATATAGTTCCGGGTTTCCGGGTTATCCAGGTTGTCGATAATTCGATCAGCCAGGCTGCGAGACAGCGTCTGTGTGGCTCCTTTCTTGCCCTGGCCGTAGACAAACGTCATGGTTGGGTCTTTTGAAAGCTCTCGAACGTCCTTTCCCTGCTTCAGGAACAACATCTCTAGAGTATCTTGCATCAATGCCTGGGTGTCCTGTCCGCCAATGTCCGGACCAATTCCGGTACCGGTTCCTGACACGAAACCTGAAATTGCGTCTGACATCAAACCATAAAGGTCGTCCAAATCTTTTGTGACATCACCTTCGGCTTTGAACATCCCGATACGTTGGAAGAATTCCGTAACGTTCTCGTTTGTTCCCAGTGCCTGAAGGAATGTCAATGTGCCACCTGAGGCGGTAGCATCAGCGGATACTGTGAATTGTGTGGTTACTTTCCCATCTACCGGACTACGAATGTCACGCACTGCTTGAAGCGACGTGAGGAGTTGTACATAGTCGACACCTGGGAATGCCCGAGCCATTGGGCCCATAGCTTTCAGCTTCTTGTCCAGGGTCTTAGCGTTCAGGTAGCCCTCGTACGCAGCCAGCGCTTCGCTGAGCTTGTTCGTCTCACCGGTGATATCACCCATCGTCAGGTTGCTATCCAGCGCTTGGCCAACCTGGTACGCCAGGTATCCGTAGTCAGCGGATCCTATATCTACGGTGTACTTGCCCGGCGTCAACATGTAGCGGCTTTGCTTCGAGGCATGTGGGTTCAGCACGCTGTTCAGGTAGTAGAGCCTGGCATTTCTGCCAATCTTCTGAGGCATATGGAGAGGTGCAGGTCCATCGAATCCTTCGTTGATTACGTCGTAGTATTCGACCAGGTCATCCAAGGGAGTGGTTTTTGACATGTTCTGTCCGGCAACCGATTCCTTCTTGTCGATCGAGTAGTTGTCAGATCTCTTCAGCCCGAATAGGCTGTTGATCATATTCTTCCTGGAACCGAATGTGTCGGTGATAATCTTTGTTGCGGATTGTCCGGTATCCAGAGCCTCTTGGTTGAGAAGAGTCATCAAATCGTGCAGGCTGTCATGTACAAATAATGGCTTATCGTACATGGCCTTTCTGGCCTCTGCAGTCTTCGGGTCTACCTTATCTATTCCGTCATCCCACTGAGCGAGCTCCTCCTCACTCATCGTAGGCTTGGTATCAGGCAGTACGATTGTGGAAGCTTGCGTGATATAGCGTGACAAGCGCAGCATGTCGGTTGCTACACCGAGATCTGTATTGCTCAAGTCCGCTTGGGTACGGTCCAGGAAGTAATCAGCTTCCGGGTAACCGTTCCTTATCTTGAACGCACCTTCGTCCAACGATACTGATAGAACATCCGTGTTAATGTTATCCCTTACTTTTCTTGATGCAGGATCTAGGTCCTCCTTCAATACATAGTCCATGATGGTCGGGACGTCATCATGAAGCTTCGCATACCCAGACTTCTCTAATTGGATGAGGGCTTCATTGCCCAAATCGTAATAGAGACCTTCAATCTTGGCTGCGGAATCTTCGTTTGTGGCACGCTTGAAGCGGTACCCTTTCTGGAATGCAATCTTCCGGCCGATGCTTGCAGCAATACGGCTCAGAGGTAACGCCGGCAATACCCCGGTGTCACTGATGGCTGATACTTCAATACCGAGGTTCCTCGCCTTGTCAGATTCGCCTTTGACGGATTCCATGAGTTCATGGAGTGCGATCGACTTCTCAATGACGAAGTCACCTGAAAATATGTCTTTCTGGAAGCGCTTACCACTCTTGCTGGATTCCTTTATGCGGAGAATAGCACTCTCCATTCTACGCAGAATGTGCGGAGATTGGTTGGGGTTCTCGAGTACTGAAGTGTCCAGCCTGGCTGTTAGGTCCATGACCTCTTGCTGCGTGGTCTCCCATACGTTGTACCGGAGGGGTTTATCCTTCGCTTTGTCGATCTCGACCTTCTGGTCGAATTGCAGGATGAACTCTTTAAACGCATCAAAATCTTGACAGGCCATAGCTAAATTTTACACTCCGGGGGGTTCATTTTGTTGTAAGCTTCTTTGACATCAGCTTCAGTGGTGGCCAGTGTATCAGTGTTTTCTTCAAAAGCCATAGGGTTTGGAAACTTATGATCAAGTTTTGTGAAAAAAGTGTTGTCATTCTGCAGACCAGGGAAATCTTTAAGTACGTCGTTCCATTGGTCTCGTGACTCAATACCATTCTTTTTCAGTGCGTTATATATATTGTCGACCTTACCTACGAGAACTTTGGCAGCTACCGGGTCTTTGGTCGTCTCCTCTACCGCTCTCAGCTTAGCGGCAAGCTCAGGGGTGACAGTTACCGCGGTAGCTTCCTGAGCCGTTTCAGGGCCCACAACTGTTTTCTTGACAGTTTTTACTGTATCTGTCAGTCCAGCTTCTATCTTCTTCTCGAGAGCGGCAACAGCTTCCGGATCATTGAAGTCGATGAGATCCGGAGTTACATCCTTCATCTTCTGGATGATGCCTTTAGCCGTATCGCTGTTGTACGCTTCAGCCAACTGTTTAGCCGCACCGGTTTCATTCAGTACAGGGATTATGCCTTTTCTTTTAATCTTGGCCATGAACTTGAGAACCCTTCTCTTGCCGGGCTTCCGTAGCTTGTTGCCTTTACGGGCCAGTTTGGCTTCGAGTGCGGCCATGGACTGCGGGCTCATAACTCCGGATCCAGCTGTCTGGTTCTTGAACACGTCCGAGTCCTTGTACGCTTTCAAGGCGCCTTCGATCGTGTTGAGGGTATCTACGTCGGATATGTTAGAGGCGATCACCCGGTTGAGGGCTGTTGCTCCAGCACCTGCGTCCTGCTCCTTGATGTTACCCGACGTGTTTATGTCGGTAACTACCTGAGGCAGATCACCTTCAGCAATGAGGTCAGTTCGCTTCAGGCCTGAACGCTTCAGTGCTGCAGCTTTCTTCTTGGCCATCCGCCTCAGCTTCTTTCCCATCTTGGGATCTATCTGCCCAACTACGGCTGATACTGCATTCAGGTCAGTGAGCGACAGGTCCTGAGCTGCTTTGAGTGCAGTGGCGGATCCTTGCTTCGTCTTCCGTCCGGCTAGCTCTATCACACCAAGGCCTACGCTGGACTCAATACCTTTGACAGCGTTTACTGTGGCTGAGCCATACTGCTTGGTCTTCTCTACGATCTGGTCAACATCTACGTCTAATGCAGCTACGGCGTCTTTTGCTGCCTGTACTGACTTGTCCTTCACGTTCTTGCCGGCTTGGGCGGCTATAGCAGCTATATTGCTGGCTTCCACCTCGGTCTGGATCGTCAGCTTGTCAGCTTTGTAAGTCCGCTCGAGCTCCTTCTTGAAACTTTGGAGTGTGCCCGGATCCTTCAGATCCTCATCGGTGAGCTCTTTCTTTACCTGGAGGGCGTTGGCCAGCTCTGCTGTCCCTTCATTCCCTTTCAGGCCTGCCAGGTCAGTAGCGTTCTTTACGATCTCGATGTTGGTATCGATATCAGAGATCTTGGCTGCTGCTACTACCTTCCGACTTTCGTGCTCGCTCTTCAGTATTTCCCGGTCCTCCTCGCTGAGGACTTTCAGGCTGGCCTTGTTGGCCTGGTTTTTGGCGATATTGGCGGCTGTCTTCGCTGTGCCTTTAACGACGTCTACTGCTGTGCCGGCAGCTACTGCTGGAACTGTGATGGCTCCTCGAGCTCCTGCTCCAGCACCACCACCAAGGAAGGCGCCTACCAGTGCTTGCATTTGTGCATCTTCACTCTGTACGATGTCCTTCAGGCTGGCTGCGAAGTTCTTCCGCTGCTCTGGTCCCATTCCAACGTTCAGGTTCTCGGCCCAGGTCTGGAAATATTCCTGAGCTGCTTCCGCTCCACCTGCCGTGGCAACTTTCTTGGTTCCGTCGAAGATCCGTGAAACGATTGATCCGAAGTTGGATCCTCCAACCAGGTTCTTTCCGATCGTCCGGATCTCCTTTCCGATCTCCTTGGTGAATTTGGGGATTAACAGATTCTTGATAATCGATGGCTGTGGCAGCATGGTCAGCATGTTCAGTGCGTACATCTGGGTAGCTTCAGCTCGAGTAGGATCTACACCGTGCTCCTGCTTGAAGTCGTTGATCTGTCTCTGGGTGATATCAGCGGTAGCTATTGACACCTGGCCGGCAGCTTTCGGTGCAGCTTTCACACCAGTTTCGATAGCCTTTGCTGCACGAGAGAATAGTTTGTTCTTTTCCTGGACCTGGCTAACGGCGTCAGTAATCTTGCCTACGGCTTGAGCTCCTTTCTGGACACGTCTGGCCAGCACTGGAGCTGCTGCACCACCAGTAACGTACGTAGCTAATGCGCCAAGAGCTAGCTCAGGTAAAACTCCGGCGCTATCTGCCAGTGTGCCCGGGGCTGCTGCCAATGACTGCAGAGCAGCGTCACCATAATTGCCGGCGGCTAATGACTCGACAACTTTCTGCTGAGGAGCTCCTACCAAGCGTTCACGAGTTTCAGGTGTGACACCAGCCTGGAAATCTCCAAGCTCCTGGATCTGTTTATTACGATCGACACCTTCTGGCATCTCTGGGCTACCAGGCACCATATCGAATAGATGCTCTCTGCTCTGGAATAGAGCGGACTGTGCTATGTCGAGTAACCCAGTTCCTCCACCAGCATTCATATGTGAGTATGCGTCAGCAAGAGACTGTTGAGCTTCATCCGACGCTTGAGCAGCAGGATCTAACTTACGCCGCTTCTCTACAGAGGCGGAGGCCAGGTTTGCTTTTTTCTGCTCGGAGAGAGATATTCCAAGTGCTTCTTCTGCAATGCCGTAGTAAGGATCGCTCAGTCTACGCTGCAGAATCTCATCGGGTGATAAGGGCATTTTATTTCCGCTTCAGTTCTTTGAGCTCTTGCTCCAGATCACTTGCGTAAGCTTTTTGCAGGAGTGTGCGCTGTCCAGGCGGAGGAAGATCATCCAGTTCCGCTTGTACGTCTGCTACTCTTGATAAGTCCTTCTCTGCTTGCGCTGCCGGCTTACGTTTTGGGGGAGTAAGAATATTATTTCCTGCAGCAGGTGCCATATTGCTAAGAAGTTTTCCAACTTCATTTGCTGCATTAGCGTTACTAGAGGCTAGCATTCCAGCAGGTGTATTCTCTAGAGCAGCTCGCAGCTGTTGCATAACAACTTCCTCCGGCGCTTGGCCACCTACTTGTTGTTGTACTACAGGACCAACAGTGGGCGCTGGTAGTGTATCTCCGCCTGTGACATCAGTAAGGTTTTGGAGCCCGAGAGCTTCAGGTGGCAATGTATTAGTTTGGGCAGGAGGCAAAACAGCCGCAGGAGGAGGAGCCACTTGTGCTCCATCCCCTGGGCTGACCACACCTTGCCGGGTTGTGTCTGGTGCTACCGCTCCAGGCGCCGGGCCTAAGCGATTAAGAAATGATTCTAATACCTGAGTATCGCTGAGGTTCTTTGGAACTGTTCGGCTCAGGAGTCGTTCGTTGTGTAATGCTGCTGCATTTACAGCATCGGACGGGGTAAAAATTCTACCTGCACCAGCTTGTCCGGACTGAGATAGATCACCTCCAGTTTTTTTGTTAAATTTAGCACGCTCCGCATTCTGAATCTTGGTGGCTTCCTCCAGCAGTTTGGTTCGGCCTTTTTCTGTATTCCAGTTGAAATCGTCCTTAACTGTAGCGTCTGCTTGGCTGGTAAAGGCCAATCGCAGAGCATTCTCCTGAGCAGTCGGGCTTACTACGCCGTTGGCTGCCAGAAATCCCATAGCCTGGCTTACTGACTGCTTGGTAGCGTCATGCTGACCGAAGTCTCCGAATATACTATCACTAATGCTCTCTGAGTCTGGGAACTTGAACGTATCCTGAAGACGATCAATGATTTCACCAGTAGCTACAGGGTCGGTAGAATCGGACTCATTCGCAAATGACCCGCTGGTGGACTTGACTGTGCCGTCAGCCCCAATTCTGAAGTTGTTTGTGTTACTTCCGGTAGGTATTAAATCTTTCGGACTCAGCAGCTGTGACTTGATGAGATCTTTATCAGCAGTTGGGTACTTCTGAGCTACCTGAGCAGCGACTGCAGCATCAACCTCAGCACCAGTGAACTTGCCAGACGCCGTCAGGCCACTGCGGAGAGTGTTGGCGAATGTCTTGGGATCGGTCAGCGCTGTTGGGTTATTGAGGATGTACTCATTACGAGCAGCAAGCTTGCCGGCATCATCCAGGCTAGCGTAGCGCTGGTCCTTCATGAGCTGATCTTCGAGCCCTGTGAAACGGTCACCACCGGCAAACTGTGCGCCTTTGGCGTAGTTCTCGATAGTTTGAGTCCTATCTACATCTCGAGCCAGGGCATCAACACGAAGTTGCTCAGCACGCTCTGGAGCAGCCAGGTTGAAGTCGAGCTGGTCTTGACGCTGCTGCAGACCTTTATTTTGAAAGATCTTCTGTTGCTCCAGTTGCTCCTTCGCACGCTTGTCAGCCTTTCGGTTGCCAATAGTCCGCTGTATTCCTGTTAGGAATTGAGCAGGTGTGCCAATGCTAGGGTTAACACTGGGCCCTTGTACGAAAATTCTAGGTCCGGCCATTGATGTTTCCTAAGACGTTAAACTGCGTATGTGCCGTTTGCGATCGCTTGTTGTACCTGAGCGTGTTCAGCTGTTCCCGGGGTTGTCATCTGTGCAGCCAACGACAATGAGTTGTTGGTAGCCAGATTCTGTGCAGTAGCTGCACGGTTTTCTTGGTCTTTCAGAATGCCAAGTTGGTCATCTGCGATTCCGAGACTTTTGTTAAGCCCGTAACCCTGCAGTGCCAAGCTACCCAGATCGAGAGCATTCTCGAATCCATCGGATTTAAACATGTCCCCTAAACCACTGCCAATACTTTTGAACATGTCCAGGAAGTTACTGCCACCTCCGCCGCCTATAATTCCTCCGACTCCACGTCCAAGGCTATTGATATTTCTTCCGGGTCCTGTAGGCATTAAAATGTCCTCATTCTGTTAGTTTACTCCTATACGGAGCTTTATATCATGAAAGTTAGTAGTAAGACTATCATAATTATACAATTCATCATACCCGTATTGTCCAGCAATTGACGTTTCTATGCCAGTACTGGGAGAATCAAGTGCCACAAGGAACTCAGGAGTGATGGCTTGAACATCCGCCAGACTACCTGGATTGTTCCTTTCGTCTAGCTCCTCTTGTTTTGCAGAAGCCTCTAAATCACTTTGGGCTTGCTCTATAGACGCCTTAAGCTCTTCTGTTTCCAGGTAACCCTCAACATCGCTGAAAGTATCCGCGAACTCTGTAGCCAAGTCCAGAAGGCTCTCTGCTTGCATGAATGTGCTATCAGTGAAAGCTTTTGGATTGTTGAGCGCTATTCCTACTACGACACCAACTACGGCGGCAAGGAAGGCGTTACCGGTAGTCTCTGCAACCCACACTACTAATTCTGCAATTGCGTAGTTCACAACCAGCTGTCCTATAGCCGCTAAAAAGCTAGTTGCTCCAAATGTGAATACGCTAAACACAATCATTGCGAACTGGAACAGGCTGAAGAATGCTGAGGTTTCATACCATGCGATCTCTTCTACCACTATGGCATATATATCGATACGAAAGATGTATTGGTATACTTCCATTTGTTCTGCAGCTGTCAACTCGTTAATGACGAACCAGGATACTGGAATAGTGAATTCGCTGTCTCCAAGAGCAGCCAGAGCAACCTGGTGGTACCCGCCGTAGTCTATTGCTGTCATATTCGCCATTGATATTACAGCTATCTGATCGTATTCAGTGGCTGTCGCCTGGTAATAAATATATAAGTCAGTACCAACTACCTCATGAAGATAAGCTCCCACTGATGTTTTGACACCAGACACTGCGCTGGTGTAACTATGGTCGTTCCAGGCAACTCCATTGTTTACCGGGCCCTCTTCGAATGTGGCTTTGTATTCCCCAATGTTTGATGTTATCCCGTAAGTGACAATGATCTCATAGAAGGATATCCACAACATCTTGGATAGTATTGGGCTTGTGTCATTAGGCCCTATTGAGAAATTCAAGTATGCATCCGCCACATCTGTGATATCCGGGTTAGCTGCTATGGCAGACGAAAATTCCTCTATGTCAAGGTTCAGTCTGGCCATAAGTTGACGAGTGGTTATATACCACGGGTCTAACTGGTTGGCATCTACCTGGATTTTATCTTGCCGTAGAATAGCTACTGGCAGCATCTCCATGTTTCGTATTGTACTCGCTTCGGTATCGAGACCTGCGTATGTCCCCGCAGAGAAGTCATATATCCAATACCGAAACTGCCCCGGGGGCTCTGCATTGTTCTCGTACGTCACGAAAAGTCCATCTTCAGGAGTGTATGCAGCCATGGTAAATGAGTGTTCTAACGTTGCGTTCCCGGCTACTGGGTCACTGGTTCCGTCCAGTATTGTTACTGTGCCAACTGCAGATATGTCGATACTGTCCAGGTCACTCGAGTTCTCCAGGAATACCTCAAACTGTTCTCTGTCATCGTCCGCAACATCCGCATAAATATCTACTGATATATTCTGCACTTCCCCGGATGTACCAGCAAAGTTCAGCGTGCCCGTTGTGTTGTCATAGTCGGTACCACCGAGTATAGATCCGAGATCTGTAAAATTATAGTCGACAGTGAATGCCCCTGAAGGTGCGACGTCTGCCAACGTCACTGCTATAGTTACCGTCGTATTGGCTTCGTCAACTAAGATGTCTTCTATGTTGAGCCGTAATGTATCGTCATCAGTTATAGTACAAGTCTTGCTGTCGTTTGCGTGTATCGTCACCATCTCGAAAGCCCCGGTATTCGTAATGGAGTCGATCGTAATTGTGAAGTTGGTATTAGCATTCACACTGTCCACAGTCACGATACTTACTTCGACTTCATTTGTCTCGGCAAGCATAGTAACGGAAGCTACCTGAGCATAGTCTGTTGGATCCACCGCTGTGCCGCTGTAGACGAAGTTTATATCTACTGTCTCTCCGATTGGAAGAGTTCTGTTGCACTTTACGGTGAATACTGCAGTGTCCCCTTCTGTTACCTGGCTAGGGCCTTCTATCCAAAATTGTGCCTCAACCGCCAGACGGGAAATGTTAATCTGGAAGTTGTCCGGACCAACTACATATACTACTGTACCCAGCTCCCAGTCATCCCAGGATACTCCATATGGGTCATTTGCCGTTAGAGTATTGAGCCAAGGCTTATAGTCGTTGGTAGACTGAAGCTCGTGCTTGTAGTAGTTGGTCGGTGTAGGGTACCCGGTTACCACGGACAGCATTGTGTTAGTACCCCCGAAGTCGTTATCCAGGGCTGCTTCTATTCCCTCAATGTTTGCTGCGGCTCCAGTAACGTCCATACTTGGAAGATCGTATATGTACTGTCCACTGTCTGCGTAATTGTAAGCTGATCGTATCTGTCCTTTGGTCTGATATATCTGCTGCATGTAGTTTGGAAAATAGCTTGTTTCAGTATCGATCTTTTTGAATATCGCTCTGACTATTGCAGCCTTTACTACATCTTCTGCGTTATCCCCGTAAATCTTAGTCGATACTTTGGCAACATTAACTACTGTTTCATCAACAATACCAAATATTGCGAATATAGCTCCCAGTACAGGCTCCAGTACAGCGTCCCATACAACTTGGACAAGTTCCTCGATCGCATCCCATACCGATTTTAATACGCTTTCGATTGCATCGAATACAGCACTCATTCGAATCCCCTGGTCTCGAATATTTGGTTCACTTTCTTTTTGATGTTATCAATACGAATAGCCAGTGGTCGTTCTGGATCTTGTCCTTGGCGCCTGACTGATATGGGTGTTACTAAAGATTTATACTCTTCCACGAATTTCCCCGGGTGAAGTTTGAAATACATCATGAACACGTCTCTGTCGATGTATTTGAATACTCCTGCGAAAAGGGCTAGTAGATCTATTGGGCTTTCTTTGCCATACAGCGCTACACCATCTACCTGGTTCTTGCTTCTGTGTTTATAGTATAGAAATGTCTGGCTGCTGCACATTGTGTAAGCCCGGCCTTCTTGCACGCAAATAGCCATGCGATCCTTGAATTCCTGGTGCTCCTCCTCAGGAACCCAATGCTTGATCAACTCGAAATGCGCTGGTATGTCTTCCAGTGTGCATTCGTCGATCAGCTTAGAATTGCCAAGTATGTCATGTGCGGTTATTAGTGCCATTGCTTCGTAAGTAAAAACGCTCCGTAAAAGCCACCGAGGCCATTTGCTGTAACAAGGATCCTACCTTTGACCTTAGGATCGTCCAATAGTATACAAGTTTCGAGAAGAGAGCTAACACCTTGAGTGTGCCCTATTTTGCTTTTGTATTCAATCGGGGTAGCAAGTTGTGCTAATCCGGACTCTGCCTCCGTATTTGCACTGGTTCCTGTACCATGCAGTTTGACATACCCAATCCTGCAACCTGGTGCCAGTGTGTCGATGTCTTCCTTGTTAAACTGGAAAGGATTATTGTTGAAGGCGAATTTCCATTGTACCTGGCTGATATCAATACCGGGTATCAAGCGCATGTATGCAAAACCATCTCCGCAGTTGACAGGGATGTTTAGTTCAGAGAACAGCTGGATAGTTGCCGGGGTAGTTCTTTCAGCCCCTATGATTATGACCTCCTCAATAGTGCCTGAGGGACACTTCAATAACTTGTCAGCCTCCCACAAGGCCTGTATGCCCGCTGCACAAGTGCTGGAGATGATATTAACGTGCTTGATATGCTCACGTCCCTTCATCCTGTAAAGCCACTCATGCGCTATATAGGAGCTCCCAGAACGTAGCATCGGCATCTTACGGTCACCAGTACTCGCATTTAAGCCTGCTTCGGACTGGCTGATAGAGAAACCATCAACATAAAGGAACGCTGTTGGCCTGGTGAGTGTAATATCAAGATTGGTCAGTTTCCTGAATTCTGACACTGAAGAGCCTTCACGGCTCAGACCTGGTATGGCTATGTAGCCGTCTCTTTGCTCTGTTCCATGCACGCTGTGGTAATCGACGATACGCATTTTCTAATAAGCTCCCGGATAGTGAGGTTCTGCACGTCGATCTGCTGGTATGCATCCTCTGTTGACGGGACGTCTTTCCAGAATGGGTATTCAGCTTCGAGTGTGGCAAGGGTGAGTACGGTGCCCAGACTATCAAGTTCTGCATCGGAGAACTTTGACTTCATTGTCACAGGCACACCTTTTTCGTCATCAATTATTTCGTTGAGACGATCTAATATTTCTTGTTTCATATTATGGTATTGTTACTGCTGATCCAACATCTGTCAAGAGTTCACCGCATAGAGCATCGATCTGAGGCTCCTTGGTGCAGTCCGGAGCTGTTGCAGTACCGGCGATCGATAATGTGACAGCATAGCCTTCAAGCATCTGCTTAAGCACCTTCTGCTTGGTATCACTTACAAAGCCCAGAGTCTGTGCAGCGATAAGATCCTGCTTCGCTTTCATAGTACCACCGGTGGCGTCTTCAGTGTTCGCTATTTCTGTAGTTTGCTGCTGCTTAACCAAAGCAGTATCAGCGTACACTTTGGCAGCCTGGGCTGTGACAACTTCAACTTTCTCAGTGGCTTCCAGTACTTGTTGGTCGATTAGACCTGCTCCGGTATTCCCACCAAGACTGAGATCTCCATCAGCGTCTACATCTACATTATAACCCCACTGCTTCTCGAGAGTAGCCTGGATTACCGATTGCTCCAAAGCATACTTGTCCTTGTTCAGAAGGAACTGTACGGATTGCTGCAGTACAGACTGTATGGCGCCGAGGTAGACGGTAGCAAAGTCAGAACCTGTAATACGGCCTTCGTCGTACTGCTCTTGCAGACGGAGCTCGACAGTTTGTATGAGAATGTCAAATACGCCATCCCCCGGGGCGGCGTCTAGTTCATTCGTCAGATCGGTAAGTTTTACGGTCATTTATTGGTACCTGTAAGTATTTGCGTACATTATCACACTGTGACTCCACCGTAAACCGGGGCTTCTACTGGTCGGCTTGGTGCTTCCGTAGCTCTGGACACCGCTTCAAGAGTTCTGGTGTCCTTTGAAGTACGCTTTGCTGCTATAGTCGCAGAAATAGCAGGTTGGCCGTCTGTCTGGACTTCTAGTTCAACGTAGTTAAGCTCTACGAAATCTGAGCTGGTTCCGTAGCCCAGGGTGATAAGGTATCTACCGTCCTGGTCTGGAGTAAAAGTATACTCAGCTACGCCCTGAGCAGTTGCCGTTGGCGCTGTGAGGACAGTGATTCCGTCATTTGTATACGTTGCTGTCTTGTCTGGCTTGACCAGGAGAATGTCATAGTCTGGTTTTGTCAGTGGTACGGCCTGAGGCTTCAGCTGAAACCGTACTGTCATCTCTACATCTTTTTTATACCAACTCATATCACCACCACTACACGTTCGGCTAGGGGAGTAGTAACGTCAACAAACCCGTATCCACTATTAGCAAAGCCTCTTGAGTGTGTATCAAAGTTGCCTGGCACTTGTGACATTTGGTATGCGGTAAACCTTATGTCTGTGCTTAGCGCCCATGTCAAACCCTGATCTGTACTTTCAAACCATGTACCTGCAGAGTTTGCTACCATCATTTTATTAAAGTCGGGTACTGAACAACCTTCTTCCATTGTTCCTGTGAGAACAGAGCTGTGGTCTGTTATGCTCCAACCACCAGTTCCACTAGATGATATGGCAACCCATCCATCACTGGAAATTGCTACCAGGCTGTTGCCATCTGGAGACGGCTTCAGGAAAATTAGCTGCTTACTGGCAATCATCCCTATAAAGTTATACATCTGAGTCCAGGGTATTCCACCTGTCGGTGGGACTTGTAGGTTCGACACATACGTGTTATTTCCGTTATTGCCAAGAATTATGTTACTTCCGTATCTTATGACCTTGTTCATTGCTTGTGCAGGCTGTCTTCCGAACGTGAAATCCGAGTACTCCTGGGCATAGAAAGTTTGGCCATCAGGTGAGAACCATACTTTTGTTTGGCTATACCACCATACACCTTCGAGAAGAGTGTCGTAGTAAAGACCTGAAGATCCTCCAAAATTATTAAGTCCACCTGATAAAACGCAGGTGTTCCAGGTAGCTCCTTCGTCGTCACTATAAAAGCAAAGATAATCCGATCCAGTAGTGGCTCCGAGCTGAGACGCTAATATTCTTCCATTTGGCATTATGGCCATACCACTTACGTCTGGCATTCCGCCATAAGCTGTTGTTACAGTCTTCTGTTCCGTAATAACCGCCTGGGTATTAGTTCTGTATTTTACAATCGTTCCTACTGTATCTCCCAAAAGTCGTTGTCCCATTACCCAGAACACAGTCTCATCCCTTGGGTCTTCAGCTATGGCTCCAACATCGTGCCAGGGGCCAGTAACTCCTGTACCTGACTTAAGAAGTATTGATTGTGGGATAGACGGCTGTGAATGTGCAATAACCGAGTTCGCTGTTACAGGAGCCTCAAGGAATACCCAAAAGCGTGACTCTGCCAGTACTTCATAACTGTCAGCTGTGCCGGTTGAAATAAATAGGTGGAAAAGACCAAGAGAAGCTGGAGTAAACGCGTAGGTCAGCAATCCAGCTACGGTTGTGGTTGGGGCTGTAAACGACGTAACACCAGCGTTGGTGTATGAGGCTTCTAGAGTAGACGGTACAAACTGTACATCGAAATCCGCTTCTACAGGAACAGGGTCCTGTGGTGGCAGTACGAATGTTACTGTTATTTCATTACCAACTATGTACATTTATACAGCCTAGTGATGATACGGAAGCCGTATTGCTTCCGTACTTAGACAGTCTACACTAATCAGGCGTTCTACTGGAATAGCTGATAGCGTATTTCTTTACCCGCATAGTCTGCTTGTTACCAGTACGCCGGCCATTGACCACTTCGTCTTTGTGCAGGGTAATCAATGCGCTTTCGGCGTTGTTGATCAAACACTGCTCCAGTTCAACAGGGATGTCCAGGGGAACGCTCCGGGCAACCTTGAAATACTGGTTTTGCACACTGAGGAAAGCTGTAGTAACAACATCGTTTTCACGAGTGTCTTTACTGGTTATGGTTACAATCTGGGTTTTGAAAGCTTTCTTTTTGGCTGCAGCAATCTGAGCACGCTTTCGCTGGTACTTGTCACGAACTCGGGCTTTGGCGATATCTTTGGCAGATGTCAGTATTGCATCCTGGCTTTCCAGGTCATCGGCAAGTGAAGGCTCCTCTGCTTTTACAGCAGGGCCTGCAGGTGCAGCTTCCTCGACAGGAGGCGGTTCACCTTTAAAATCCGCCAGCAATTCGGCGAGTTTCAAGTTGGATATGTTGCCTTTGAAATCAAGGCCAAGGTCAGTAGCTTCAGCTACCATTTCTTCTCGATTGAACTTACTCATGTATTAAATCCCGTAGGTTGTTTAATTGTTAAAGGAAGCCCCCCAAAACGGGGGGCTACCAGTTACTACTTTACTGGATTACGCAGATGCGGTAACCAGGACTTTCAGGAGACGCTCTTCGCGCAGGATGATACCTGCATACCACATGTTGTAGCTGAAGAAGCCCTGAGTGCCGTAGGGGTTTGACAATTCGATCTTGCTCGGCGCCTGAGCGTTGAACTTGATCTTGCCATGACCTTTCAGGCCGACAGTTGCGAATGATCCTTTGGTGGGGAACAGGATCGGGAACACATCGTAGTACTCGAGAGCAGCTACAGTAGCACCAGAGTTAACCCAGGTGTCACCAGTACGTTCCCAGACTTGAGCAGTTGCACCACGACCAGTGATAACAGCCGCTTCATTAGCGAAAGTAGTAGTCGACAGAGTACCTGTGTAAGTCGGATCAGCAGCAGCTGCAGGAGCTACAGCAGAACCTTGACCAGCGTAAACGAGTGCAGACTCGGATTCGATGAAACGAACGTCGTTCATTGCGCCAACTTCGCCTTCAGCCAGGTTGGTGGCGTCAGCATACTTGTAAGCAGGAACGTAAACGTATTCAGTCGTACCGTTGTCAGTAACGTTACCACGAGTCAAACCTTCCAGGTCGAACTTCACTTCCGGGCCGATGATGGCGTAGAAAGCTTTGTTGACAGTCCGGGTATCGATCTTGGTAGAACCAGTCACGATGGAAGTGTTCTTCATGGCACGATTACGAACCAGCAAACGAACAGCGTTGCGGATCAGGTCGTAAGTTACACGGGCGATATCGTCGTTGGTACCGTCAGTTGCAGTGTCGTCGTCAGCGTCACCAAGTTCCTTCAGTTCGGTAGCAACGCCGCCGAACAGAACATTGGTAGTTGACAGCATGTCAAGCTGGATCAGGTCTTCAGCACGACGGTTGGCCAACATGCCCAACTCTTCGCGGTAATGAACCTGGACCATGTCCTCGGCAAACATCTCGACTTCGTCGGTGTAGTCAATCATCTCGCCGTAACGGGCGAAATTGGTAGACAGAGTCACCTTGCTGATGGTCTGCTTGTTGACAGCACCAGCGCCTTCAGCCAGAGCAGCATCAGATGCAAGACCGGCCGAAACTTCTGCCTGAGAGCGAGAGGTCAGGTAACCTTTGGTAGCGAAGTCTGCATCAGTACCGTCGATACGATCGAAGATATGCAGCCATTTGCTGACCTTGTAAGTGGTACCCATTTTCAAGGGCATTGATCTACGATCTGCAAACTGTGCGTACACAGAAACTGCGTTAGCGGCTTTTACGCCAGCTTTGTCGTAGTAATGGATAATGGTGTTCTGCCCGTGGGTAGAATCACCAGTTGCACGATTGGTCGTGCCGTAAACATTCGAAACCATGACGGCCTCCTATTGAGTTAAGTTTTACGCATTGGCGTGTATCTTTTTGTACCATGCGTCGAAGTCTTCATCATTGTCGTCTAAATAGTCGACAACACCTTTGCGATCGGAACGAGCTCCTGTGGATCTCGCTGAACGCTTCCTCTTGGCTTCTGATGATTCTGCTTCAAACTTTGATTCTGCATCTTGTGCCTCAGAGTTTAGATCAGTTATGGTTGAGCCCGCTTCCTGTTGGGCTGCCATTGCCTGATGTAACCTTTGGCCTGCAAGCATGTAGTACTCAATGTCAGATTTCGAATTTCCATCGATAACCTTCATCTTCATCGCGATCGGAGCTACCTTGTCGTAGACGCCGTTCTTGATGTCGTTGTGGAGACCCATAATTAGCTTCGGGGACTCCGCTATTGCCTGGCGAGAACTTTGATCCCACTGCTCGTCAATGACGTCTACAGTGATCTTGTACTCTTCATCGGCTGATATCTTACCTGTAATTTCTTCAATTTCCAACTGTTTCTCGTCTTTTCCGTAATTGCCTGGCACATACGGTGACGGTTGGTCGTCGTCGTTGGTGAGATCGAAGCTGTCAATTTTATTGACTTCCAGGATCTGAGCAATGGCGCCTTTGTCGCCTTTCAAGGCGTCAATGGCCAGGTTCAGCTGGTCCTGGGTGAGGTTTTGTTCTTCGATTGCAGAGATCATCTTCCGGTACGGAGCCATCTTCTGCATTTTTTTCGTGTAGTCCATGGCCTGGCCAAAGACAGTTTCGAATTGCTCTTTGATTTCATCTTCAGTGAAGGTGAAGTCCTGGCCATTAGCCCTGAATTTGAGAGTATCCCCTACTTTGGAATCTGCCTTCGACTCTTCGGTATCGGCTTCTTCTTCCTGACCATCATCAGTAGGCGTTTCATCCTCAGTATCATCGGCCGGCTCTTCGTCTGCGGATTTGTCATCTGCGGCAGGCTCCTCTTCGTCAGACTCATCCGAACCCCGAATTTCTTCGAGGTCGGAATCGTCTTCGAGTTCGTCGTCCGGAAGGTCTCCGGCAGCATGACCGGCCAAGCGTTCTTCGTCGTTACCAGGGAGATCGTCTTCAGCTACTCCTTCATCCCTTCGGATTTGGCGAATGGCTTCAAGAGGATCTTTGTCGTCCGCGAATACGTCTTCTTCGGTCAAGTCAACCATTACTGAATACCTCCAGCGGCTTCTTCAGCCTGAGCTTCTTCGAAAGCTACACGCTCTTCGTCAGAGAGTATTGGATTTTTGGCACCTTCATACTGCATTTCGATCATCTTGAAAAAGTACCCAAGATTTGATGCAGCAATTATGTCTTCCATAATAGCAGCACGTCTTCCTTCAGCCTGGATCTGCGGCACTGCCAACAGCGATGCTGATGCCAGCACCTTGTCTTTCAGATAACCGTTGGTGATGATCTTTTTGAAATCGCCGTTACGCTGGAGACGATTCCAGGCTTCACCCATGGCGATGTGGTGATCAATTGCTGCGAGTTCGTTTTGGTACTGTTCTTGTTCAGAATTGCTCATTTAGAGTTCCTGTGGTTGGTTAGTTAAATAAAAGAGATCAGATCATAAAGTAAACTTTACTGCTGAGTCAAGTTGTTCTTTGCTACGACATCAAGTTTTTTCTGCTGCATGACTGATCCGTGCTCGAAAGCCTTCTCCTGCATCTTCTCGCTATGCTCGGTTCCGTCAGCCTTCCGGGTGAAGTCCAGATCCTTAAGATCTGCACCAGATTGGATATCTTTTGTACGAGCGATATCCAGATCACCTTTAGCTTTCTTGGCGAACATGTCGACTTGATTTTCCTGGGCACGAGACTGACGTTCCATGATTTCAACTTCTTTCAGTTGAAGTTCGAGCATTTTCATCTTCTCGACCATTGGGTCTGGCTTTGGCTCATAGGTCTCAAATTTCTTTGCCAAGTCTGGCATTTTGTGCAAAGCAGCTATTTCTGACATTAGGATGTTTCGCATTCCCATGTCCATAGTCTGGCCAAGCGTCTGCAGCAGGAATGAGAGCTCCTGGGCTTTGCTGGAATTATCTTCCGCGGTAGATACCTGGATCTCAATATCGATCGAACCAGACAGGTCATCACGAGCTATTTGTACGAATTCGTCGTTTGTCAGGCGGATTACTTCTTCTTCACGCAGGAACTCGCTGTTGTAGGACGTCCACTTACGCATGAGAGGCTTTATCAGGTTCTCCGATATGTTACGCACGATGTCAAGACGGCGTACTGAGACGGCATCCAGGACCCCTCCAGCTGCTCTTGCAGTTGAACCAAGGCTAGCTCCAGCTATCCCACCGGTGAATGCTTTGACTCCGAGCATTGACTCGGACTCGTTGTTGGTCATCTCCATTACACCGAACACACTGGCTGGTATCTGATTGTAGCTACCCTCAAAGAAGTCTGTCTGACTACCGTTGAACTCGAAGTTCTTGCCATTGAGGAATCTACGCTTGTTCAGCGGATCTAGGGCTCCGACTCGCATACCCTTCTGGGCATTATTCGAGTTGGCCATATTGTCGATGATTCCACGCTTGATAGCTGTGTTGATCTTCTGGTTGTCTCCGATAAGCTCTGCGTTGGCTTCACCATAGATCTTAAACGGGATCGAGTTGTTCGCCAGGAACAGGAATGGAATTTCCTCGTCCGGGTAAGGGTTCGACTCAAGCTGGATGATTGTGTCACCTACCCAGGTGCATACAATAGGCTTGGCGATACCAGTGCCTTCAACATCGAAGTTGCCCCAATATTCATGAACCAGCAGTTTCTTTCTGGCTGTGTCACTGAAGGTAAATTCCGTTTCGTCTTCTGAGTCAAAGTCTGGATTTGCGCTGGTGTCTTTTCCAATATCTTTGGCGAGCCTACCTAAATTCTTGTACTTGCCAGACTTCTTGAGAGTGCTCATATCCGATTCGTATCGGTGAATGACAAACTGCGCTTTGTCCATATCACCATTACACGTAGGGTCTATGTAGACATCCTCTATACGACAGACTTCAGCGTTTGGCTTATTGACCTTTACGATGAGCTTCTTGACTTTCTTGGTGCCAGCCTGGAATGGCTGTCCAAACGCGTCAATAGCGAAGATTGGCATATCAACTTCGACTTCCTCATCTTCGTAATCCCATGAGGTTTTTACAACTACCGTGCCTTCAGCGTAATATAGCTTGATGACATTAGTCATGAATTTGTAACGGTTGAAACTGCGTACGAACTGGTGGTTCAGTACGATTTGGTTCTGCTGTGCGGCTTTCCGGTCCTCGTGAGTAACCGGTTTGCACTTGACAATGTCTTCGTCGGACACAAACGGATCCTTGACGGAAGCGTGCTGCCACTCGTCCTGGCGCTTGATATCCCTGGACACTATCTCCGATTTGCCGTCCTGCTCATTGCCATACGGCTTGCCGTGATACTCATCACGCCAGCCTTCGATGCATGTGACCATCTCCAGCCGGAGGGTATCCGCTGAATCCATGTCCTGCTTGAATGCTTTCAGAAGATCCTTTTTACTGGGCTTCCGATTCGGTTCGTCGCTGTTCAGAACGTCTTCAGTCATTTTGTTTCCTGTTGTATTTCATCTTGAACCACATGTTGAATAGGAAGGTAGCTATACCAAGCCCCATACCGACCATGACTCCGATGATTCCCCATTCGTCTACTGTTATCCCTAAAAACACTGCCGCTCCCGAAGCTCCATAGCTCGCTACCGTAGATACTTGTTCCGTTAGGTGGTGTGTTGGAGGAAGATGTGGGTGTGACATGTTACATCTTCCCCTGCTGTATGTTCTGGTAACCATATAAACCTAGTACTCCACCGACGAGAATTACAAATGATTGTTCGGACAATGATCCTTCGAAAAGTCCAGCAATCGCTGCGCCCAATGATACACAAGCTAGGAGAAACTTGCGACTACGAAATCCTTCTGTCATGACATCATTCCTTTGATTGATTTAACTGCTCTGTCGCCTCGACTGGCGAACCACCAGGCTACAGCTGTAATTGTGAGAAAAAGTATAGCCTGTACAACGTAAATAAATAATTGTTGCAAGAGTTCTGCATCCAGGCCTTCAAGACCGCCTACTAGAGTATTCAACTGATCGTAGATTACCCAGGTGCACCAAAGCAGCACTCCAGTGATTAGAGGCCTTACGGCAGATTTGACAGCAGCACCGAACCCGGTTAGGTTGCTCTCTCCTTTCATACTTTCTATAAAAGCATCTGCAGAACGCAGGTCATCGGCTATTGCGCCTTCGGCTTCAGCCTGGTCAATCTGTTTATCGATAACAGCCAGGGTATGGTCGTATGCGATCTGGTCACGCTTTAAATCGAAGTCAGCCATTTTCTCTTCGTGGGTATTAACGAGTTCAAGCATCTTACGTTGCTCGATCTTGGCTAGCCATCCTCCTATGAGGCCGCTGACTGCGCCAAACACATTCATCAATCCACCAGATGCTACTCCACCGATAATTTCAGTTATAACGCTCATGTGACTCCTAAAATATTTTGAGGCTGAAACCTTGTTCGCCTATCACGTCTAAGAGTTTCCTCATGGCGGTTCTGCTAGCTAGTACTGCTGCCTTGCCGCCGAGGATACCTTTACGCTCTCCCACAAGTATACATCCTTTTGTATGGTCTACAAGATTTCCGTTATGAATTAATATACCGGATCGATCCTCTACGTCCTGTAGCCACCATACTTTTCTGTACTTGCCAGACGTACTCTTGGGCAAATACTTGCAGGCGTATTCCCCGGCAGGTATACATGATACGTTGCTACGGTTGGATAACCATGGCCTTTCAAGAGTGTGGAATACCTCTACGCCAGCTACCAGGATACCAAAGGTATGGCTGGTATAATACTGGCGAAAGAGGTAAACATTCACTAGAATTCGAGGCCTTCGATAAACCATTCAACAAACTGGATTTCAGCCGGTGCAACTTCGAGCCGGTCTTCCAGTTCCGAATACGGGATCTTTTTGATATCCAGAGCCACATCGTCATCCAATATTTCTTGCAAAGCTTCTGAAAACAAAACCCTGCTTTCATCGGTGAAGTTGTACATCTGTCCGTCTTCCGACAACTCTCCATGAGTTTTAGCAAGCTCGAGACGTCGCTGCTCAAAATCCTGTACTGCGAGTTTACACTCTGCCAAGATCTTGTTGATTTTGTAAGCCGTAGACAACTTGAGAGTTGTAGCATCGACTTTTTCCAGGGTACGAACGGATCCGACAAGGGTTGAGACTTTCATAATTACTCCAGTTTGGTTGGTAAGGCCGCAGTATACAATTGTTTACTAAACTATTGCAAGCCTTAGCTCAATGGCCCAACTGTTGATCCGTTAATCCTAACGTAAAGTCCTGCAGTTGTAGTCCATATATCACCGTCAACAGGAGACGTTGGAGCTGCGCCATGTGGGACATTCAAGGATGCAAGCGCAGTGGTACTGGCCGCAAAGCCGTTTAGCCTCCAGTCGTTCCCAGCGTCGTCCGTGTATATCAGATTGTTTGGGGTATCACTCTTGACCCATATATATCCATTACCCGCTGTTGGTGTTTCAGTGTGGTCAGCTTGCTCAAGTAGGAATATATCTTGGTCTACCCTGAGACTTGCCTGGTATACGAACACTGTGTCTGTACCACCACTAACGCCGGGGCGTAGTACGATGGATTGATTAAAATTCTCAATGCACAGCTCACCGGCCTGTACCGCTACAGCGCCGTGTCTAATCTTACTCATCTGGGTACCGCCTGAGCCATATCCCAACTGAATGGTTGGTGTTCCGGTGGTCGAGCTAACTCCGTTGGTATCAGTGAGGATCAACTTACCGTCAGAATTACCAAATGTCATCTGAGCGTCGATAGTCAAAGTGGTACCGTCGTATGCGAGGTTTGACTCGCTCTCTAGCGTGCCGTCTCCCGTCCATACCGCCAGCTCATTATTTACAGGAGTGCCAACCTTTGTTACGTCACCTGCTCCACCACCAGCAGTATTCAAGTCCCAATCCGTACCTGCATCGTCTGTAAATACGAGAACGTTCGGAGCATCATTCCTTACCCATAAATACCCTTCTCCGGCAGATGTAGGCTCACTCTTAGCAGCTTGCTCCAGAAATACCACGTCTTGTGATACTTGTAAGCTTGCGTTGTAGACATATACGGTATCGTCACCGCTGCTGCGCCCTGGGTACAGCACGATACCACCACCAAAGTTGGAATAGACCATTTCCCCTGCCTGGATAGCTACGGCAGCATAGTTAATAAGGCCCATCTGAGTACCGCTGGCACCATAGCCAAACCTGATCTGAGGTGTAGAAGTAGTAGCGGAAAGGCCATTAGTGTCAGATAACACCATTAGTCCGTCACCGTTTCCGAAGAACATCTGAGCTTCTACTTTAAAGGTTGTTCCATCATAGGTGAGATCAGCATCGCCCTCGAGAGTATCCGCTGCTGTCCATAGTGCTAGCTGGTTGTTAACTGGTGTACCGGAAACAGATACACCACCACCACCACCTGCAGCAGCTTCAAACGATACCAGCCCGGTAGTGTTATCATATGTCAGGACAAAGCCATCCTGCCCAACTCCCATTGTTTGGTCAGCGTCAACTGTCCATGTGCCAATATTAATATTTCCAGTACCGTGTGCGCTTACAGTAACATCTGAATTGCCTGATGTAGTCTGCAGTACAAGACCGCCGGCAGCAGCTTGTACAGTAAAAGAGCCAGCACCTGTTTTAGTGATAGCTACCGCTGCTGCTCCGGTGTCTGTAATGTCGGATCCGTTAAGATCCAGGTCTGCTCCAAGTTGCGGACTGGCATCTTCAGAAATATTAGCTAAATACGCTCCGAGATCAGAAATATCTGCTTCCAGTAAAGCACGTCCAACGTAGGCGGCTCCGTCTGCCACAAGCGCAAATCCTGCTGTGACCGCAGCGGATGTTACATCTGACAGGTCTGATAAGGAAGACGAAGGAACAGCAGCCCACTTCATCCCACTGGCTTCTAATGAGTCAGCAGTTAGAATATGTGTATCAGTTCCGATCGGCAGTCTGGCATCTACGGTTGTGAAATTCCACAGATCGCCTTTCGTGGTGAGTGGAGATGAGCTTCCGCCAGCAGCGGCTTCAAGACTTATGAGCCCAGTTCCATTATCGTACGTCAGGACGTAATCATCCTGTCCAGCTCCGACAACCTGGTCTGCGTCGAGAGTTACGGTTCCGAGGATAATGTTGCCAGTGCCATTTGGCTCTATATCAATATCACCGTTTGCGACGGATACGATCTTATGGCCGTTGACATCCAGGTCTCCGCCAAGCTGTGGGGTAGTGTCATCTACTACGTCAACCTGGACGTAGAGCGCTACTGATCTTGCTTCACCTTGAGACATTACGTTATTTCCTGTCCGAATAAATTGAATGATAGCGTTGCGAGTGTTGCGTACACGGACACAACATCTGTCGTTGCTAATGTGAAACCGATAGTTGCGATGAACGTCTTGTACACTTCCATATCGTAATAGATATAGTGCTCATCTGAGATAGCCGCACCAGCTGGTCGAATAGCTATCCGGAATTCTGTTGGTGTCGCAGACCGGTTGCAGATTATGATGCTGCTGCCAACAGCGTATGTTATCGACGGTACAGTGTACAGCGTAGTCAGTGTTGCTGCTGCTGGGTTTGCTTGTCCAAGGACTAGTCCGGTACTGGCCATTCTAGGCTCCTATCAGTAAAAGTTGTGATATTACAGCATCTCCGCCGCCACTACTAGCCAGTAGGCCTATCTCACCGCTGGCGTCGTCGTACGTCAGAACATAACCGTCTTGGGATGCACCGACTGTCTCATCGATATTGAATAAGTAATTGCCAGCTAGGAATGTGGCCTGCTTCAAGGTGTAAGTATCTACGTTGCCAGGTCTGATCTCTATGTCATCCGTTGGGCTGGCCAGCTCTAGCCTGTCTGCTGTATCGTAGTAGCGCAGCATTCCTTTTACGGTGCCGGCTTGCATTAGTTGAAAAAACGGTGTGCCAGCTAATATTGAATCTACGTTTACCCCAACGCTGGCATCAGTCTGGTCTCCGAACGTTGCACTACCAGGCGCTGTTAGCGTGTCGAGAGCGTTATCCAGTACGAAGTCACCTACAGTGAGTATGGATCCATCCCAGGTGAACGCAGAGCTACTGCCTGCAGATGTTGCGCTGTCGAACACGGCTATCTCGTTAGCCAGCGGGGTACCAGTTGGTACGATGCCTGCTGGGCTTAGGGATATTTCACCACTGGTGTTATCGTAAGACAGGACATAACCATCCTCTGATGCGCTTAGCGCCTGATCTATGTTGAATACGAATGTACCGATCGTGAATAACGCTTGAGTGATATCCAGGATTTTTGTTCCGGTAACAGTTACCGCATCAGCTGCCAGGTAGCCTTCGATCGATGTCGATGCGTTTACATCCGCGGAACCGCCACCGAGACGCAGAATGTTTTGGGTAGCGTTGGATTCGATCTGGATTCCAGCTGCTGCCTCCTCTGCATTGGTGTAGTGCATTCCGGCGATCAGCCCGGTTTTAGTAGTAACATTTGACCTGGTCGTTCCGCCGGCAACATCATCTGTCCCTATACGGATATCGGTGCTTGGCCCGAGAACTTCCAGGGCCCAACCACTCGAGCTGGTAAGTGTCAGGGAATTCGTGTCCCATTGGAACCCTACGTCACCTGTGAGATTTTTGTCGGCTGAGAAATACGCAACCCAATTCTGGGACATTGTCCCGACCTGAACTATGTCACCAAGGCCGCTGGCTGGATCTTGCCATGTTGCCGCAGTAGATGAGGTAGCCATCAGAACTTGGCCTACCGTAGGAGCCGCACCTGAAACCAGATCGATCGATGTAGTTGCACTTGCTATTGCATTGGCCAGAACAGCTGTACCGGCTATCGCCAGGTAATCTGCGTCATGGTCATGAGTGGCCAGAGCGTAAGACTGCAGATCAGAGACCTGTGATTCAGTAATCGATATCTCTGCCTGGGTAAAATGAAGAGTAGCGTCAGCTATGTGGGCGTCAATAGCGACGTGTGTGTTAGTCCCAACATCCAAAAGCAATGTATGCGACGTTAGAGCGCCTTGAATCAATACTTCCCAATTTGCGTTCGCCGTACCACCACGCAGTTGCCATGTTGTGGCAGTATCCTGCGTGTACGCTAGCATACCCTCTACGCGCTGGTCAGATGTTATAGCATCCCTTGCCGTTTCATCAGCCACACTGACTGGGTAGTCCACAGGGTGCTCATGGCCCTTTAGAGAAAACGGCCGGATAACATAATCCCGGCTGTTAATCAGAGCTCGGCTTATTTTTTTAGCCACGGCTTAGGGGAAGCAGGAGTCGTAAAATTTGTGAGAGTGGTAGCTGTCTGCGACGATCAGTCCCAACTTCTGGACCCGGTCACATGCCTGGTCGTACCGCTTGAAGTGGGTATCATTCTCGAACTCCTTGGAGCCACGCTGTGAGACGTGTGCACGGAATCCGACGTAGAAGTACATCGCCTCAAACAGAGACGGTGGAAGTTCGATCGTTTCAGTAACCAGAGCCCTGTCGAGCGGAGATGCCCGGTAAGTTACGCTGTAAGCATCAAGCGCTATGGCTTCTTGAAACTCAATCACGTTGTACCTGGGTGTAGCCGGGCTGGTTTCGTCGTCTTCGTCATTCAGCTCGAGCTCTGTACCGTCCGGATCCCAGATCTTGTTTATCACAAGCAGGATCTTGTCTGACAGATCGATATCTACATTGGCATCTACCCCGTCCAGGGTGTAACTCAGCGTGGTTGTATCAGGCTGGGTGATGGTAGCTTCGGCTTCCCACAGGTTAAATCGCTTGTGGAGTTCGAGTACGGCTTCGTTGATGTAACCCATGACTGCAGCGCTGTCTGTGGCGACTTTCAGCATTTTGAGTTCTGTCTTAGCCAAATTGGCTATGGCTTCACTGACTAACATAATGACCTCTCAGAATTTGGAGTAATATAACACGCCACCTTAAAACACTGTACTGTTTTTGTAAACGTCTTCTTCATCTTCCTTGAACCAGGCGAAACTACCATCTTCACTGAATGTTTTCTCTGTCTCAGCGTAGGCACTGGGTTTGTAGGAGTCAATCTCCATCAACATAGATATAGCGTCTGCTACGTCGTCCTGCTTTGACTTGAACGCCTCGTTTGTGGCATATCTCAATTCATCCAAAGTTTCATCCATCAAAGGTGTACCCTTGAGCTCTGCTGGAAACCATATCTTTTTGGATTTGAATAGCGGAACACACAACTTGAAAGTGGCTATCTTCTTACCAGTCCTGCGTACACCTTCTACAGAGCCTTGTTTGGTGAAGTTGAAGAATATATGCTTATGTAGCATTTCACCCCGCAACCATTGGATGAATCCTTTTTGCTGGCCGTTGATCTCGATGCCTACTTCCAGTGGCCTGTATACGGACACAAAACGGAATAGGTCAGCTATATTCTTGTCCATCAACTGCCGTTTGCATATTCCATCTACCAAGAGCCAATCACCATTGCTGCTGTAGGCCCAAACCAATATAACACTGAAATCGTTCTTAGCTCCGTCTGACGTGCCAAGATCCGTTGTGATGTAGAAATTGAAACGGGATTTATCGTGCATGACACGATCACGATCGTACCAGATGATATCCTCATCCTGCACCAATCGATCTTCATCAGACATAATTCTCAACATAAGCTCCTGGTTGAAAGAGGGCAATTCGCCACTTAGCTTAAGGTTATCATACTCTCCTTTTACGAATTCGTATGTAAAACGATCTTCCCATCCACCACGGAATTCCTCTCTGGTGCAAGGATACTTCTCGGCGATTGGGTAAACCCTGGTGTTCCAGGCTCCGCTGCCGGCCGCTTCATACAGCGGATCAGCCTTGTTGAACGGAGTACCAGTCCATATCTGCATACGCTTAGCCGGGTGTAACGCCTGGCGTGCAGCTTTGTAGATAATGTGCTTGATATCCTTTTGGATAGTCGGTGACACAGCGTTCTTGTCTGACATGAGATCGTCGAACCCACACCAGGTCGGACGTTTACCGTATTCCTTAAATCCCCGGACACCAGTGCTGGCGCCGAATCCACGAAAACACAGCTTTTTTCCGTCGGCATTCTGGAATTCCCAGCGAACGTCGGTAAACTTAGCTACGGGTACGTACTTCTGCAGGAAGTCACTGTTGTTCCAACGGAATTCGAGGTTCGTCCTCATTGATTTCACCCCGTTGTCCATCGTGTCACTAATATATATACCAACATCTACCTGACCAAATTCAGGGATGTGGCCGTACGTTGCCAGATACAAAATCCCGTACTCGTGTAGAGCTGTTGTCTTAGCCGATCCACGGAAGGAGACGAACAGGTTCTGGTTATTGTATGGGACTTGGTCATACATGTCGTAATGTATAATAGGAGACTCGTTCTCTTCGCCTTCATCTCCGTTGACGAGCTTGATGAAATTTACCATCTCCAAAGCCCATAGGCTGGGCCGGTAGTCCTTTTCAAACCTGCTGTAATCTACGCGGTTTAGTCTGGCATCAAGATCCAGATCCAGGCCTTCCTCCGACTGAGCCGCCGGAATAATAATTTCTTTTTCATCTGGCAGCATCCAGGGGCCATCCCAATCGTACCCATGGTTGTCAATCTCAGCTCGCTTTCCTTCAGGGTCTACAACAGATGGATCAGAGGATTCCACCATGCCCAGCTCTTCTTCGATCGTTATGATCTTGTCGTCTGGAACAACCAGACCACTATCTCCTAATGTCCATTTAGACATCTATGACTTCCTCTTCATCCTTATCGAGCAATCTTGAAGCCTGAATGGATTTCAAAGGTACCCCGGCCATGACCGACTTGTATTGTTCCGCAGCCAGGTTCTTCGTTGCCTTATGTAACTCATCAATTATCGATGTCGTGTTATCATCTACTTTGACGTTCAACGTTGTATCCTCTCCAGGCTTGAGCTCTCGTATCAGAGTGTCGGCCGCCTTAGCCCGGACCATCTCACTGCGTGCGTTCTTCATAAGATTGGCCGTCTCGAGAATGGCCTCGTGCAGCAGGTGGCGATGAACCAACTGTACCGGGGTAGAAGCTACCCGTCGGATTTCTGTGACCATCCGGTTCGAGTTGAACCTGGAGGCCTCACCCCGCATGATGGATTTATCCGCCCCGGGGTTATTCCGCAGTCTGGCATCGTACCGCTCCGGGAAAACTTTTATGTAGGCGTCAGTCAGGCTGTTGCCGACCTCGACCAAGCTGAAAAATTTCATTGCCTGGAGATACTGTCGATGGCTATTTTTCGGGCTGTCGGACAGCACATTCAGGCAATCCTTGTACGCAGTCAGGAACTCCTCACCGTAATCCGGATCGGTTGCCAGCTTGTTTATTTCGTCTACTGTCTCCTGCCCTACCAACAGCTGCTGCTGTTTCGGTAGTTGAGATTGGACAAAGTCGAGAGATAATTCTGTCATGGTGATATCAGCTTCCCTATAATTTGGTATTCGTCCCCGTTCAACACCAGACCATCTCTGATCAGGTCATGATTGAAGGTCTTCAAATAATGCAAAACCCGGAACTCGTCCAGGTTTTCAAACATCTCAGTGCGCCCTTCTACCTTCTCATTTGGCACCCAAGCTTTATGCGCCAGGCAGTTGTGGATGTGGGCTTCTAGCTCCAACGGATACGGAGTTTCCATATCCAGTCTTAGTTCTGTATATGGCACAAAACGGTATTTAGTAAACCACGAGCGCAGCAACTCCATCATACGATCGGTTGACCGGTTGGTATTCACCATCCCGATCTTGTGTACTACAGTACCATCAGGTAGTACTATACGCAAAACATAGATCCTACCCTTATCCTGGCGTGCGAAGAAACTCAAGTAACTAAACTCTAAGCCTATTACCCATCGATCGATTTCAGTTCTTGCAACTGGAGTTCAAGAAATTGTTTATAGGCCTTATCAGCCGGAGTAGCGGTACCTTGCTCTTCCTCGATCTCCAATTTCTTGATGTCACGCTGCAGTTCTCTCTGTTCCGAAGCATTCTGAGCTACTACTGTAACCCACCGGGTATCACCGGCCGCAGCTGCAACACCCACAATGAGTGCCAAAGCTGTGATTATAGTGCCGATACTTGCCAGGTATTTCACCAGCGGAGTGCATTTACTAAACATTAGATACAATGCCCTGAGTCAAATTTATGCAGCAGAATACATATCTTGTCCGCCACCTGGAATCTGTACCTGGCTAACAGATCAGTATCCGTACTCGTCAACCACCTGTTAAGCCTGTGTGTCACCAACCACTCGTGCGGCCGTTCCATACCGATAAATGAAAAAGCTACTAAATTCACAATGAAGTCCTGTGGTATAAACCACGCACCAACTACCGCTGAAACGATTTTGTTGTCAGCTTTGTGGTGGATCGTCATTGCTGCTGCGTACTGAACGAAGAGTACGGGGACGCTAAGTGCTGGATTATCTACCAGCCAATAAAGGATGTCGAAGTATGTTTCCATTAGTTTATACCTTGTGAAGTTGATATTGACCGTTTCGAATCTTTGTAAGAAATCCTTTATCATACAATTTTTGGAAGGTTCGGTTGACGGTTACTTTTGTAACACCGCATTCCTTTGCGACGTGTTCCAGGGTCGTACTTACCTGGTTGTTGGATCCGCGGTTATGCAGCATCCAGAATAGAACATCCAACGTTTTGGAGTCGGCTGTCTTCAAATACTCTTCGATTGGTGGTGTATTCATCAGCGCAGTCTACTTCATGTTACTGTTTGGATGCAAGTATTTAATTGGAAGCGCTGGTAGGGGTCGAACCTACAACAACCAAGATCAAAGCCTGGTGCTCTACCAATTGAGCTACAGCGCTAAAGCTGGTGGACACAGTAGGAGTCGAACCTACATCGGACTAGCCGCGCTCCGCTTTACAGGCGGGGGCATTTCCTATTATGCATCATGTCCTTAATCAATTATGAGCTTCTCTGTGACAGTTAGCGCACAGCAAGTCACACTTATCCAGTTCCACCTGCAGCTTGGCATAAGAATTTCTCTGGTGCTTCGAGAATTGAAACTCTTTCTCGCCTGGGTTTCTATGGTGGAACTCAAGAGCGGCGTTACATTTACTATATCCGCACGCCTTACATCTGCCACCCAGGTAATCAATACACCATTGCTTTTTACTACGTCTGTGCCTTGTTAATTGCTCAGTAT
>Ga0070747_1000048_pt1 | contig 50453 bp, 64 predicted proteins | sample VirMetDEL_Mar_31_FD_77321 | JGI IMG/M metagenome (GOLD analysis project Ga0070747, IMG submission 77321) | Aqueous microbial communities from the Delaware River and Bay under freshwater to marine salinity gradient to study organic matter... | ecosystem: Environmental > Aquatic > Marine > Coastal... | reverse complement strand
TTACGCAAGATGCCTATATCGAAATGGTTCGGATGGAGATGCCCATTGTCCCAATGCAGGCGGTCCCAGAAATTCCTACGATGCTGGAGATTGCAACGGCACTCACGAGCAACAAGCTGGCGAAGGGACTTGTCGGGGAAACCAAACAGCTTCCAGACAATTACCCTGTTGCTCTTAGACTTGATATTCCAGCGTATGACAACTATGACGTTTGGGTGGTTAGTGTACACGAGGGCACTTCATCTGCGCTGCCAGTTGCCTATGCTCAGACGGGACTCATCAAGGATGTGAGGTTTGACCGAATGGCGGACAGCGACTTGAACATCGCCATCAATATCGGCGTCAACTTAAACGTAGTAAAAGACAGAGTTACCGGAAAAGAGAAGGTCAAGAAGGACTCTATGGGTAAGACTCCTTTCGCAAAGATGTACGGTATCTGGCAGAATCACAGCTCTGAGGACTTGCGAGAGCGTGCCGTCCAAATCATGGCCGGAGACCAGTACAACATCTCAGACCACCCCGTAGGAAAGCACGAGGGTTGGGTGCAGGTGGGTATGAACCCCTTCCGACACAGCTTCTTCTACGATAAGCGAGACGGAAGCCCGGTTGTTTCTGCATCTGAGGTGATTCAGGTTGGTGCTCTGGTCCTTGCGAAGGACGTGGAGAAGGTGCTTCCCAGTGACGAGCGGTATCTAACCATTCGTCCTGACGGCACCCCCATCAAGTATCAGCACATCCTTCCGGGTCAAGACGGTATGGACACCAAGGTGTCTTTCAGCAACAAAGCTCAGAAATTTGGTCGAATCTCAAACAGATACGCGGTAGAAGATGGTGAGTTTGAAGAGAGTGCTAATGTCGTACTTCACAATGCCGTGTTTGATGAGGTGCTGAATGAGAGTCAGGTGATAGTATCATCTCCAGACCACATGCTTGTTGGTACTGTTTTTCTTGACGAAGAAGTCTTAGCTGAAGGCGGAGGCGGATTGTTTTATCCAGTTCGAACAAAGAACACATGGGCGTTTGGACAAAAGGGAGACGCTAACGCATTCAAGAATACCGTCAACAAGATGAGGGCTAAGTCTCCTGACGGTAAGGTTCATGTTTTGCTTGTCAGTGGAACTGACGACAAGGTGAAGAGTAACATCACCACAATGGAGGCAGGCCTTAACCTCATGGATAGGTTAGTAGGGGAAGGTATCCTTACGCAAAATCAAATTGACAAACTTATCGTAGACTCTTTGAATGATATCATTGATGCACTACCAGCAAATAAAGAAGGTAGATACGGTGAGAAGGTTAAGTTCAAGGGAAAGAGAGCAGACATTCGTTCGGCTGTGGAGGCAAGTCTTCGCAGAACTGACAACACATCCTTTGAATTAAGGAGGGCTTACATGGATAAGCTGTTCGCTAACCTCGGGCGCATGTCTGTGATTAGAGAAAACCCTAAGTCTCTCGATAAAGTAAAAGAACTTACGGGTGTAAGCAAGCTCACAAAATCCCAAGTTGGAAGCACGCTCAAGAGGACACTTGTTCTCTCTATGATTGAGGGTCACCTTCAAGGTGTCCCTAAAGATGTGGTGTACGCCGCCATCGAGGTTGACTCAGACCTTGAGGTTGACATGATGCCGGGCAACGAGGCATTCCCTGCTGCCGTGGTCATGAAAAATACTGACGGAAGTAAAAAGACACCAAAAATACACTTGTTCGCAGACAAGCCTCATGTCAACGATGTGATGCTTGACAACGAAACAGGCCTCAGTAGGGCGGACTTCATGGAGGCCAAGCTTGCTGACGGTGAGTATGCCACGAAGGATGGTGTTCGAAGGAGTGATGCAAACGAACGCAAGGCTATTGACGGCAGGTGGAAGGGAAGTATGGGATTGCTTCAGGCGGCTTATGGCTTTGGTAAGACCAGACCCAAGGCTCAAGCTATCGTTGACTCAGAATCTAAGGCTCAAGGTAGCTTCCTGAAGAAGGTTTCTCAAATGATTGATAAGGCATACCCGTCACCTATCATCACCAGAGATAAGCGCAGAAAGAATCCTGTTACAGGGTTGGATGAATCTCAACAGCTAGATGCTTTTGCTTACGCCAAGCCTGAGGTTATTAAGACCTTGATGGACATGGGTCTTTCTAAGGAGGGGGCTGATATGCTGTTCAAGAAAGCTGTAGCCTATAAGCAGGGGCGTTCTCAAGGGAAGAAAGAGGGTATGCGTGTAGCTATGGCTAATGCAGCCGAGACCCGAAAGATGGGAACCAAGGCAAAGAACCTACAGAAAGCTCTCACTCAACTGAAGGACAAGTCCAAGACCTTTAATGAGTTCTTGACTAAGGCTATTGAACTGATTGATGGGCGCATGAAAGAGGACTCAAAGACTCCCTTCACTCGCTCCCAAATTACAGCAATGGTTAAGGCCATACGACAGGCGCACAAAACCAGCGGAAAGAAGATTGAGGAGCAGGGTATGGAGGCTATGCAAACCTTCATCGACAAAATCTCTGTAATCTTTGATAAGAGAGACTCTAAGGCTGAGATGCAGCGATACCTAGACGGCATCAAGCATGCTCAGAAGTTGCAGAAGCGAATCAAAAGAATGGCTAGGCCAAAGGGTAGAAGCGGTGCAGCAAAAAACGTAACTACCTACGCGAAGATTGCAAACGGGTTAGCCTCAATCAACCCTGCACTTCTTCCTCAGAACGAGCTGGAAGGATTCGTCAGTACACTGATGTCAACCATTAGCTCAATGTCCAAGGCCAAGGCTGTCTTTGAGCCAGAGATTGAGGCCTATGTTGGTGTTGCTTTCCCTAAGACCGAGGCTGGTATTTTGTACAATAAGCTTAGCAACTATCAAGCGATGGAGGAGCTGGGTAGACAGGCTGTTTTCATAGCTCGCGCTCAGCTGCGTGCAGCAAAGAACAACACCACCGTAGAGGAGGAGTATAAGAAGCTGGTTCAGAATTACGAGAGGAGTAGATTGTCTTCTAGCCGCAGAGCTATACTTAAGTTCATTGATGACAACCCAACAATCCAACACCCAGATACGGGTGATACTGTTGTCCTTAATGCGAGCAACCCGGCTCATGTTGATTTGATTACTCAGATTCTGGCTGAACAGGCTGTAACGAAAGAGGAGCTACAGAAGGATGCCATTATTAATGACGTGTTACTACCAAGGATTGTAGCCAACATTGAGCAACTCCTAGAGGATACGCAAATTGCGGACATCCTTGGTATCTACAGCGTGGCAGACTTGGACTTTGATAAGCTCAGAGCAAGGCTCAATAAACTAAAGAGACATCACATCATCAACCTTGATTACAGGCTTGACGATCACCTCATTAATGATTCGGTATATGGCATCGGATACATGCACGCTTTGGTTCAGGGGAATATCGACATGCCTAGCAAGCTCGAACAGCTTGTAAGGCGTAAGGGATTGAAAGCGAGAAAGGGTGCGTTCTTTGGCATGCTAGATACTGTAAACTCCTATCTGTCTAATGTGATTCCAACAGACAGGATAACCTTCGCAAAGCTTAGGGTTGCTATCGGTTTGGCACAGCTAACCAATGACTTTGCTAATGCGGATTTCATTCACAGTCAGGTGGTTGAGTTGTTGGAGAATGAGATTAACAGAATTACCGAAGATGGGGGAAGCGTAACAACCAGAATGGACAGAGCTATTATGCAGCTGTACTCTATGGCTAAGCAGATGCCTGAGTTTGAGGGTGAGCGTGGCCAAGCTGAGGCGGCTTGGTACTTGGAGCTTCGAAACTCTATGCGTAGAACGATTGATTACTACTCCGAGCAGCAGTCTTTCTCTAATGAAGAGATTGATGAGTTTGAAGATGCATTCAATTACATGTTTGGTCAGGCTGAAACTCTTTCAGAAATGATTGCTCGGGTTGAGTCTGAACGTAAGGACGTAGTGGAGATGGTTCAGTTTACGTCGGACATTCACTCCAGCCTCATGCCAGCGTTTAGAAACTACGTCGAGAGATATCTTGGCAAGGAGTTGGTTGTTGAGGATAACTATACGGCATTTGAGGTTATTCCAGAGACAGGCTCAAGAGATGTAGATGACATGCTTAGTCTACGGATTTCATTGAACGATGCATTAGCAAGTAGTTCACTGTCTCAAACCAAGAAGGTGGCTGGAAGTAGCTTCGAGAGAAATCCTCGTTCACTTAAGGGTAAGAATAGAATCGGTCTTGATTTTCTATCTGTTAACGAGAGGACGCTGAGAGACAACATCATATTATCCAACACCGTTGGTTCAGTTGTCCGTTCAAGCTATGTCCTGAACAGCGACGCAATGAAAGCCTTCATCCCGAATGCTAAAGTTCGCATGGAGCTTGAGAGAAAAATCATGCTGTATGTGCAGCAAGACACTGGTAAGGTTCCTCCAGTATTCCAGCCTACATTCAAGGCTATTGGTTTCAGGTTTATCAATCCCATCAACCTGCTTCGTAATGCGGTCATCGTAAGGGCATTCGGTAGCTTCGGTATTCAAACTCTGAAGCAGAGTACAGTCCTTACGTCGGTCATGTTTCAGACTAAGAACCCAATTCAATCTATCCCATATCTACTTACAACCTTATCGGAGATGGTTTACTTCTCCTTGAAGACTCTAGCGGGCAAAGACGCTAAGCTTGCTCTTGATGACGGTAGGTACAAACTACTTCAAAACTCTCCTGTATTCCAGAGGGACTACGAGGCAGGTAACATCGACCCATACACAGGGAGGATGAGCCTTGATGAAGGCAATCTTCAAAAGATTGTCAGGACTATGAGTGATATAAGCTTGAAGAACCTTAAGGGCACTGACAAGGTTGCGGCTGTAGCATCGTGGTTTACGTTCTATGGTGATGCCTTAATTACCGAAGGTGTCGTTGAAAGCTTTGACCAGATTGACTGGGACGCGGAAGCTGTTACCCCCAACTCTACAGCATTGAGTTATGCTGACGCAATGGTGAACAAAGACCAAGCGGCATCTACTCCAAGAGAGGCGGCTGATTTATACATGCAGGAGAAAGGTGTGAAATCTATCATTGCCTACCTCGCACAAAACATTCTTCTTCCGTTCTCAAGATTCGCCGTAAACAAGAAGCGAAGCATCTCGTCGGATGCAATGAGAATCTACAAGGGTGATGCGCAAGCCAAAAAAGAGGGTGGTATTGCTATGCTTGGGCACGCTGCTGAGCTTACTCTTTTTACCTACATCGGAAAGGTTTTGATTCCTGCAATCTCCAGTATGTTTATCGACGACGAAGAAGAGGAGATGCCAAAAGATTCGAGATGGAGAGACATTTTATCTCAGGTGGTTGTCGATGCGAATCCGCTCCCGCCAATGGGAATCTTTGACAATCAAGTCAAGGGTGCTTTAAACAGGTTCCTCTTCTATCCCTACGATGTAATGATGGAAGGTGATTTTGATTTAGGTGATGATGATGGATACGAAAGATGGACAAGGCTAGGCAAGGGTGCTCCGATGTACTACAAGTCTGCCCCGAAGGATGTAACTCAAGGGTTCACTAGATTCCTTGGCCCGTATGGAGACTTCCTTGACGATGCTAGAACGGTTGCGGAAAACCTTGCGCTACCACCGAACCGCGTGGTGTCGAGCAACGGGACGGAGTACTTCGTTAGACCAGAAGACAAAGAGGCAATGGAGTTACACTACTACATGAAGACATTTTTGTTTGCTGGTCAGATGTTTGGGCTGTCTAGTAAAGAGATTGACGTTCTGGTTCGTGACTTGGACAACCTGCCAAGGGACAGAAGACTTTCCAACGAAGAGGCACTCGCTGCGTATGAGGTAATTGCAGAAAAGTATGGCAACAACCTTGAGGGAGAGGTCATAGGTGAGGAGAGAATCATGAAGGTCATCGAAGACAAAGAATCTGTGTTTGATAAGAAGCGTGCCGCTGACAGCTTCCGCTCTTCTGTCAAGCCATTGGTGGCGGAGCAGGTGATGAAGGATGAATACCCAGAGGAGTACAAGTCATACATCAGAGAGGCTCGAAAGCTACCTAAGCAACTTAAGAACGCTAGAGATTACTACGCCTACCTCAGAGGGAAGAGTCAAGACATGGAGCCGCAAGAGTTTGAAAAGTTCAAGACATTCATTGACTCTTATCTGGCCATCGTTAGACCTTCGTTCTATGTTGAGGAGCAGTACATAGAATCCGTAGAAGAATGAAACTAGAAGTAATGAGGTTTAGCAGCCAAGAGCGGGACACGCTGGGGCTGTTGTTTGATGTGAGCAACGGGACAGAGTTCCGTGAGTTTCTTTGCTTCACCCTTGAGGACGAAGATAGAAAAGAGAAGGTCATGCATGAGACCCGAATCCCTGCGGGAACATACAAGCTAAGGCTGAAGACTTGGGGTGGATACCACGACAGATACACCAAAAGGTTTGGTGAAATGCACAAGGGAATGCTTGAGGTATTAGATGTACCTAACTTCAAGCACATCCTGATTCATTGCGGTAACGATGAGGACGATACTAGTGGGTGCCTCTTGCTTGGCAATACCCAGACAGAAAACATTTCGTCCACTGGATTTGTCGGGGGCTCAACCACAGCATACAAAAGAGTTTACCCTCTTATCGCAGCTGCATTGGAGTGTGAGGAATGTACAATCACATACACTGATTATGATGGATGATAAAAAGAAAATCAAAGACACCGGGTTAGGTAAGTGGCTTGCCAAAGCCGCACCCAATGTCTTAAGTACTGTAGGAGACTTGCTTCCTAATAGCGGAGCACTTGGCATGGTTAAGAACTTGCTTGACAAGGAGCCGAGTATTTCACCAGAGGAAGCCAAGGCTCGTGTTGATGCAGAGATTGCTTACCAAAACAATGTGACCGAGCGTTGGAAGGCTGACATGAGTAGCGATGTGAAGCTTGCTAAGTACATCAGACCGGTGACGCTTATTGCATTGATGGTAATGTTTGTAATGACCATGGTTCTAGACTCTATGGATAACCTTCCATTCAATGTGAAGGACAGCTACGTGTCTCTCCTTGAGATACTTATGCTTACATCATTTGGTGCTTACTTTGCAGGACGAACCATTGAAAAATCTAGAGCAAAATGAGAGAAGAAGAATTTGATATCAGCTTCCTTGACCCTAAGAAACTTAAAGAGTCAGAAGACAAGATTGAATCGGGGGAAATCACCTGCAACATCGAAAGCCCAGAGGACTGCGAGTCCTGTAGTGGCTAACAAAAACCCCCACTCCGAAGAGCAGGGGTCTGAAAGGTAACCAAAATTCGTTATGCACTATCCGGCGTAACGCAATGCAATATACATCTTTATGGCATTCGCCAGAGCTCTGACACCTTGCATTTGTAAGCGTCAACGTGCTCAACAAAGGCTCCGTCTCTGTCTCCCTTGCGTACACGTTTGGCTTTGCCGAGGAAATCCTTCTTGGTTATCCAACCCAACGCCCAAACTCTGAATTTCTTATCCGTCTTGACTATGGATGCGAAGATGTATGTATCGCATTCTTGATGCAGGCTAGTGTCTGCAATGTGGCAATCGAAGTGGGGAGACGGCAGCTTAGTTCTTCGCTTGGTCTTGATGTCAGCTGTAAGGACGTGGCCATGTGGTGCCCAAAACAAATCGTAATCGTAGGTGTCTTCAATCCTCTGCTTAAGATGCTCTGACACCGCCTGCTCTGCAATGAAAGCTTCTAGGTTTGCTTCTCCCTCGGTAATACTATTGTTCAGTGCACCCATTTCTTCTGCACGCTGCTCTGCACGAAGAATCATTCCCGTTGTTACCGAGAGCTCAACCATACGAGATAAACACGGGAGTCTTTTCTCCGACGTATGAACCAACGACATTGAACTCCATGAACTCAACAGCATCCTCAATCGTCATACCGTCTCTATGGATTAGGACTGAAACACAGGTGTCGTAATCGTACACAGCTACGATGTTTCCCCCTTGCGTGTGACCAACCAAAGCTTCCTCGAAGCCATCAGCTAGTAGCGCATCGTTCTCTGCCAACACCTCAATAAGATAGTCCCTTTTGAACTTGTTGAGACCAGCGATAAACTCTTTAGTGGGTCGTGTCTTCATTTCAAATCCATTACTCGTAAGAACATCTCCCCGTTCTGCTCATCAAACGTCTTGATTGCTTTGTAAATCTTTCGCGACTCTCTTCTAACGGCCTCCCGCTCAGCTTTTGTTGAATCCGTTCCTAGGGCGCAGTGCAAAGCACAGTCCATCCTAAGGAGTTCGTCCATCTTTTGTCTGTCTGTCCAAGTCTTGAAACCCAGAACTTTATCAAGGTCTTTAGTAGCGTAATCCATTTAAGTAACTATTAAGGGCGTGTTGTACATTCGTCTCTTCTCCAATCGGACACTTTTGATGCAGCAATTCCTGTATCCCATCAAACCCACCCTTCCACACGTACTTCTCTTTCACTTCGCGCAGGTATTCCTTCGCTTCGGTGACATCATTCTCTAGTGACTTGATTGTTTTTCTGAGGTTGAACACCTCGTCCTTGAGTTCTTTGTTGCTCATGTCAAACACTGGGTCAAAGCTACCGAAGTACACCGCCTTTGCGCTTTCGTAAGAATCCTTCAGTCTTTTATCATTCAGAATGTATCCGTCGAATCGTTTCTTGTAATGAACGATAGTGCAGTGGGTCTTACCCAAGTACTCAGCAATAGCCACCGTAGTGTAGCCCTTGTCCAGTAAAATCTTGGAGAAAATCATACGGGCATTTACATTCTCTCTGTTTCGGCATGTTGTAATCAGCTCAACATGAAGAATGCTTTCGATGGCCTCATGAAGAACGCCAAACTCTTTGTTAATAATCTTTTTCATTGTGTTAAAATCGGAAGAGAAAGATAGTCAGAGATGTCATAAACAGCCAACCATCCGCTGTCTTTTTTCGATTCATTAACAATGTCCCAAGGGAGAATCCAACCACGAGCATTTACCGGCATGCCTTTACCTACATCTCTCTTTGTGTCGCGTGTATTTAAGTTGCTTGACTCACAGAATTTTAGTAGGGCTTCGCGATTGAATAGATGTGCATGAGCTTTGTAGTCACCGAAACTATTCTCATCAACTAAAGAATTGGGTGCGTACTTAACCACATAGACCCAGTACTTTGAAATTGACGCTCGAATTCCACTGTCTTTATCCGCACTTGGGTTTACGTACTCGATAAACAAGTTACCAGTGGGGTCTCTACGGGTTCCGTATGAAGACCAAGCTGCCGATGATTTGGTATCCCACTTGACCTCGAAGTAAACCTTGTCGTTTAACTCAACGATATCCCATCCGGGTTCCTTACCCTTTGACTGCTCGTATGTCTTTAGGGTTTTGTCCCCCATGAAGTTCATCCAAGCAAGCTCTATCCTATTGCCGAACTCAAGGTCTTTACGGAAGCTGCTCGGCATCTGATTCTTCTATGTATTCCCTAAGAGCGTGCTTCATTGCTTCAAGCTCCAAGATTACTAGTTTCTTGTACTTTCTTACGTCGTCAAGCGTTTGCTCCCAGTTCGTGACTGGTGCACCCTTGTTGTCGTGAAGCTGCTCGTACAGCTCCGTAGTCAACCTCTGTATCTCTTGAGTACAGTAGCTGTAAAGCTGACTAAGTTTTTGCTTCTCCATTGATGTGGTTCAGTATGATTGTTATCGCGGCATCTATCTGCTTTTTGTTTTTAGGGATGAAAAGCATGTAGTCATCCATGTCGTTGTCTGACATGTACTTCAGAAACAGCTTCCACCTTAAGGGAAAAGTATGTTGTGATGGAACCCAACCCTTCGTCTCAATAATGAAACGATTCTCGTGGCTAACAAAGTCTGGTGTGTACTTAATCGAAAGCACCACCTTGTTTGTCGCATCCGTCATAACGTCCTTACCCCTCGTAGACTTATGATAAACTCCGGGATACCTAAACGAGTCCATTAACTGAAATGTCTCGCTCTCATATCCAAAATCAATCTTTGATTCTTTCAACCTATCGTAACAATAGGTCTCAAGAGTTGACTTCAGTTTCACTGAACCTCTACTGAGGTCTTTGCGTTTCCTTCCCTTTGTTGGTCTCGTTAAGTTTTTCCGGCGTTTAGCCATACCCTAAAAGGTACGGTTAGAAGTGCTCTTGTTTGCCAACAAGTTGTTCACCAAGAGATGTGAATAGCTTTTGGTTGGGAGCGTGCATAGAGAATCCACTCTGCGTTGAGTTTAACTCAAACATCATTGGCTGTGCATAGGGTGTTGGCTTACCACCCGTGTCCACCTCCCGAACTTTACGAACGTGCATCTCAATACACCTGCGCTGTAGAACATCAGGGTGTTGAATCTTTCTGTGTAGTGTGATGAAACAGTCACTGCGATTCACCCACTTACCTCCATGCTCAGTGTCCTCAGCGTAAGGAGCAACCTGCAAACCGTCATCGCCTTTTCTACGTTGACTCTCTGTAATGCTGTGGGCGTTTACCCATACAGCTACATCCATGTTGTTGCTGAAGGTCAAGAACTCTGAGGCAGCTTCATAGTGGTACTCGTGTGGCCCGACACCACGGTTGGCACTCATCTCAATCTTTAGGCTGTTGTATGGGTCTACAAACAATCCGTCAATCGGGTTCTGCCTGTGCACCTTCTCACAGAACAGGATGATGTCCATGTAGCTGTAGGTCTTGCTGTTGTCGATTACAACGAAGTGCTTCTCAACCCAGTCCCTAGCTTTTTTACGTTCGATGTGTGTGGTGCTACCAATCTTCTTATTCAGCGCAAACTGAACCAGCTTCATCTTCACGGCAGCAGAGCGGTTCTCTGAGCTGTAGATTACCCACCTCCAGTTGTGATGCATTGAACTTGCCACCATCATCCACAGCGCAAAGGTTGTCTTACCGATATTGCTGTGACCATTAATCATAACGAACTCCTTTTTGAATACGAAGTTCTCATCCATGAATTGGTTTCCTGTGCTAAGACCTAGGGGTATCTTGCCATCCACATACTGCTCAATCCAATCGTAATCAACATCGTCACTGCTGATAAAGGACATGTCCCCATCATTCAGCTTCATGTCTCTCTTAATCTTCTCTTCGCTATTGATGACCTCACTGATAGGTAGCTTCTTTCCGTTTGCTATCCCGTCATTAATAGTCAGTAAAGCCCCCTCTAAATTGTCGATGTCCCGTTTCTGAATCTCTCTTTCGAGTATCCACCGAGCAACATCCTCTTCAACAATTCCACTGGCGATGTATCCACCCATCAAACTAGCGGCCTTGACAAGCACGTTGTGCTTATCTCCTTCCTCCGCTTTGCGTATCATGGCGGCAGCTATGTTTATCTTGTTGAAGTCAGTCCTACCAGACAAGTCTTTTACAACTTGATTCTGAGAGTGCTCTGACATCATGCCACCATACCTCTCGTACTCAGCCTTGACAACGATGTCTGGGTCGTATGACTCAAAGCACGCTCGGCTTTCATTCTCTCCGGTGCTGTCTAACTCAAGACCATACTGCTCATCGAAGTATTTAATCAGTGAGCGGTAGTGGTCACGATGTCTCTCCGTGTTTGTTATCTCGACTAAACCTTTAACACCTTCACCGCTGGGTGATGCCCAGCACGACATGATGTACTTGTCCCCGGCCAAGGCAGACTTGGTTCTCGTTACGTCAACGTGGTCGAAGTCTAGTATGACTAACCCGCTGTGAAACTTTAAGCTGTCATCACTTCGCTTGTTCTTCTCAAAGACTCCACTAAAACATACCGCAGGTAGCTCTTGCTTAATAGCTTTATCACCCTCCCTTATTAGTTCAACCTTTGGTTGACTCTTACCTTCTTTAATCCTCGTTAGAACTGTATCCAGCGATGTAATTACTGCCTCCTGTGTGCGATAGATTGTTGGATAGATGGTTACCTTTTGATTGTTCATCGCGCAACTGTTGTATCTGGTTCTCGTACCACTTTGCTTTCTTCATGTCCTGCTCCAAGCTGTTCCCCGGCTTGTTCCCTGCCCGCATGCGGTACTTGAAGACGTTCATCTCGCAGAACGCGATGTATGAGTTTTTGCCCCAGATATCTATCATCATCTGCCACACTTGCTTGCCCCCCTTCTTGTAGTGTTCCGGGTTTATAGCGTCTGAGTCTGATTTGGATTCGGTCTTTGAAGGCTTCGAGGGTGTCGATGATGCCTTTGATTGTATCAATTTGCTCATGAGGAGAAAGAAAGTTTTGAGCCTCTAAATTTAAGTCCTCCTTTTTAAAGGAGTCCAGCTTTTCTAGTACGATTCGAGAGGCTGTTTCGAAGTACGTTCTGTATTCAGGGCTTGAGACAAAATACATCTCGTGACTCTGCTTGTAATGGTAGATGGTTGTCCTGTCTTTATTGAACAGGTTTGAACACGCGCTGTGGTGAAAGAAGGCTGATGTAGCATTGGCAAACGCTGCCCTTATCTCTACTTGCTGTCGTGTCCTTGAGTTGTTTGGTTCCACACCGATAGCCTCGATGTAGGTTTGGTATGTTTGTCTGAAGATGTCCATTGAAATAAAATTTTGTACTCCCGGCAGGACTCGAACCTGCAACATTCACCTTAGAAGGGTGATGCTCTATCCAATTGAGCTACGAGAGCATAGCGAGGGGAGCCAGAACAATTCACGAAACTGACTCCCCCCTTGCGGTCTATCTATATCCTAACCACTATTTAGAACGGCACTTCAGAAGTGCTTTGCTTGTCTACCTTGCGCTGCTGTTCACCCTGACTATTCGGGTCGTACACAGAGCAGAAAGCTTTCATCTTTCGATTGTCTTCTCGGTCTGGGACAGAGACAACATCAATGTAAACTCTACCCTTTGCAGTTGCGTACTGCTTGAGGTTATCTAACTCCTCCAGCGTGAATGATACTCGCTGGTTTACTCGTGGGGATTCAGTGTATCCCACATACACGTTGCTGTTATCAGCCATGTCTAAAAAATTAAAAGGTTAATGTAAACTGCTTGTACCGGTTGCGGGATTGTACAACTCCCATAAGTCCTTCAGCATACAGCCACATGAGGCGTAGCTTAGTTCTGTCCTGTTCGTCCATGGCATCAGCCAGCTCCTTGTAGGGCATCTTCAATTCAGTAATGGCATAGTATGCTGTAAAGCATCGGTCAGTGAAACCATCCTTGCCAAAGTCCTTACACTTGGTAACGTCGATACCGAAGTGCAGGTTTGCTCGTGCGATTAGTTCTTGTGCATTCATCAGATTAGTCCTTTGATGTAGAACGTTTCAGTCTCAAGATTATTGTCCAAGTACCGAGTAATTCTTTCTACTGCCTTATCAAACTTCACCTTACCATTCTCAATGGTTTCATCACTGGCTTGGTAAACACCGATGACGTAGGGATACGCCTTCTCTTGTGCTACCCAGTAGAACTTATCCAAACCCAGCACGCTACAGTAGATGTAAGCTTGGATGTCGTAACCGTAGTCTCTTACCGCGTAACGGAATGCCGACAGGCTACGGGTGGTCTTATGGTCACTGATGTAGTCCTTGTTTAAGCAATCCAAGAATCCACGTACTGGAACGCCTGAGATTTCTTTATTGAACTCGTGTTGGTAGTCACCGATGAGGTACTCCTCCATTACACCAGTCACCTTCAATCGCTCAATCATTTCTTGAGCTTTCTTGAAATCGTCCTGACCAATGAGCTTGACTTTCTTTTCTTCGGCCTCCTCTTGGAAGTCCTTAACCCAAGCCTTGTACTTGTTAGTCATACGTGGTGCACGACCACCAATCTCCTCACACTTTGCGCTGTCATTGAGCACTAAGAATTGCTTATCGAAATCCTCCGGTGTAAACAGAAGGCAATCGTACATACTTCCGAACGTCAGGGCTTCACTCTCTTTGAAGAGTTGTCCCCTCATGTACATCTCCCACAAGCGCATGTCTTGTAGTGCGTACTTTACTGAGCTGTATGATAAGTGACCCTTACCTACGGCTTCTGCTAATTGAACTGACAACATCAGGCTTCGGAGTATTCCACTAGTTTGCTGTACTGAGCCTTGCTGAACTTAGTCTTAGATTGCTTTTCAATCTTAGTCCAAGCATCCTTGCGGTCTTTAGCATTCTTGAGGTAGGTCACTGCCTTTTGGTAGTCACGCTCAATATCCTCTGGCTCGTCTTGTCTAGCGATAGCTTCCTTGACCTCGTTAGCTGAGGCAATGCTGGCATCTATCCCAATCCCCATCATTGCAAGTGCTCTACCTACAGCCGATGTCTCGCAGTTTTCCACGAAGGATGTCTTGTTGATGTTACTCGATGACTTCACTTCATGTGCATGACCTGTGGCTATGACTCGTTGTTCGGGGTCGGCAATCAGGCATTTACAGATACACTCGTCTCCGGTATCCATCATGTTGATTTCTGTGGAGATTGTCCAGTTCTTGTACTGGTCTTCCTGTCGGAAGAATTTAATACGCTCGTTTACTTCGACGTATTGCTTGCCACGGATGTTCGTGGTCTTGAATTTGTGTTGTGACATATTCTATTTAATAAAGGATTCAACTTCTTTCATTATCCATCCTTGTAGTATCACTACTGGGTGTAGTAGGATTGACAGGAGGAGTAGGGGTGACGCTATCAGCATCTTGATTGCTCTCATCATAGGCTTTAACTAAATCTTCGTATTCATCAAGCAGTACACTCTGTTGTCGTATCAGGTTGTGGTAAGCTTGCCTCTCGACGTGAACCGCTTTTGCAAAGTTCGACGTTTTCCGTGACATTTTCAACAGATTACTGCACATTTTTTTCCACATGTTAATTGCTTCATTCATGACTCCCATTCTTTTAGGGGGTCTCGCAACCCAAGTTTTTCTGCTTCGTCTGCGACCAGCATGCATGCCTGCACCATTTGGCTCTGGTCTATGTTGCCTAGGTCGTACCTGCGGCAAACATCAAGGAACATCCGGCAAATTGTCTTGCTGTCGTGAAGTTCGAAGTGCATTGCCATCGTATCCTCACGGCTCATAGCTTCTGTTGTATTACTCATTGTAAAAGGGGTTATGGTTTATACAGCTACAACGTTTCTCGTTGCTCTTTTATTGTGTCCTTCACCGTCATTGACAGCTCGTGCCAGTCGATTGTCTGAAGGCATCCATCAACGAAGTCCTTGAGGATTCCGTTAGGTAGTTTGTTGTAGGTATCCTCGACCAGCATGTCGAAGGAATCTCTACACCACTGAGGGGTTGCTCCCGTTAGGTCGTTCGGATTCTCGGTGTCGATGTAGGTCTCTGCGAGACCATCAACAAAACCCCAGACGTTGACCAACCACGTCTCTCTGTTGCGGAATGACTCGTAACTCATGGCGTTGGGTTTTTGGTAAGACTAACCAACTGGTGATAGTCGTTAAGGATTCCGTTGCGACGAGCCTTTTCAATACCCTGCTCGTAGGTGAAGTACCTTCGATTGGGTTCTGCAATGTGGTACTCCTCGGACACATCGTCCCATACACTCCAGCGCAGAACGCCATCACTACAAAGTTCCCAGTACTCATCTCCCTCGCTGAAGGGAAACTTGAGCTTACGCTGGTACTCTAACCAATCTTGCTTGAATGTCTCCAGCTTCTCATGAATCTTCAGCTTGTGATACTTCTTGTAACTGACCTTCATTGGCACTCGCGTTGAGTTTGTGTTGCCTGCGTACACTTGACAGAAGGCCATCATTGCCTCATCTGTCCACTCGATATTACTATTTACTTCACTCATAATGAAATGTTTTTTGGTTTCTATATCTATAACGCCAGACTCTCTGGGTTATTGTGCTCCGCTTGTTAACGGATGTTAATTACCAAGATGAGCTGTACTCGAAGTCCATCGAGTGCTTCATGTCCTTGGCTTGGATTTGCTGTTGCACAAGCTTCTCGATAGTCTTTGCGGTCATACGCAAGTCCTCCAAGTAGTACTCGTCAAACTCTGTGCTCCCGTAGAAGAACCCACTTTGCGTAGGTAGTAGTTCCTCGGCTCGCTCTGGCGATGCGATGACGGCAAGGCAGGCGTGTCGCAACTCTTGTAGTTGCTCGATACCTACGTAGTACTTCCCGCAGTCATCATCTCCATCCTGCACGTTGTCAACGAACCACTTGTGGATGGCGTTGGCCTTTCTCCAGCACAGCACCTCCTCACGGATGCTGGTCACTTCGCCTACGCTTCCGAGGAAGGGTACACGCTTGTTGTTCATCTTCGCAGAGACCTTGTAGTCTCTGTCTGGTTGGTGACTCCAGTTCCTCACGTAGTGGTTACGAGTCAGGTACATATCTAATCCCATGGTGAATTGTTTTTTGGGGGTTTAACTTAAATGTCCAGTGATTCTAGCTTCCAGAATAACGAGATGACCTCGTTGAAATCTGTGAACTTAGTCTCAGAAACTTGGTCTCCGCTCTCTGAGAACACCACAGCTTCATTGATTCCGTTGAGCGTTGTGATTGACAGCTCAAGCTTTCCGATTTGAATCTTCATGACTCCGGCTTCGGTGGCCTTGTTTTGCGTCACGCTGAAGTGACGTGGGGTTTTATCGAACATACTCATATTGAATTGTTTTTTGGTTTCTATAATTAGAACGGCAGGAACTCGTGAGTTATTGTGCCATCATCGGATAAACTTCCTTGGTCGATGAGGTGACGAGCCAATCGCCCGTAGTTACCCTGAAGAGACCATGCCATGCCAGTCTGGATGAGCACGGAGAACAACTCCAGTATCTCTTCGATGGTACATTGTTGCTCCTCGAAGTTTATAATCATGTCGGTCAACTGACCTTTCTCTGGGATTGCGGCTTTAATCTTCATCTTCAATGGTTTTAAATTCAACTCCTTCTAACTCTTCAGCGGCATCGTCTATCCTCTGCTTGAGGTCGGTGACGAAATCGTTCATGTCAGTGAGCATGTCCTTCACGCTCATGCTTCGCGTGCAACACTGAATCTCGTAGTACATCTCACGAGCACGTTGTAGCAGCTCGGATACCTCCATGATGGCGGGAGCGCAGTCCCATCCGTCTTCTGTTGTCTTAATGATTTTACTCATGGTGAATTGTTTTTGTGGTGTTTCTATAGTTAGAACGCAGTGCTTTCCTTGTTATTGTGCGTTGTCTATAACTTTCCTCCTCTAAATATGATTCGCTCTGTTCGAGCGCATGAATTTCCCTGTCTGCGTAGGGACTTACGCATTAAGTCTTGCTTCTCTGTACTAGACAAAGGCTTTGGTGTCGGTCTGGTTGGTAGGTGACTAAACATTTTGATTTGATTTATGGTTCTATAGTTAAAACGTACCGAGTTCTGAGATATTGTCCGTCGTTTGTTAACGGATGTTAATTAACTCCATCAGGCTGTACTTAGCATCAAGTGCATCAGCTACTAGCATCTGGGATTCTAGGTCAACTCCTTGGAAGAAGTTGTATGCTTCCACCAGCTCTTCCTTCGATAGGTCAAGCTCGATGAATGGGTTGTGTGCGTTATCGAATATCATGCCGCCTGTATTTGGTTCTGGTGATTAGTCAAGTTGCTTTCAGCTTGCTCTTGCTCCTCCTCTAGCTTAACCAACTCAGCCCTTTCTTGAACGAGCTGTTCTCTCATGTTCCTGATGCGATTGGCCTTGCTCTCCACTCGTCGCTTTGCTTCAGCGTCTTTGCTTGATAGGCCTGCCAACTTATCAGCATCCCCATACTTGAGTCCAGATGCAATCACGTTCGCCTCTGGCTTGACCTTAGAGCATTCAACGCACCCGAAAGACTCTGTGCCAACTTGCACTACAGAGAACGTAGTCTGCTTTGGCAGATGCACGCACTGGGTGTCAGCCAGTTGTCGAATCTCATCCGGTGTGAATAGGTCGTCAATCATAGGTTGACCTCGCTCGCATTGTCGAACGGCTGACTCTACAGCCCTCAACTCCTTGTTTAGTAATTTGCCGGACAGCCCAACGATAACGTCGTACAACTTGTCCTCGAATCCAACTACTCTCCATGGTTCATGGGCGTTGGTGGTCAGCTTTTGAATGGTGTACATGTTGCAATCTGTATCCTTCACAACACGCAGTTGGTGACCAATGAAAAGCACATTGGTGAACATGTCGATGTGGTCATCGAACACGGCATCAGTGAACTCATAGCACACCTGACCTTCCTCCAGCCCAGCACGCAGAGGGTCACCTTCGCGCACCGCCTTGAGATACTTACCCCGTTTAATAGACCTCTTGACGTCTTCGTTGTAGTCCAGTAACTCTTGGTTGTCAAAGTGCTTCTTCTCCAAGACAAATTCCAAGACTCGACTCAGGTCATACTCACTTACTCGATTGCTGTAAGCTGAATGGCTTGACCCGTTGCCGTTTGCCTCCTCTAATACAGCCTCACCCTGTTCACACAGCGATATCGTGTAGTCAGACATATTTGGCACGACCTCAAGGAATCGCTTGCAAATAGTAGTACTTGTCCCCCCAACTACAGCCAATCTAGCCTTTGCCATTGCCTTAGCGTTGACAGGCTTTTGTAGTTGATAGTAATCTGCTGGGATGATACCGAAGCTGTTAGCTGTAAGCTTGATGTACTCATCTCTGATTTCTTGCTCAACCTTGTAGATGTTTTGGAATGACGAATTGCATAGCCTCACAAGTGCGATGATGGCTGACTTAGACTCAGGCGTGAAGGCCTTTTTGTTAATCGTGGTTAATCTCATATTGAATTGTTTTTAATGATGTCTTCTTTAGTAATAACGCGGCAGGTTTGCTGTTATTGTGCGCAGTCTGTTAACGGATGTTAATCTTTCACGTAGTTCTCATCTAGGAACACAAAGACCTTCACCTCTACACATTCACCGAAATGTCCTGTTAGGTCACATCCGCACATGTATCGCTCGCTTGATGTGCACTCGAACTCGACGCTAACGAAGTTGGGGTAGTCCTCTTCTCCTTGCATCTGATACCACCTCACCTCGCGCTCCAAGAGATACTCTTCGTGTGCGCCTAGGCACTCGGTGTCCCCGTTAAAGATGGCGGGAAGGAAGTGCTGTCCGCATGTCATCGTGTCTATTTGAATTGCTTTCTGTCCCATGTAATTTATCTGTTGGTGGCTTCTATAGTAATAACGCAGAAGGGGTTCTTGTTATTGTGCTCAGTCTGTTAACGGATGTTAATTAGTATCCGGCAGAGCGTCTAGCCTTCCAGCCATTAGGCTTGTGAAACCTCGTTTTTACAGCATCGCCAGCATACGCCCAAGAGTCCTCAAGCGGAGTCAGGTTCTTTCCATACCAAATCTCATCGACGTTCCAGCCCTTAGTCCTCTCCATGTATGCGATGAAGTTGTCTATGTGGCTCTCGTTGTTGAACGTCTTCGAGCAAGCCCATGTCCCCTTGCTCCATGCGCTCCCAGTGTAGAACTGGATTGTGGCGCGGAACTTTCGGTCAGTTCGGACTACTCCGGTGTTTGGGTAGCTTGCGTATGCAATCGGTGTTGAGTCGTATTTTTTCATGTTCTCTCGTTTCTATAGTAGTAACGCTGGATGTGTTCGTTTTATTGTGCGTTACTTGTGAATTAATGTTAACGCCCCGAAGGGCGGAGGGGAGGCTCACGCCTCTCCCCCCATGATGAAGTCCACAGCCTTCATTGCCTTGTTCGCGGCTGATAGAGCCATCTTCGGCTTATCCTTCAACTGCTTCACCCAGTTGTTGACGTAGGCTTGGCTGTTTGCGTGGTCATCCTTTGGCTCGATGCCTGTGAGACCGACGAGGAACTGAGCACCAATCTCAGCTACCAACTCCTCCTTGCTATAGTCCTCAGACCCGAAGGCGGCCACCTTGTTCAGGCGGTTCAAGATATCCTCGTGACCAGTGCTGTGCACCAACTCGTGGAACAGAGTCTTGTAGTAGTCATCGTTCGTCACGAACGTCTCAGGCTTGGGCATCTGGACGTGATGGCGCATTGGAGCGTAGAACGCGCTGGCTCCACCATGACCCAGTGTGGGCTTGTGCTTGGTGGGGTACAGCTCTGCGTACACCTTGTCAGCCTCACCGATTGGATTGAACTGCTCCGCTGGCTCAACCGGAGTCATGGGCTTGCGACGTGGCTCGATACCTTCGCACTGGGCGATGTTGAACACGTTCCAGAGGCGCGGGCTGAAGACCTTCTCCAGCAATGGGCGGACATTGGCAGGAGCGTCAGTCACCTTGCGGTAGAACTTAGCTGGGCTGGCCGTGCGGTCAACGTAGCTGATGTTCCAGAAGACAATCTCAGTGCCTGTAGAACCCTTGACCACATTGCCGCCAGCCTTAGCCGCTTGCTTGTAGGTCAACCACTCGTTGTGCTCGTAGCCATTGGCCGTCTGCTCGATGCAGAGGAACAGCTGATTGAGACCGCGATAGGCTTTCCCCGTGGTGTTGTTGATGGGCATCATAGCACCCATGCCTTGTCCAGCATTCCAAGGTTTGAACCATTGGAGACCCTTGGTCTGGAGACCCTCGATGATGCGGTCGGTGACCTGCTGGTAGACGTCTTTCTTTGCTTTGCTCATGGCTTTCAATTTGTGGGGAGACCGAATTGCCTCCCCTGTTTCTATAGTGTTAACGTATCTCGGATTCTGCTTATTGTGCAAGTGCTGAGAAATCTCCCATGCCGATACTGGACTTGAGATTGATGTGCGCTCTCTTGATGTCTGCCAGCACGCATTTGGCGGCAATCAATTCATCTAAGGCTACTTCCTCACGCTCTTGGATATTGCGCTTAGTCTGGTCGCACAAGCACAAGGCTTCAGCGGTTCGCAACTCACCTTCGATGGATTCAAGATTGAACTTAGCCATTCCGAATGCAGTCTCAGCAAGGACTCTGGCGTTCTTCAAGTGCATCTCAACCATCTCGATGGTGGCTTGCAATCCTTTGTTTTTGTTGGTTAACTCGTTCATAATCAGTGTGTTATGGGGTTTATGTTATCTATTTAGCTATCGCGTTGTTGAGTGTATAACGGATATCAATCTTGTTCTAGTATGAGCTAATTGCCAACAGATGTTAATGCCCCATTTGTGGGTAGCGTATAGGAGCAACCGAATGCAGGGGCGTGGATTGTGCCTTGGGTCTTTGGTTCTAGTCCATCAATCGGCTGGCTGTAGCTCATGTCTCAGACCACGGATGGAGCACGGCCATCGACCAGACCAGCAGAGCACGCAAGCAAAAAGCTAGAATGTTTGGCGGCAACCCGACACGTTTGCAGGGGGTGGGGTCAGCGATTGCGTTTCGGTTTGCACGGCGTAGCGTCTGTATGTATGTATAATCCCATGGGTGTACATTACTCATCGCTTTTTTCACCTGAAAAACGGATTTGCATGCGGGCTTTAAGTACTACTTTTATGGCTCAAACCGTTTTAATCTTGTCAAAGCACTTGACTTTCTAATTTTTTTCGTGTACCTTCGCATAAGCTTAGCAACGAACGCTTCACGTAGAGTGCTTGTGGAGCACTCACGTATAGCTACGACAGCATCCAGCATTTTTGGAAACGTGGCTATCGTTCTTGTTGAATACTAATAGTGTGCGAGGGAATGCTATACCCTAAACTCAACCACATGTCACGCTATAAGTTCCATGCAATCTTCATCCTATGGATGCTTACCCTCTTGTTTGTAAGCAGGGTCAATTCTCAGTGTGTCACATTCGGGGAACCGGAGGATTTAGCTGTAAGAACAATGGGGTTCTTTCCAGATGAACCAGAATGGAAGACGGTCAACTACGTCATTCATATCTATCACACCGACAGCATACCCCACAGCAACCTACCTACCTATGTCGTTAACGATGCAGCTGCTCATTTGAATGAGGAGTTCGAGGAGGCGATGTACGAGTTTGATTTACTATCCATAGAGTACCATGACTTTGATGAGTACGAGGATTCCTATGCGTTACTCAACACCAACTGCGTTCCTTACAATGGGTTTGCCTTTATTTCTATGAATGATTACCTAGAGGACATCGTGTGGGATAGGGAGACGGTAATGAATGTACATGTGTTCCCAGCTCTTTGCCAAGGCATACTAGGTTTTGCATGGACATCTTACACACCTCAAACAACGCTAGACGGAGTGTGGGTCAAGACAAGTGTATTCGGAAGACTCGGAGACCACCTACTGAATAATAGAGATGAGAACAAAACACTTATCCATGAGGTGGGACATTTCCTAAGCCTACAGCATGTCTTTCGAAACGTAGATAACTGCGGGCAAGACCTCGGTGATTGCGAGGAGACAGGAGACTTTGTTTGTGACACTCCACCAACCAAACTAAACTGGAGCTGTGAAAATCCAATATGCCCTCCTGCACTATACAGCTATACACCAGATAACCACATGGACTACTATGTAGATTCATGCAGGCAACACTTTACCACGGGTCAGATTGAACGCATGCACAACATGATTGAAATCACTAGGCCGGGACTCACGACGGGTGACCCGTATTGCGCAGGAGATATCAGTGGTGATTTGGTTGTAGGTATGAACGACTTGATGCTGATGCTTGCGCATCTGGGAGATATAGACTGGATTGATGGAGACCTAAATGGGGATGGCTTCTTTACAGTTACCGACCTTCAAATTGTGCTGGCTAACTGGGGTCAGATTTGTTTCGGTGCAGAGCTAGACCCCTTCTATAGAGAGCGTCAAGTAAGGAGAAATACAGAGCGGAGGTTTTGAGTTGACGTAATATTCATTTTACTATTTTTGTAACATGGATGCATTGACACAGTTTGAGCTGTTTATTATAGCAGGCTCGCTGATTGGGATTTGGATTAAACACCAGTCAGACTACAGCTCCTTGAAGGGGAGGGTGATTGCCTTGGAGACCGATAACTCCGAGATGAAAGAAGACGTGAAGCTACTTCTTAAAGAAGTGCAGGAGGTGAAGTTGCTGCTGGCTAAAAACCAGATGCAATAATTTGATTCTTGCTCCGTTATAGGAGTATGAAAGACCCTATCCACCTCTGCGATGTCGTTCTTCACGACGGCAAAACGAAAAGAGATTACCGTATTAAAGACGTTGTTCTTTCGGGTAATGATAAAAATCTAATCTGGGGAAGCGACGTTCACCGGGATAGACTAATACAGCTCGCGTTCAAGAGCCCTGCTAGAATTAAGAAGCAGAAAGATAACTTGAGGCTGAGTATCAAGTCCATTGACTTCAAGGTTCATGTTGGATATAGCAACCACGAATGGGGTCTTACCAAATGACTATATTTGCGTTATGCTATACAAGCGCAAAAAGAAAGCTGCAAAGGGTGCCAAGGTAAACGGCGACCCAACTAAAAAGCCGATAACAAAAGAGTCCAATCTAAAGGACATGGCTAAGCACATGGGTGATGCTTTCCCTAATGTGTCAATTCCTGATAAGGTAATGAAAGGGTATGCCATGACTTGGCTCCTTACCGGAAGACGAGACGAGGCATTGAAAGACATCATCTCTAAAGAGAAGGAGAGACAGTCTAAGGGTTTGCCAAAACCTAAGATGAAGACATGAAGACGGCGAAGAAATCAGAACGCGCAAAGCTGAAGGTTTCCTCTAAGAAGGTTTCAGTATCTCCCCCATCTGGATATCACTGGATGGAGGAGCAGGGTAGATACTACCTTATGAAAGGTGAGTACAAACCGCATCCGGGTGCTGTAGAGAAGGCATCGTTTAAAGTGGCTGACCATGGCAAGTAAGAGGAAACAGCCTTACAGACTGGGACTCCCGACTAGATACACCGACCCAGAGCAAGGCAAGGACATCGAGGCTACTGTAGAGGAAGACGCCGCCAACAAGAAAGTCATGGCGGAGGAGTACAAGAAGGGCAAGAAGATTTCCTTCCTTAGGTTCAAGAAGCGTACTGAAGCTAAGAAGGGTGCGAAGGTGAAGGCTAAACCTTTGAGTAGCTCTACAAGAGCAACACTACAAAAGAAAGCCAAGAGTTCCGGAATTTCTTTCGGAACCTTAAAGAAAGTTTACAGAAGGGGTCAAGGTGCTTGGCTTTCGTCTGGCTCTCGTCGAGGAGCTTCTATGGCTGCGTGGGCCATGGGTAGAGTCAACAGTTACATTCGTGGCTCTAAGAAACACGACACAGATTTGAGAAGGTAAACAACAGTTATATTTGCGACATGAAAATGGTTAAAGTTGGGGGCAAGAGCGTCCCGTTTTTTGCAGCCGACGGCAAGGGAGGTAATGACCTCAAGAAAGCCATGTACGGCATGAAGATGAAAAGAGCTGCATACGGTGCCGAGGTCGAGATGGGCCAAGGCGGTAAGATGTACGAAATGATGAGCGGTGGTCTCGTAAAGCAGTACGACGAAGGAGGCAAGACGGGAGACCCAACCAAAAAGTTCTTCGTAGCATCTGGCTTCGATAATCGCGGTGACGACCCATCAGGCAAAGAGATTGCTGCCGTATTCATGAAGACAGAAGACGGAGTAAAGCAAATCCAACCGAGAGACCTCATGGAGATGTTCCCTGATGCCAAGAACATGATTCAGGCATACCAGATGGCGGGTATCGCTGTTGAGGGTGGCGACAAAGGTGTCTCGTTCCCCGAACTTAGAGAGGGCTCTTACACTAAGTCTTTGATGGAGGAGTTCGGTGCAGAAAGCATGGACGACCTCAGAGAGAAACTCAACATCGCCCCCGTTAAGTACGAGAGAGAAAGAGACCTCCCCAAGGTCGTTCCCGGTATGCGAGGCGGAATGTAATTAGTTGAAGGAAACGAACTCGGTTCTATCCCGACCAATACGAAGCGGTCTAGTCGATACGATTAGGCTGCTTCTTTTTTCTGCGTATCCCGTGTCGATGACTCCCTGAATGAAGTTCTCGTTGACGACGATGTGCACCTGTTCACCTACATTGCTACCATTCTCGTCAAGGCAAAAAATGGTGTAGACACCCTTCTCGAAAAGCGGGAGGGCCAGAACTTCGTCCCCGTTGAATACAGTGTACACGTTTAGCGCAGTACCTGTGTTCGGGTCGAGCACATCTCCAAAGATGGAGTCTGGGTTGATGCCTTCAGCTCGGATAACGAGAACCTCGTGGGGCGTGCCGCTCTGTGGCTTCATGCTTAGAAGCAGCGGAGTGCTAAGGGCGTTCTCCTCTGTTGGTGCGTACACACCATCGAGGATGTTGTTAAGGGTTTGAGCGTTGCTCACGGTTGCCAATGCGATGGCGAGGATGAAAATGATGTTCTTCATAACGTTGTGTTTGAGGGTTTGTCTACATCCTTAACGCTATTAGATTCCGTATATTGTGCCCATGCTTGTAAAACGAGAAAAAAAAATTCAAAGGGTAGCTAGAGTAAGCATGAGAGAGGGCGGTTCAGTTGATTGGCCACCGTCTGGTTCTAAGAGTTTTAATGACATTCTTGAAAGACAAATCTTCAAGGAGTCTAGGTTTAACCCTTTGGCTGAGTCACCTGCGGGGGCTCGTGGACTAGCTCAGATTATGCCGGGAACTGAAAGCTACATGAAGGAGAAGGGAATGATTCCCGAAAGTTTCGATGCGTTCAACCCGGATGATTCGAGGTTGGCTCAACGTGCGTACATGGAGTCCCTTTTGGACAGGAGCTGGAACAAGGGTAGCGAAGAAGTCAAGATTGCAAAGGCTCTCGCTGCATACAACTTTGGGCCTACGGCTGTGGTTCGCACTCTGAACAAAGCGAGAGAAGATGGGGTAGACATCTACGACTCATTAGACTGGCTAGAAAGACTTCCCCTTGAGACTAGAGATTACGTCTCTAAGATTCTAGGTTACAACGAAAGGTTCGAGTCAGAGTATTCAGATTCATCCCTCAAGAGGTCTGAAGATTAATAGGCTCACCGCCCTCCAGTTTCCTGTATATTCGTTGCACAAGCATCCGCCCCGACTGAGACAAACCGAGCCTGTGCTCGTTACCTGACTTCTCATGGAATAAGGCATTGATGTAAGAATCAATCTCCTTTCCATGATGTATTACTTCTATGTACCCTTTTTGTTTCAGGGGCAACACGGTCCTTTCATACAGCTTCTTCCTGCTCTTGCCCATGGCTTTCGAGAGATGGTTGATGGTGAAAAACTCATAGTCGTAACAGAACAAAAGTGCCTCGACCTCGGCCAGCCCTATGTCGAAGTTAAGCTTTACATCTCTTAGTACTAACGATAGTTTCTTTAGGTCGTTCCGCTTTACATATCGTTTATTCAATTTGCTAAAGTCACGCCTTCTGCGCGACGGATGGTGTCTACTCATTAGTAGTATATTTGCTGTAAAGTTAATCGCATGGGAACACTTAGTGGAAATAGGATTAAGTCAACGTATCAAGGGCTTCTGAAAACAACAGATGCCGCTAACCTTACATCCAGCCTAAAGGTAATTGAAGATGGGAGTGGAAACTCTTCCGCACTATCGCTTTCTACCACGGAGGTAAAAGTTGCTGGACTAAAGATTGGCAGTGGACCAACCAGCTTGGCTACCGGAACCGAAACAGATGTTTTGATTATTGCTAGTGATGGTACAATTAAGAAGAGGGCATTCCCTTCGGCTTCAACTGTAACGACCAGCACGTCAGGAACCGCCAGCCCACAGATTACCGTAGCTCAGTCCACCGGTTCAAGCAAGACTGTCACGTTCAATGCAGGAGGTGGAATTACTCTTTCTAGAAACTCAGCAACAGACACGATTACCATTGCTGCGAATTCCGCTGTTCCCACCATGTCTAACCTTACAGGTACCACTGGCATTTCAGCCAGCGACGGTAGTGTGGTTTACCTCTTGGATGTTAACGCAATTAACGGTGGTACTATTAGCCTACCTTCAATCAGTGCTGCTGGTGATAATCTAAAGTTCGTTGTCTCAACAGAGAAGTCTACTTCTATGACAATCAAGTCTGCTAGTGGTGATAAGTTCTTCGGGAAGGTCACCCTTGACAAAAGTGACGGTAGCTCTAGGGCTATTCAAAACCAAGCCAAGAGCGGTAGCAACAACACGATTACGCTAGATAGTGATTCTGCAACCACTGGCGGAAAGACTGGAGACGTGATTGAGTGTATCGCTGTTGATACAGAGTTCTGGCTTGTAAATGCTAACCTCACAACAAGTGGTACCGCATCTAGCTGTTCCATCTTCTCAACCACTTAATGCCATGGATGATATTCTAAAGAAAGCAATGTTCTCTGAAGTCTCAGAGGTCATGGAGAGAATCGAGGAGATTACCAAGAAGTACAATCACTGTGGAGACTTGGTGTACACTGCTGCTTTTGGTTTTCTTGAAGAGGAAGGAGAAGAGGAGAATCGTTGGAGTTTGACTTACGGAAATAACTGTAGGGACTCAGGAGAGTTTGAGGAGTTTATGACACTTCAGTTTCAAGCCTTTCAAGGTGCTGAAGAAGACGAAGATGATGACGGCTTTCTAGGTTTCTACCTAAACTAAAATCATGCAACTTATTAGAAAGATTGTCGTTGGGCCAAACCCCAAGGACGCAATGGCGTACTATGTCGGGATGAAAGCTGGACAGGCTAAGGTTTGTGCAATCAAAGAAGACGATGCCGCACTATACAGGTACAACGTAAGAAGGTACCATGTTTACCTAGAGGACGAAGATTCAACGTATATTTGGAAGACGGTTGAGAACCAACCTGTTCTAATTGAGTACGATTGTAATTTTGAATGAAATCATTAAGACACTTCTTCGTTGAGGTGCCCGAGAAAACTACAGGCACTGTAACGGTAGGAGGCAAGGAGCTTTACATCGACACAAGGTTCAATGAATTTGAGCATCGTGTTTGTCACGGGAAAGTCCTGTCCGCCCCTAATTCTTTTGAGACCGGAGTAAAGAAAGGAGACACCCTGTTCTTTCACCATCATGTAACTATCAGTGATAATTTACGGATAGACGATGGCGTGTACATGGCTGTCTTGGATTACGCAAACCCTAGGGGTAGCCACGCTATTGCGTATCGAAACTCAAATGGTGAGTTGCACATGCTCGCTGATTGGGTTTTTCTTGAGCCGTTAGAATCATCTAACGAAGAGGAAGTTACCGAGGGTGGTGTAATCATAGTTTCTCATGAAGAGAAAAAAGAGGTAGAGGCTCGGGTCGTTACCCCATCGAAACGGATGGTCGAAGAAGGTGTAAGGAAAGGAGACGTGGTTGGCTTCTTACCAGACCGCGACTACAAAATGAAACTGGATGACGATAGCATTGTGTATCGCATGACAGATGATGATGTCCTCTATGTCGTCAAGTAAGTTCACAACCATCGGTGCCGCTCAAAGGTTAATGAAATCTATGGAGCTGGCTATCGACAACATGATTGATGAGGTCAAGCGTCCTGTTGACCCTGAGGCTGGTGGTTCTGCGCGTAAAGCCGAACTACAGTCCATCAAACAAACAGCCATTGATTGCAAGGAGTTGCTGGTTGAGAGACAGCGGCTTGAGCAGATGGTAAAAGACCTGAAGTCAAACGGAAGCATTGAGCAAGAAAAAGATTACTCTGGTGGATTTGCTGAAAAATTTAGTAAGTAGATATGGCAAAGTTTATCTGTAGCGATTGTAGCCACGAACAGGAAGCAACCAATACCTCGATTAGGATTATAGAGGGCAAGGCGCGTCATGATGTGATGTGCGATAAGTGTGAGGCTTACATGGAATTAAAAGAGCCTAAGTCAGGCATGCCGAGTTTCAAGTCTAACCATTGGGGTCAAGTAATGTAATGGATGCCTTATTTAAAATAGATGATTATGAAGAACCGATTGTTAAGATTTGTCCCAACGGTACGCTCGGAGATGTCGTGGAGCTTGGTGGGATTCTCATTGGTCTTCCTAAGGCTCCAACAAAAGGAATCAAAGGAGAAGGTCTGGAGGCAAGTATGCAGATGTGGGAAAGGCTACCTATGCCAGCAGAACTGTCCCGTATTCGAAGCATGGATGAGTGGGCCGAAACGCCCAAGGAGTTTCGAGAAAAGTTTCGTCCATTTATCGAGGAAGAATTTAGAAGGCGTAGGGAAGGTTTTTGGTTTTACAATAAGGGTGAGCCTACGTTTATCACGGGGCGGCACTACATGCTCCTCCAGTGGACGAAGATTGACATTGGCTACCCCTCATATCTGGGATTCCAAAGAGACATTTTCCTTCACATGGCTGCGTGCGAAGCTGACCCGCGTTGTATTGGTCAGCTTTACACTAAGTGTCGCCGCTCTGGTTACACTAATATCTGCTCTTCTGTTCTTCTTGACGAAGCTACTCAGGTTAAAGACAAGCTTCTTGGCATACAGTCGAAGACTGGTAAGGATGCTCAGGAAAACATCTTCATGAAAAAAGTGGTGTCGATGTTTCGGCACTACCCTTTCTTCTTCAAACCAATTCAAGACGGTACCACAAACCCCCGTATGGAGCTTGCGTTTCGGGAGCCATCTAAAAGGATAACGAAGAACAACAAAACATCGTATGTTGGTGACGCGCTCAATACAGTGCTTAACTGGAAGAACACCACCAACAATGCTTACGACGGTGAGAAGCTGCACATGCTGTATATGGACGAGGCGGGCAAATGGGAGAAGCCTTCTGACATCCGCGAGGCTTGGCGAATTGAGCGTACTTGTCTTATCGTTGGTCGTCGTATTGTCGGCAAGGCACTTGTCGGAAGCACAGTCAACCCAATGGATAAGGGTGGTTCGCAGTACAAGCAGATTTGGAAAGACTCAGACCCGGGAAAGAGGAACGCTAATGGCAGAACTACCTCTGGACTTTACAGGCTTTTTATCCCAGCCTACGAATCGTTAGAGGGGTTCTTTGATGTTCATGGTAACCCTATTGTTGACGACCCACACTCTGAGATAAAAACACTCGGTGGGGACTTCATGACTTTTGGCTCCAAGACATTCCTAAAGAATGAAAGAGATGCTTTGAAGAATGATGCTAAGGAGCTGAATGAAACCATTAGGCAGTTTCCGTTTACTCCAGATGAGGCCTTCAGGGATAGTGTAGAGGGTAGCTTGTTTAACATCGGAAAGATTTACGAGCAGATAGAACACAACGACTCGCTGTATCCTAATCCAGTGGTAAGGGGAAACTTCCAATGGAAGGGTGGGGTACCTGACACTGAGGTTGTGTTCCTACCAAACCATCAAGGAAGGTGGTATGTTTCATGGATGCCAGAGCAAAGCAAGAGGAGCATCATGTCAATGGACAGAAACAAGAGGGTTCCACCGAATGGCGATATGGGTTGTGGTGGGGTTGACTCTTACGACCTCGACGCTACAGTAGACAGTAGGTCATCTAAGGGTGCTTGCCACATCTACAACAAGTTCAATATGGATGCCGCCAGTAACATGTTTGTCGCTGAGTACGCAAGCCGCCCACCTATGGCAAAAATCTTCTATGAGGATGTACTTATGGCTGCTGTGTTCTACGGTTACCCACTACTGATAGAGAACAACAAGTACGGTATCGTAAGACACTTTGAGGCAAGGGGTTACGATGGGTATGTGATGGACAGGCCAGAACACCTAAGGTCAACATCATCATCTGCAAACGTGAAGACTAAGGGCATTCCCTCTAATTCACAGGATGTAATTCAAGCACACGCATCAGCGATAGAAGACTACATACACAAGTATGTTGGTTTGAATGAGATGGGTGAACCCGGGCGCATGTACTTCAATAGGACTCTGGAAGACTGGATTGGATTTAAGATTGACAAGAGGACGAAGTATGACCTATCAATCAGTTCTGGTCTTGCTCTTTTAGCAGCTCAAAAAGTAAAGCAAAAGAAAGCAGTACCTAAGCTTGAGGATAAGGTTTTCTTCAGAAGATACAAGCTGACCTAAGGCTTGCCGCATATCACTATATTTGCACTTGAGTCCAACAAATTATTTCATGACCCAAGGGAGCAAAAATAACAAGTACGGTAATTTCCCTGACCCCTTTGCGTCACCGCTAGAGAAATCAGACCGTTCTTACGGATTAAAGTATGCGAAAGCTATTGAGAGTCAATGGGGGAAAAGCGACAACTCGGGTTCCTTACTGCGACAACGCTTGCATGATTTTGAAAAGAATCGTGACTACGCAAACGGCACGCAAGATAGCTCTGTTTACAAGCAGATTCTAAACGCACTCGACCCCAACAACGGAGACGGGACATTGCTTAATCTTGATTGGAGCCCAGTTCCTATCGTGCCTAAGTTTGTCAAGGTGGTTGTCAATAGGATTCTATCTAGAAAGCCCTATCCGTCTATTGATGCTATCGACCCTGTAAGTAAGGGTGAGAAGGACGAGGCACGCGCTGCTATCGAATCATCAATCGAGGATAAAGAACTTCTCAAGGAAGCAAAGGCAATGGGCCTTCAGCCTCAGATTGACCCGGACATCCTTCCGGATACAACAGAGGAGGCTGAGATATTCATGGAGCAAAACATGAAAACGAATGCGGAGATTGCTGCTCAATTGGCTACTTCACTCACGTTGGATTGGAATGACTTTGACCAGACAGTTTATCGCAGAGCTGTAGAGGATTTGGTGGTGTGTGGAATGGGTGTCATTAAAAGAGAGAACGACCCCAACTACGGTATAACCACGAAGTATGTAGACCCATCTACATTCCTTCATAGCTACACAGAAGACCCCACGATGTCTGACATTGTGTACGGTGGTCACATTAAAAGAATTAGCATTCAGGAGCTAAAGCGAATGGCTGGAGATGAGCTCACTGAATCTCAGTATGAGGAGATTGCCAAGGGGGTAATGGGCAAGAAGTACAACGATAAAAGTCTGTTTGGTGTAAAGAGTTACGATAGGGGAGCTGGTGGCTACACCCATGGATACGACGACTATCTAATAGACATCATGGACTTTGAGTTCCTGTCTGTTGACTGCGTGTATTACGAAAGCAAGGAGTCCCAGTTCGGGAATACTGGTTTCTACTTTAAGGGTGGTGAGTACAAGGAGTCAGCTGGCTCTGTGTATGACAGGCAGCCATACAAGATGGAGAATCAAACCATCTACGGCGGGTGTTACGTCGTCGGGACTAGCATGATTTTTGGATACGGCATGAAGAAGAATGTGCCCAAGAATGTACACGACCTTACCAAGGCTAGGCTTTCTTACAGCGTTGCCTGTACAAACATCCGTCGCATGCGGCCTAAGTCCATTGTTGGAAGCGTTATTGGATTCGCTGACCAACTACAGCTAACACACCTGAAGATTCAGCAAGCTGTAGCTAAGGCTAAGCCGGACGGAATCTTGGTTGATATTGAGGGGCTTGAGAATGTACAGCTTGGACGAGGCGGTGATTTACAGCCATTAGAGATTCAAGACATCTACGAGCAGACTGGTGTGTTCTACTATAGAAGTAAGAACCCAGAGGGCGGATTTCAAAATCCTCCTATCCGCTCAATAGAAAACAACATTCGAAACATCAACGAGTACATCAATCTATACAACCACTACTTACGCATGATTCGTGATGCGACAGGAATCAACGAGGTGATGGATGCAAGTACACCTAAGGGTGATGCTTTGGTTGGGGTAAGGCAACAGGCTCTTGCCGCAGGCAACAATGCTCTGTATGACATTACAAACGCGGGTATGGTTTTGTACCGTAGAGTGTGCGAAGACATTGTAAAGTGCTTGCAGGTTATCCCACCGGACTCAGTACTGTATAGGGTCTATGAGAAAGCTGTAGGTGAAAAGAGCATGGGTGTACTTCAGAGTTTTGAGAACTTACCTATGTATAACTTTGGTGTTATGGTCGTCCAAGAAATGTCTGACGATGACCGCATCTTCCTTGAGCAAAATGTTCAAGCTACTCTAGCGCAAAAAGAGATTGACCTTGAAGACGCTATGGCAATCAGACAGGTTAAGGATATTGACCAAGCTCAAAGACTGCTTGCTGTAAAAAGAAAGAAGCGCATGCAGATGCTTCAGCGTCAACAGCAGCAGAACATTCAGGCACAGGCTCAAGCAAATGCACAGGCTTCTCAGGTGGCCGCCCAGAGTGAAATGCAAAAAATGCAGGTAGAGGCTCAGGTTGAGGTACAGAAGATTCAACTCAAGGGTCAGGTCGAAGTACAGGTTGCTGCTGCATTGCACCAGATGAGAAAAGAACTTGAGATGATTAGAGCTCAAGCAAGTCTCGGGTTTAAGGCTGACGACAAGGAGTTTAGAGAAAAGATTGAAACCCTAAAAGAGGACCGCAAGGACAAAAGAGTAGAGAAACAAGCTGTTGAGCAATCAAAGCTTATCTCTCAACGCCAAGGCAATCGCGGTGAGCTTGAGGGTAAGCAGGATGGAATGAATCAAGAAGTAATCAACGAGATTTTTGGAGATGAGTAACGCAACTAAGATTAACCTAGACACCTCATCAAGGGTAGATGTAACTTGCAGAAAGGGGGACACCTTCTCTCTTCGTCTCACCGTAACTAATTCTACTGGTGGTGCAGCCTTTAAGTCTGGAGACGTGTTTCTCTTTGAGGTTAGACACTCCGACATAGGGGACCATGTGAAAAACACAGACAACGTGAATTTTGCGGCTACAGTTACGGCTGACTCAGATGACGTAACAGCCAAGTTCATCGACATTACCGTAGCTGCATCTGTTATGAAGACTATGCCATCAGGTCTTTACATCTATGATGTCGAGCAGAAGACAGCGGCAGTTGTGTCTACTTTGATTTTTGGTACACTGAAGGTGAACGAAGATGTTTCAATAACCGCGTAATGAAGCACCATGCCTGTAAGTGTAACCCAGCCTAATAATGTAAAAGTATCCAGCCAGCACGGTGACATCATCAAGGTGTCTATTGTTAAGGGTGGTTCGGACGTTAAAGTCGTTACCGTTAATCAGGTAGCAGACAACTCTATTTCTATTGCTGGAGCTATTGGTGCTGGACCTGCTGGAGCGCAAGGATTGCAGGGACCACAAGGCCCAACGGGACCGACGGGCCCGCAGGGACCAGCAGGCACTAACGGTACTAACGGTACTAATGGCACTGATGGTCAGGACGGTCAGGACGGTGCAGACGGTCAGGGTGTTCCCGTTGGTGGAACAGCAGGTCAAGCACTTACAAAGATTGACGGAGTAAACTACAACACTCAATGGAGTGATGTGAGCTCTAACATTACATCGGCTATCACAATCTCAAATAACGATGCTGCGTTTTCGCACATGACTACCCCAATAACTGCGGGCACTTCTATCGAGGCTGTACTTAGAAACATGTTGGAGCAGTACAATCGAACTAACATTTCTATGTCGTCTATTACCAGAGCACTTCAGGAGACTGGTGGTGGGTATGGTTCATTCAGTACACGTAGCTCAAATGAAACGCTAGAGATGGGGCAGGGTATTAGGGTCTCTGCTTTTACCATTTCTATCGGAGACAATACTCAAACGACAGACAACTCCGTAAAGTTCCTAAGAGGAAGCAGTGTTATTGAGCAGGGATTCTCAGACGCAAACGGAACAAAGACCTTATCATCTGTAGAGGAGCAGGATACAGGTAACAATACTAGTGTGTCATACAAAGCCACCGCTATCGACGACGGGGGTTCTGGGCTTGGAGACCAAACTATAACCAGCGGAAGCATTACTATTTCGTTTAGACCTAGGCTCAAAGTAGGTGGCTCGACCACAACTGCAATCAACTCTGACGCTAGTGCCCAAGCACTTTTTGATTCTGGACTTACGACTGCCTTCAATGCCCTTCGCTCTGAGTCAGACTTCAATGTTACTGCTAATGCCGCAATGGACACAGCACTTAACTATACTTGGATTGCGTACCCGGCCTCATTTGGCAACCTCAATAAAGTGGACTTGGCTGGTGTGGACGTTCTGTCCGACTTCCAGTCTCCAGTAGATTACAATTTAACTAACCCCTATGGTGTAACTACATCTTATCGGTTTTACAGAAGCGACTTCGACAAAGCTTTTGCATCCGGTCAGATTCTAACTATTGATTTCTGATGCCAATTTTTCCCGGACCAGTATCGCACAATAACCCCAACGCTCCTATCCTTGATGCCACTGGCAATCAGGTAAAAGGCTTTGGTTTTTTTGCGAACACGGGTGAGAGAGATGCATTGAATTCAAACCTTAGGGTAAGTGGTTTCTTGGCAATCGTAGGGACTACACCATTTATCTATGGTGGCGGCACTTGGACGGATGCTAATAACTGGACGGAAATTGGTACTGGAAGTGGGTTAAACAATGTCGTTGAAGACACCAGCCCTCAGCTTGGCGGAGACCTCGACTTGTTTGATGGCACGACCGCATTTAAAATTACCACTACTCAAACCAATGGTGACATTCAGTTTACCCCAAACGGGACAGGTAAAATAAATCTAGATGGGGTTGTGGAGTTCAAGGTGTTTCCGGCAGGCTCACCACCCGCCGCTTTTCAAGGGGGTATGTACGCCGACGACAACGACGACCTGTACTTCGGAGTCGATTCAGAATAAACTAAATTGTCCTTAACTTAGCAACGTTTAAAAAAAATCAATTATGGCAGCATCTTGGAGAAGAATACTTACAACCGCTGATACTACCGACACGGTAACGAACGGCAGTTCCGCTCTGCCGGACGCGGATGCGGTACACGACTTTGTAACTGGACTCGGGTACACCTCCAACACTGGTGACATTACGGGTGTAACGGCAGGCACTGGTCTTACTGGAGGCGGTGCTTCAGGGGCCGTCACCCTCGACGTTTCCGGGTTAACCGTATCTGAGTTCGCAGCAGCTTCGATTCAACTTTCGAGTGAGGCATTCGCAGACAACGATACGTCTATTATGACATCGGCTGCGATTAATGACCGCATTACATCATTTGGATATACGACAAACACCGGTGACGTCACGGGCGTTACTGCGGGAACTGGTCTTTCTGGGGGCGGTGCCTCCGGTAGCGTTACGCTGGATGTCTCAGGATTGACGGTAACTGAGTTCGCGGCCAACTCGATTCAACTCTCAAACGAGGCGTTTGCAGACAATGATACGTCCATCATGACTTCTGCGGCTGTTAACGACCGCATTGAGTCATTCGGCTACACCACAAACACTGGTGACATTACAGGTGTTACTGCTGGTACAGGTCTCTCCGGTGGCGGAGCTTCTGGTTCTGTCACATTAAACGTTTCTGGACTGACTGTGTCTGAGTTCGCGGCTAACTCTATTCAGCTTTCAAGCGAAGCTTTCGCCGACAACGACACATCTCTTATGACCTCTGCGGCAATCAATGACCGCATTACGTCATTCGGGTACACTACGAATACTGGTGACATCACGAATGTTACCGCTGGCACAAACCTCGGTGGTGGTGGTGCCTCTGGAAGTGTAACCATTGACTTGGCCGCTGCGCTGACGGGGATGACTTCTATGGCTGGTGCAGACGGCACAGGCAGTAACGGCAGCGCATCCGACCTGACCTTCTCAGGTGGTATTAGTACTGGTGCTGGTATCGGTGGTGACATCTTATTTAAGACATCTACCGTTGATGCCGACGGAACGACCAACGCGAACAGCCTTGAAACGGCGATGACGATTGCTGCGGCAACGTCCGAAGGTGCTGACACTACTGTTACCATTAACGGTGACCTCGTCGTAAATGGCTCTACATCATCTGTTGATGTTCAAACGTTGACGGTCGAAGACAAGACCATTGAGATTGCTGAGGGTGCTCACTCGGACGCTACCGCAGACGGAGCGGGACCTATTGTTGACACCACTACAACTGCTGCAAACAAAGCAAGTTTCAAGTGGTTTAACTCAAGCGTGGGTCTCTCCGGATGGGAGGTAAGAGACTCCGGGGCTTCGCTCCCTCAAATGGGTGTTGCGGTACTGAACAAGTATGCAGCCGACCCTACAATCACTACGATGCCACAGGGTAGCCTTGCGTTTAACGATGGTACTGGCACTGGTACAGCGGGACTTTACCTGTACATTGACGGAGCCTGATAAGAATGAGCCTATTAAAGAACCGTGACAAGGGTGTCGGTGTAACTACTGACACCCTTAGTCATCCAGAACTCACCTTTCTTTTAAAGGTCGTGCATGATTGCAAGTTCGACGGAAAGGACGTACTTTTGCTGGCAGACGTAGTGCGAAAGCTACAGAACCAGTTGAAATCGAAATAAATTCAAACCCTCATTTAAATGAAATTAGACATCACTGAAGTCGCCCTCTGTAAGAAGTCTGTAGAAAACCAAACCATCAAAGCCGTGGATGCCAAGGTGGTAGGTGATTTGGTGTCCAAACTCGAAAGGGAGTTTGACAGACTACTGAAGCTTGAAGAAAAGAAAGAAGCAGCCAATGGCGTGAGGGTTGCAAAATAACCGCGCACCATGTCTGCAACTTGGAAAAGAATACTTACAACTGAGGATGGTAACATAGGTACTACCAGCCTCACACAGGCTGATGCCGACAGGACTTATACTATTTCCGGTAACGGAAGTACTTTAAAGTTCATTAGTGAACATAGCACCGAAATCCTTAGGCTTTCTAGTGGGCCAACCAATGCCCAGCAAGACGGTGTGTTATTTCAGGCGAAAGACATAGAGGTTAAAGGTGCCGTCGCCTCTCAGCCCGGCAAACTTACACTGTTTGAGGCATCTAATGACGGCTCAGATACGGTTAGTATTGCAGCCCCTAACCTTACGGAAGCTTATACACTGACTCTTCCTACAGCAGATGGCACCAATGGGCAGGCGTTAACAACAAACGGAAGCGGAGCCCTTTCCTTTAGCACGATTTCGGGAGGCGGTGGAACTATCGACGGTAGCGGAGGGGCAGACAGGATTGCTATTTGGAGCGACGCAGACACCCTTACCTCTGACTCTGAAATCACCTATACTGCTGCCACTCACAGGATTACGGCTGGTTCGTTTCAAGCGGCTGTTGTTTCGGGCGTTGCGCTGAGTGGTCTTGTTACATCCCAGACGTTGGTTTCCGCAGAAATCAATGTTGGAATCACAGCCGTCCAATCTGCTGGTGCGTTTGGAACAGGTTCGAGGCTATTAGTAAAGGGTGGCTCCTTTCAAGGAACCCTAAGTGCCGGAAGGGTCATGAGGTACTCTCAAGGGCAGGGCACAAACCCAATCACCACAGCTGACCATACATCAGCGGCTGCTGGAACGACAATGTTGTTTTGCACTACTGACGCGGTGAGCCCTCAAGAGCTTTTACTTGAAGGCTCTATTAAAATGGCTACTAATCAGGGCTGGAGTACAGCCGCACAAGGAACGCCTCTGTATCTAGGGGCTTCGAGCGGCACTGTCGTGTCATCCCCTCCAACTACTCAAGGATACTACTCAAGGATTATTGGGTATGTTCTTGATGCATCCAATTCAATCATCTACTTCTGTCCAGACCGTAGCTGGGTGAAAATCAGCTAAGGCATGCCAGTAAATTTTGACAGATTTTCTGGAGTTGCAAAGGCCGACGTTGCAGAAATCAACGGCACCACTCTCAACAGTATTGCTGAGCTGGCTGGCGTTGCTGGTAGCACCCCGTTCTCTGAGCACTGGACGTTTAATGGTCAAACGGTAAACACTACGACTTCGGGTGGTGGGTGGTCACCTAGTGGTGACATGTCCAGTTGGGCTAGTGGAGCGGACTGCACTTCAGCAGCTAACAATAAGTGGGTTCAAAATCAAACGCAGCAGCAGTCGGGCCTTAGCACGGCTAAGACAGCTACGGGCTGGAGGATTGATTCAAACTCTACTGGCTCTGGAGGCACAGGCCCAGATGGAGCTCACGCAGGGTTTGACGGAGGTAGCTTAGGTGCTCACGATACCGCATCAGGAACAAGGTATGCCTATACCGAGGCCACGGGAATCTTGGATACAGACAACCTCTATCTAATGAGGACTCCCGGCTTTATCTTTAAGAACGAGATGTCTGATGCGACTAATAGTTTAGACCTGAAGTTCTACGCGCACATGTATGGCCGTGCTCCCGGTGTATTGAAAGTTTACATTGACGACGCAGCAAGCTCTGCTTCTGACCAAGCAACGCTGCTTGCTACTTTAACTGGTGCCTACAACACTGGTACTAGGATAGCTACGATGACGAATACGGCTGGCGGCCAGCACACCTCAATAACTCCTGCCTCAGCGACTTGGAATGGTACCAGCTCTTCGTGGGTGGAGCACGTTATTGGTCTAGACGGTTACAGGAACTCACAGGTCACGAACTACATCTACTTCGTTTACGAGGCCCCCAACAACTTTTCCTCTGACTTTGCTATTGACGACGTTCGATTTATTGAAAGCTAATGGCAACCAGAACAGCATACTACATCTGCACCAGAACGGGGTACAAAGTTTTTGAGTCTGACAAGACAACTGAAATAGGAACGTACAAAGAGGTCTCCTTGCACTGGAATGACACCGAGGTAGGGGACGAGCACCGTGGTGCTTTTAACGACAAGGATAACAGCTTTACCTTTGACTCAGGCAGTGTAATTCAACTATAGCCAATAGAGTTATATTTGCAGTATGTCTAGTGCTTCCGAAAAGGCTAAGAGACTGGGTTTTGCTGGAGTCAACAAGCCCAAATTGACGCGCGGTCACGCTACTAAAAAAGCTGCCGTGGTCAGTACACTTGGTCCCGGTCAAGAGAGCGGTGTGCTTGTTAGGTTTGGCGACCAGAGTATGGGCAATAATTACAGCTCAAAAGCTAGAGCTGCATTTAGGAGTAGACACGCAAAAAACATTAAGAGGAAAGGTAGTGCCGCATACTGGGCAAACCGATTCCTTTGGAGCAAGGGTGGTCACAGTAAGACACCACCAAAAAGCCAAAAGAAAACTTACAAATAATTCAATATGAGTAAAGATTTAGAAACCGCAATGGCGGAGGCTGGGTTTGCAATTAGCGACACGCCGCCAGTACAAGAACCTACACAAAATGCTGTGGAAGAAACCGTGGCAGATGCTCCAGTGGAGCCTGTCCAAAATGAAGTCGTGGCTGAACCAGCTACTACTGAAAATCCGCAACCTGTTGCAGAGCCTGAAGCTCAACCTTCAGAGTCTCTTCAGGAAGCTGTAAAAGAATCTGAATCATTCGAAGGCTTGGATATCGATTCCGAAGTCCTCAAGTATCTAAGCGAAAAGCTTGGGACAGAGGTCTCTGGTTACGACTACTTGTCCGACGTGATTTCAAATAAACCCGTTGAAATCGACGAGCGCGTTTCCGCTATCAATGATTTCGTCCGCAAGACGGGTCGCAGTCCAGAAGACTGGTACAAGTATCAGCAGTTGAACCCATCCGAAATGGATGACCTTACAGCTGTACGAAACCAGATGGTTATTGAACATGGCAATCTCACAACAGATGAGGTGGCTTTGTTGATGGCCAGCAAATACAAACTGGATGCCGACCGTTTTGAAGAGGGCGATGTCAACCTAGCGAAACTTCAACTCAAGATGGATGCGGAATCCGCACGGAAGTCTATCTCCGAACTCAGGGACGCTTACCAGCTTCCTATTGATGAGAACGGAGACACGGAAGTGCAATCTCCTATTACTGAAGACTGGGTGAGAACAATGACTGCTGAGGTAAAAGACTTTGATGGTTTGGTATTTGAACTTCCTTCGGGTGAGAAATTCACCTATGGAATCAAAGACGACTATCGGTCACAACTCATCAGTAAGAACTCTCGACTAGAGGAATACTTCGACGACTATGTGAATGACGGAGGTGACTGGAACTTTGAGAAACTCAATGCTCATAGAGCTGTAGTAGACAACATTGATTCTATTGTAAAGTCCGTGTACCAACAGGGACTAAGCGATGGTCAAAGAAAGGTTGTGCAAACGGCAGCTAATGTGAGCACCGATACAACTCAAAGGGACATGTCTCAAGGTCAATCAGATGGTGTTGCAGAACAACTCAGAAAAGCTTTAGGTGGTAGGGGAGCAATGACTTTTAACATCTAAAAAACAAAAAAACATGGCTTTAGGAACAGCCCAATCAAAAGGGGGAAATAACGCACCCAAAGGTGGAGACGTTAACGGATTCAACCTAGGAACCCCCGTAGGTAAATACGCCTCTCTTGGCGATTTAGCCTCAGTTCTCGCACCCGATGTGAGAAAAGATATGGTGAAGACTTTTGGAAATCAGGGCATCTCTGGTCTCCTCGAATTGATGGGTGCTACCAAGGCAGTCGGAACGGCTGACGAGGTAACATACTTCGAAGAAACTCGTCTTCACCCCTTGCAAACAATCACCGAAGCTGGTGGAACCGATGCTGGAACGTCACAGACTTTCGCTGCTGGCGAAGCTGACGCGGCTGGCGGAACAGGAGTTGACGCTTTGAAAGTTAGAGTGAACGACATCGTTCTTACCTCTACTGGAAAGCTCGCTTTCGTTTCAGCTACTACACCTGCTGATGGTGCTTTTACAATCAAGTCTTTTGATGCTGACAACCTCCCTGCCGTAAGTGCTGGTGCTGCAATCTTCCCGATTGTCGGTAACATGTACGCTCAGGGAAGTGACCAACCGTCAAGATTCATTGAGTCTGCTGTCGAGAAAAGAACCAACCCTTTCACTATCGTGAAGGAGAGCTACCAAGTGAGCGGTTCTAACGCGACAAACATTGGCTACATTGACGTGGGTGGTGGTGACTACCGTTGGTACATCAAAGGTGAGATGGACGCTCGTCAGCGTTTCCTTGACTCTAGAGAGTTGACATTGCTCATGGGCGAAACACTCGGTACTGCTGATGCAAATCTCGGTGGTGGAACTGAAGGTTACTTCGCGGCTGTCAAGGACAGAGGCATTGTGACCACAGAAGACGCTGACGTTTTGGATACCGTAGCAGAGCTCGATGGTATCATCGCTCTTCTCGATAAGAACGGTGCCGCTCCTGAGTACGCAGCTATGCTCAACAGTGCGTTGTTCGCGCAGTTGAACAACATGGCTGCTACTGGTGGTTCTGTTGGTAATTCTATTACTTCTGGTGTGGCGGCGAACTTCGGTGCGTTCCAAAACAATCAGGATGCAGCTGTTAACCTCGGGTTCCAGAGCTTCGCTAGAGGCGGATACACTTTCCACCTCAAGAAGATGGCCCTGCTCAACAGCCCTAACTTGATGAACAACGCTAACGGTCAGGCCGTGGCTAAGGGAATGATGATTCCTTTGACTAATGTTGTTGACCCTCGCACGGGTAACAGCGCACCTGCGTTGGAGTTGAACTACAAGGCTGCAAATGGCTACAACAGAGAGATGGAGCACTGGGTAACTGGTGGTGGTGTTCTCGGTTTCACTAACGCTACCGAAGACATTGCGAAGTTCCACTATCGCTCTGAGTGCTGCTTGGTTACTCGCGCTGCAAACCAGCACGTTTTGATTAAGTAATCTAACTTGGTAATTTGGGGGAGGGAATTGCTCTCCCCTTTATTACTCCCTTTTAATAAAATTCTTTACAATGGAACAGACTCAAAAGCGCGGAGGCAGACCGCCCAAACAAACTGCCCCAAAGAAAAAGGCATCCTTCAAAAGGAACCTTCCGGACACCTCCACGATGCCAAAGACCTATGAGGTTATCAATGGTGCTAACTACATCCTTAGGGTTGGTAGCAAAAATGTGAGGGTATTCGACAAAGAGACTAACATGGTAAGAGCCATGAGGTATGCACCACTGGAGAACTCTGTCTGGATGGACGAGCAATCTGATGGAGCAAGAGTTGAGCACGTTATGTTCGAGAACAAATACCTTGTTGCTCCTTACGATAGACCAAACCTTCAGAGGTTTCTAGACCTGCACCCCGGTAATGAGGCCAACGGCGGTAGCACTTTCAGGCTGATGAATAAGGAGGCAAACTTCGAAAAAGACATCGAGTCTGAGTTCAAAATCAATGATGCCATCTCAATCATTAAATCAAGACCAATGGACGAATTGCTGCCCGTTGCTCTTGCGTTGAACATTGATACCAATCAAAAAGACCTTGCCATAAAGCATGCTCTTATTAAGATTGCAAAATCAAACCCAGCTAAGTTCTTGGGTACGATTGATAGTCCAATGGTTAACGCTCGTTCTACCGTATCACAATCCCTTGACTTTCAGGTAATTGAAGAAAGGAAGGGTGCTGTGGTTTGGTTTGATACAGGTAAGATGATTGTTTCTATACCTGTAGGACAGGATGCTGTAGAAGTAATGACTAGATTTGTAATGACTGATAAAGGTTCAACGGTACTCTCAGAGCTGGAACGCCAGCTGGAGGCTATTGCCTAATATCAACGTAATCATCAGGGGAAGGGGGGCACATAGCCCCCTTTCTTTTTCTGTATATTTGCAGGAGATTCCCCTAATCCATGGCAAGCGTACGAGAAGTTTACAATGCACTGAAAGACATCGCTAATAAAGACCAGCGAGGCTTTGTTACACCCGCCCAATTCAATGCGTTTGCACCAATCGCACAGGCCAACATATTCAATAAGCTGTTCACTAAGCTCAGCGACATTGAGGCTTTGAAGAGGAGGGGTATTGACCCCGGTAGAGATAAGTCTTTGTCTAAGCAGGTTAAAGAGGACTTGGCTTTGTTCTCTAAGTCTTCTGGCGCAATCCCTAGAACTTCTGGTTCTCACTTTGCAAAGCCGGATGACCTAGCTAAAATCATTACGGTAAAGACACACGGCTCAATCCTAATGGATGTGTCATCGTCTGTTACTGTTCCTGTCGAATACGATGAGGAAAAGCTTGAGTACATTCTATCAAGCAATCTGAGCAAGCCGACTGAGGATAATCCTGTTGCTTTCTTGGATGATGAAATTATGGTGTTTCCCACTAGTATCAAAAAGATTAATGTCCGATACTACAAGCAGCCCGAGGGTTTGCTCGCTACTACTGGTGCTAGAACTGTATCCATGCCTACGTTTGGGTTTACAGTTGTCAATAACAAGGAGACTTACGCAGCTGCAAGCAGCATAGATTTCGAGCTTCCTGAGCATTACATTCCTGAGATTATCGAGGAGATGGCTAGACTTATCGGTGTTACACTGCGTGACGCTAACATCTACAACTACGCAGAGACTCAATCAGAAAAGAGATAACACATGGCAAGGAACCTCGTCACCGTAGAGCAGGTAGTAAATGACTTTGTTCTAACTATTGACTCTGATGATTACGTCAGCAATGCTTCTGATGTTGTTATCAGGAACCTTGCTCTGCGTGGAATCAGGGAGATGGGATTTGATATGCTGAAGCGAGTTCGCTCAGTAAAGCTTAAGAGAAACACCAACGATACTGTTGACCTCCCGGATGATTTTGTAAGCCTGATTAAGGTTGGTATTGTGGGTAGCGATGGCTTGGTTCATGTGTTTGCAGAGAACAAGAACATTGACTACGCACAAGCATACGCAAATAGCAGCGGGACAAAAGCAGCAACTACAGCTGATGCGGTTGACTCCAACGGAGACGGCGTGTTTGACCGAGTGGACGATAAAGGAGCTACATCTGGTGGTGTATTTGGTGACGAAGACTTCATCACGTTTAGCAACTATGTTTTTCAAGGAGGTATCGGACAGATTTACGGATTGGGCGGTGGCTTCTACGAAGGTCAGTACAGGCTCAATGAGGACCAGAACAGGATTGAATTGTCATCTGGTTCAGGTGATGAGATTGTTATTGAATACATCGCAGATGAGGCCCGTTCTTCAAACCCTACAGTTCACGTCGAGGCTGAAGAAGCCTTACGCTCTTACATGTACTACAAGTTAATCGAAAGAAAGGCGAGTGTACCATTGGGTGAGAAGGGAAGGGCAAGACAGGATTACTACAACGAGAGGAGAAAGGCGAACGCTAGACTTAAGGCGTTCAGCAAAGAGGATGCGCTTCAAATTATTCGCAAGAACTTCAAGCAATCACCTAAGTACTAATGGCTATTGAGAAGCTTGTACCCCAGTATCTCAACAAGGATGAGGACGAAAGACTTGTAAAGCCTTTTGAGATGACTGATGCTCTCAACATTCGCGTTTCACACGAGGGTGACGGGCAACAAGGCGTGGTAAAAAACGTGCAGGGCAATACCGCCATAGCTGCAAGAACTTCCCAAGACGCTATCCCAAGCTCTGGCACCAATAGGGTCATTGGGTGTGTGTCATCTGACGCAGAGAAGAGCATCTACTTCTTTCTCTATAACTCAAACGGTAGTCACGGTATCTACCTGTATGATTCTTCTGACAACACCTACAGAAAGGTTTATGAGGACGACGTTTTAAACTTTTCCCAAGGCGGTTTCGTGAAGGCTGATATTGTTGTTAATCAATTTCAAGAGCACTTACTCTACTTCACCGACAATAGAAACGAACCTAGAAAGATTAACGCTACCAAGGCAATCCTTGGGCAGTACAGCTCCGCGCTCACAGGTGGCTCAGACCAAACTAAATCGAAGTTTCTCACTGTTGCAAAGGCACCGCCTCAGGATGTAATTACGTTTGCATTTCAAACCAATCAAAATTTAGGTGTAAACAACCTCAAAGAGTCTTGCTTTCAGTTCGCGTATCAATACGTTTATGATGATGGCGAGGTGTCTGCGCTTTCTGCGTACTCATCCTTAGCTGTAAGTAAGTCTCACACTGCATTCAACTCTAGAGAGTTTGGCTCGCTAGAGAAAAGAAACAATGAGCTTAGACTAACAATCACTAACTCCAGCGGTCCCGTTGAGAAGATTAGGTTGTTCGGTAGAAAGAATAATGATGGTGCGTTCGTGCTTATTAAGGAGCTTGATAATGTCGAGCCCGTGAGCATAGGTACGCTGACTCAAGACTTTATCTTCAGAAACGATGGAGCCTACACTTTCCTCTCCGATGAGGAGGTGAATAAGTCTTTTGATGCAGTTCCCAGAAGAGCTGGGGCTCAATGCGTGTCTGACGGTAGGTTGATTTACGGGAACTACTTAGAGGGATTTAACAACATAGAAACAGATGTCTACAACTACCCGGTGTACAACCCCGAGAGCTCTCTTGGTGGAGACTATGACTTTACAGTTGATGACAACGATGCTATCGTAAGGTCAAATAACGCCTTTTACAGTTCCTTTGGTGGTTCGTATAACACAGACTTTGCTGAAGCTTTCTTTGCCCCATTGAATGGCACTAGTTCAGCTAGTCCAGCGGAGTTGGATTTTGCAGCAAATCACCTTGACGGTCTTAGCTTTACAGACCCTAATAACACCAGTGACAATAGCTTCACCACGACGGGAATCCATTTTGATGTAGACCTTTCAGAGTTTCCTGAAGGTGGTTTTCCTGCGGACATGTCTCCATCTATTGACTTCAGTGTAAATCTGTCTTCGAGTAAAATTGGAATCATGTGTTCTGGGGACAACGACAGTGCTATTGATGTTCCGGCTAGTACGTTTCAAAACGGGCAGCTAGTACACTCGCAGAACTGCACGATTCTTCACCCCGATAACACGAACGGAGCACTATCAAATTTCACCCCAAATAGCGACATCGTATTCAGTAAGCAGTTCGATGTGTCTGACGTAACAAACTTGGATAACTTTCGGGATGCTTTGATTAATGGTGTTGTTGGCCAAACATCTGCATTCGTTGGGGTGTCTCCGGGTCAGACCCCTTTGTCGCAGGCTGGAGGTGCCTATGGAAACAATCTTTCTTCTAACGATAACAACGCGGGTCAGTTTGGGAGGATGACCACCCACATGGCTGCTGTTGGGGGTTCCAACCATGACTTAATCCCATCAAACATCAACAACAAAAACCAGTTGTTTGTAGGATTTTCAGGAGAATTAAAGTTTGTCATTCACTCCTCTTCGGTTATCTCGCCAACAAAAGTTAGGTTCTTTGTTCGGATGGCTGGTGTTGACCTTTCATCACAGTTCGTGAAGGGTGTGAATAAGGGCTTTGGCTCAACTCAAACAGGAAACCAGTTTGTTGATACTTCAAACCATCCTCTGGTTGCAGAAAATTATAGCGGATATGATGTCTACGACATTGATGAGCACAGCGTCATCATCAACTCAACGCATGTGAATGCGGATGGGTTTACTGTCGAGGACTACGACAATGGCTCTAGTAGTATTAAGTCTTTGCTTTTTGATTACGACGCTGTAGGAAATGTTGATGTGTTTGGAGAGTCTGAAAAGGTTCAGAGCTTCAAGGCTGGTGCGACACACGACTTCGGTGTTGTGTATTACGACGAAAGAAACAGAGCCTCTGGTGTCCAGAAGATTGACACCGTGGATGTGGCTCACTTTGGGTCTTCTCAGAGACAGGGCAGGAACGGGCCGACTGCGATTGACATGAGACTCTTGCATGAGCCACCAGAGTGGGCATCAAAATGGGCTCCCCTGTACAGCAAAAACACCAGCTACGACAAGATTATGCAGGTGAGTATTGCTGAGGCTTGCCTAGGAAAGCAAACGACATTCTCCGACATTCTCTCTCCTCAGAATGCGATAGCAGATAGGGACAGACCAGTTATCGAATCCATTGCTGGCGGAATCAATGGTCAAATCTTTGTGTCTATGAGGCCTACTGAGGGTAAGGCAAACTCGTACAAGGAATTTAAAGGAGGGCAGTTAGACTATCAGTATCAGGAGGGAGATGTAATGCGAATCATCGAGTACGTTGGTCCAGACGGCAGCCGTATTAGACCGATGCACGAGTTTGCAATCACCTCCTACAAGTACTATGTAGACGACGACAAGAATCCAATTAAACTATCCGTACAATCTACGGCCTCTGATGGTGGTGCGATTCAGTCTGATGAAAACAATTTCCGAAGAACAGGATGGTTTTTAACTGTTAGGGACAACAATACTCCAAGGTTTAGTAGGGATGAGATTGCTGTGGGTACGGACTTCTTTTCTCAGGGATGTGTGGTAGAAATTTACAGGCCTCAAAAGGAGCAAGAGAACAGGATTTACTATGAGATTGGTAAGTGTTACGACATCAAAACAATAGGCGGAACTAGAACTCACGGGGGTGACCGCAGTAACACCTCAGTTCCCGCCTTTAGCATCACCGTTGAGGGTGAGTTTTCGTTTATCTCTTCTCAGAGGTTGTATAATGGAGACAGGGTGAACACTGGAAACAACGCCGACGGCGATGCAATTAGTTCTACTGGTAGGGTTTTTGTTGAGAGTGTTAGGCCAGAGGGCAACGGGCTGTTTGTGTATAGCGTGCATCCGTCTAATCCATTTAGTTCTAACACCATCGGAACCACAGCCTCCACAAACACTGTAGACACTACGGTGGGGAGTGGAAACAGTCTGTTCCCCGGTGTGATTACACTCAGAGAGGGTGACGTTTACATGCGTATTAGGGAACAGTTGTTCAACCCTGAATCTTCATTTGCCCCAGTGTCTGGCACCACTAGAATCTTTGACCCAACTAAGGTTGATGAGGCTAAATACAGAAAGCAAATCGTAGAGTCAGAAAGCGTTAGCGACTTCTTTGACTCTAAGGCTATTAACATTGGCCGACCATTCGTCGAGACAGTAGAGCAAAAAGAGATTACCCGTGAGTCGGCAGTTACTTACAGCGACAGGTTTGTGTCCGACTCCAGTAGGCTTAACCTTTCCTCGTTTAACCCTTCATTGTTCCCATTCAAAGACTACAATAGCCAGCATGGGATTATCACCTACTTGGTTGATGCAGGGGAGTCCTTCTTTAACCTACAGGAAAACAAGGTTAGTCTTACACCAGTAGGAAGAACATTAATTCAAAGCACGGGTCAATCTCAACTAGTCACTTCCACTGATGTGCTCGGCAAGGAGACCTATCTTTCTGGTACATACGGCCCCGGAAGAAATCCAGAGTCGGTGGTTGAAAGATTCGGAAGGATTTATTTTTCTGACATGTCTTCAGGTAAGGTTATCGCGGTGACCTCATCTGGCATCAGTCCTATTAGTGACACTAAAATGGAGTCTTTCTTCGAGACTGCCTTCATGAATGCTTTTGAAAGCACATCAACCCCCAGACTGCCTTCGGGAATTGACCCAGAGAATAGCGAGTTCATCGTTACTATTGAAAGTACAGACACCGCGCCATTGGGTTTTGGGGGTACAACAGTTGGAGATATAGTTAAGCCCCCCACTAATCCGGATGTCACATCTGCCGATGGAAGGGTGTCCATCGTTGCATCGACCAACACTCTTACTTGGGATAAAGACGAATACCCTTGGGACAGCGCACACATTAACGGTGATGATAGAGAGCCGATATGGAACAAGACCCATGTTGGTGTTGTGTATGCCGACCTCCTGATGAAAAGAGGTTCTGTTTTCGTTGACCCAATTCATGTTGACAAGGAAGAAAAAGTGCCGGTAGATGTAGTCTTAAGTACATCTGGAGAATTTAGAGGTACTGCTGAGCTGTCATGTAAAGACGGTTCAATTAAGTTCTGTACCAGCATCATTGATATCGGGGCTGATGTAGCTTCAGATGCTTCAGATGCTGTGGCTGTGGGGAGTGCCGTAACCAACAACGGGGAAACCATTGCATACTCTACTACAAAGGAGTTCTGGATGACGAGATACAGCTTCATCCCTGAGATGTATGCTCATATTCACAACAGATTCTTTTCTTTTGAAGGGGGTCAGATGTACAGACATAACATCAATGCTACTCGAAACAACTTCTACGGTAATCAATTTAACTCTACGGTAGACTTGGTTTCTAAGCAAGCACCATCCATGATAAAGGCTTACACGGCTATGAGCCTTGAGGGTAACGACACTTGGTCTGGAGCCATAGAAAACAACACGCAAAACACGACGATTACGGAAGCAATGTTTGAAGAGAAGGAAGGTATGTACTACACCAACATCCCCCGTGGCCTCGCTGCAAATGCTAGTGACTCTATTGGCACTGAGCGGATTGTGTTAGGTGTTGTTGCTTCCCAAGCAAACGACAATAAAGAAATCACTTTCACCTCTAGGATTAGCAACCTCCCATTCGGTCTTGGCGATACTGTTAAAACGCTTACGGGCTCCGCAGAAGGCAATACAACTAAAACTATACAGTCCATAAAGGACAGAAAGACAATCGTTGTAGATAGCGACCCCGGTAACCTTGTTGGTAGCACGCTAATGGCCTTATCTTCTGACGTTATCAACGGAGAGGTGTTGAGAGATTACTACGCTAAATTTAAACTCGTAAATGACAACACGTCTGCGGTTGAGCTGTACGGGGTAAATGCGGTGTACACACCTTCTCCACTAGATAATTCACAAAACCAATAAATTTGTAAACGATGTCACATACCCCTTCACATCTTGGAGACCCTAAATCAGACCCGCTGATGACTATTCCCCCACCAGAAGCCCCCGACACCAATGTCGATGTGGACGTAAGCGCAGGCGCAAGCACGTTTGCCCCACAAACGGCGGCGTATGGCATGATAGGCTCTGGGGCCGCCACTGCTTTGGGCGGTATTGTAGACATTTTTGCTGGGGGTGCCGGAATTAAAAGGGGTGAAAAGGCACTTGGGGTTGCGGAGGCAGAGCTAAAAAAGCTCAAAG
>Ga0070747_1000047_pt1 | contig 50535 bp, 63 predicted proteins | sample VirMetDEL_Mar_31_FD_77321 | JGI IMG/M metagenome (GOLD analysis project Ga0070747, IMG submission 77321) | Aqueous microbial communities from the Delaware River and Bay under freshwater to marine salinity gradient to study organic matter... | ecosystem: Environmental > Aquatic > Marine > Coastal... | reverse complement strand
GAGATTTGATTCTCGAACTAGTCGTGCGAGATACCACGACAAAGATGGATTACTTAAAGTAGCACCTAGAAACACTGCACGTTATGGTTACAGATATGACGGATTCAAGTGGGTAGATACTGGATTAATATTAGAAGGCTCGTCAGCTAACTTAATAACACACTCTCAAGATTTAGTTAATTGGAATCCAACCAGAACTACTCTGACTTCAAATGTTGCCGATACAACTGCTCCAGACGGATCTAATACAGCAGACAAACTTCTAGAAACTGCCGTTACAGGTGAACACGCTATTATTCGACACGTGGCTGTTCCAAATACTGGTCACGCAACCCTGAGTATTTACGCAAAGGCCGCTGGAAGAAGTGTGTTCGGAATACAAATGTATAATGGTGGTGGCGGTGTAGATGGCAATCCCTTAGCATATTTCGATCTCAGCGCAGGGGTAATTAACACTACCAATTCTGCCGTTTTAGACGCTACTATTAGTTATGCGGGTAATGGTTGGTGGAGAATCTCATTAACTGGTAATATCTCGACTGCTGGAGTAACTGCAAGTTGTTGGATGTATACAAGTAACTCCACTACATATACTGCACACTTAGGAGATGTGACAAAAGGCGTCTATCTATGGGGTGGACAATTAGAACAAAATAGAAGCTTTCCATCTTCTTATATAGACACAGCAGGAACAACTGAATCTAGATCAGCAGACGTTGGAGTATCTATCAAAAATACTAGAAACGATGATGACGCAGAATTATTTTCAAATATATCGGAATGGTATACTTCTTCAGGTACAATTTACGTTGATTTCAATATGGCAGGTGACACGGTGGGCAATTATGGAAACGTTCTACAGCTTGTTGAAGGCACAAGTATTCGCTCTGGATTTGTTACCACTAACAACGTTAACGGTTTAGGCGGACTTGCTTATCGTGCCCCGAATCTCACGTTTACCTCTGGTTCTGCTGGCACTCTAACATATAACACTGGCATGAAGGCAGCACAAACTACTCCAGACGGAACTAATTTTATAACATCAGTAAACGGTGCGGCCGCAGTAACAACATCCGCAACAGCAATTACTAAACCTATTTCGCTGTATATTGGCAAAGCGATAAGCGACAACTACGTTTTTACAGGAACTTACAAGAAAATATCTTATTATCCAGAAAAATTATCTACTGATGAACTGCAAGCACTTACGGAGAATAACTAATGAGTAAACTTATAGGAACTAATCCGAATCAAGTGTCTACTAATGCTGATTTAGGATCAGCGGCTTTCATGGACAAGAAAGAACTTCTATTGTCTAGAGGATCAAGTATATCATCTATTGATAAGATAATACAAAGAAATGCTAGTTTTGTTCACATATATGATACTCGAAAAGATTCAGATGGTGGTGCATGGAGAAATCGTACACAAAATACTTCGTGGTATAATGAAAGACTGAACACAGCGACACGTGGATCAACTAAAGAGTTTCCTGCTGTTGCCATTCTGATTGCTCACGAAGGTCTCGGCGGAGGTCTGTCAATATACAATGGAGATGATCCCGATCTTCCGTTTTGGATGAAGTTTGAGAATTATGGCACTGCATGGAATGATACTCTTCTACCTTTAGCGAGTGGTACTGGATTTCTTGCTAACATCGATGCAGTGAACGGAACTGTATATCTTGGAACGGTTGGTAATGCTCTAGGCTTGATGGCATTTTCCTTTATAGAAGATATGAGTAGATCCTACTTGAGTGCTAATTTTGGTGGAGTAGATTCTCTACCACTATCTCAAAGAAATGCTAAAAATCATACGTTCAATAACGGTGGCACGAATCCAAGAGTGAATGATCTGCCTCAATTGACTAGTAATAGAATCAACGATCTCGCAGTAAAAGTTTTGCCTGATGCTCCCACAGATCACAGAACAGGTCTACCTGTGCCCACTATTGCTATGGCAACTGACGGCGGTGTGGATATTATCAAGCATGATGGATCACATGTGTCTCTTCAATCATCAACACATTCTAACGCAGGTAAAATAGATTTCACTAAAGAAAATCAGATAGCATTTTATAATAATCCTCATTACTCTTTAGCAGTACAAGATATTCCTGCTGCCACTGTTACTGGTTTAGGTGCCATGTATAGTGGCAGTGAGATTAGATATTCATCATACGATGTTACAGGTTATCCTAATTTCGTAGGCGATTCTGGTGCTGGAAGTCCTGCAAGATTTGTCATGACTCCTAATTTTGGAATAGTCGCAGGTAGTAGTACAGGTCTCACGCAGATACAAAGAGTTCCTAGCGCACCAGCAACAGGACTAACAAACTACATAACACATAATTTCAACACAGGCTGGATGCCTGGAGCTGTAAAATTTGCGCTTTCAGACACAAAAACAGAGCGTATTTTATCATCTCAAATGATTGTAAATCCAAATTTTGCAAGCAACGTAAACAGCTGGAATGCCAACACATCAACACTCTCACGTGATTCAGGATCTAATAGTGCCAAAGTATTATCGCCTTCTGGTGGATGGGTTTCTGCTTATCAAGCTATCACAACTGAAGTGGGTAAGATGTATACAGTTTCCGGTGACATACATCCCGTCACCGCATTGAACGGTGCCGCTATTCTTACTCAAACATCAGCCACTTTGGGTTTAGGTAGTCTCATATCTAGTCCTATAATTACACATGGCAGTAGCAAAACTAACGTCACTGTTACATTTTTTGCTACGACTACCACAACTTATATACATCTTCAATCTAAATGTTATGCCGCTAATGAATATGCTCTTTTTGATAATATAGAAGTGTACGTAGCTGAAGCCGACCGAAGTAGGTTTTTATCCACTGATCGTAGAGGCGCTCAAGTACTAGGAACTCTGAAAAAAGAAGAGGTTGCTCCTGGCGCTGATCTAGTAGCGTATAGCGGTTTTAGTTCATCATCAGCAACAGCAATACATCAACCATATAACTCAGAATTAGATTTTGGTACAGGCGACATGTGCATTATGTTTTGGATAAAAACGTCTAGAACTTCTGGATATGCTGATATTGTTGGAAGAGGATCACAGGGTGATACTAGCTGGCAAGGCAGTAAGGTGGGCTCATGGTTCTTACAAATGGTACCTGCGAATCCTGGTCCCAGAAGCTTTGATTTTTATTATAGATACGGTAGTACATTAGGCTCTTTCAGTTCTACTAAATGTCTTCCAATTGATGTGTGGACTCAAGTTGTACTTCGAAAAAATGGATCAACTGCTGAATACTTCTTTGATGGTATTCTTGCGGGATCAACGACTTCTCTGACACAGACTTTGACTATATCTAGTCCAGACAATCAAGATAAGTTGCGAATAGGTTGGCAAGGCGCATCTTATAATTTTCCATCAGAAACGGAAAGCATTGCATTGATGAGGATATCTTCAACAGCACCCACTGGTGAGCAAATCAAAAAAATGTACAATGATGAAAAACACTTATTCAGAGAGAACGCAAAGTGTACAATGTATAGTCCAAACAATAATAACTATGGAATAAACGGACTGGATTATGATGATGACACGGGTTTAATTCATGCTGGCACAACTGAAGGTAGATCGATATTTCGTGGTCTAGAACGCATAGGTAATACAACAAACCCAGTAGCGGTGGGCATTAGCGCATCTAACGGTATGGTAATAGAGGACTAGACATGACAGTATTTGTAAATAAACCAGAAATAAATATTCGTGAGAAGTTGAATGAACTTGACTACACACATGTTCCTTATGAAAAAATGCCTGCAGGTAGTACAATTCAAACTGTAAGCGAGACGTATAATACCAGAATCGCAACTGGAAGCACAACTTTCGTATCTACTGGATTTTATGTAGAAATATCACCTAGATTTGAAAGCAGTAAGATTCTCGTATCTGTATTGACTTCAGGTAATAATAACAATTCTGTTGGTCATGATCTATTTGCTACGTTGTTTCGAATAACCGATAGCGGATACGGTGGATCTCAAAATTTGAACTTAGGTCACGCCAGTTATGGTTTCACTGGACTAAGAACAAACTCAGCGGCGAGCGGTATAAATAATAGACTAGAAGCAGGTATATGTATGGGATATATTGATTCTCCTAACACAACAGGCACAGTAAAATATGAAGTTTGGTTTAGATCAGAAGCTACTGCAACGTCTGTTGAAATTCCTCAACTTGTTGGTCACCTAACAAGCATAACAGCACAGGAGATAAAGCAATGAGTATAGCAAAAGCATTACTAGAACTGACTCCAGGTGCAAAATGGGTTATAAGAGATGATGTTATTATTGACTGGATGGATACTGAGCAGACTCAACCAACACAAGAAGAGATTGTTCAGAAGATTGCTGAGATAGAGTACACAGAAGAAGTAGAAGCTTATAAAGAAGTAAGAGCCAAAACATATCCTGTTATGTCTGAACAATTAGACAAGATTTTTCATGAAGGCATTGATGCATGGAAAGCAGACATTCAAGCGATTAAAGATGCTCATCCTAAAGCTGTTATAGATAATGATACATTAGAAGCCAGGAAGAGTCAAGCATTATTTGATCACCAGTTACAGGAATATACTAAAGCACGGTCACGACTTGCTCAATATCAAGTTGCACTTGGACGTGAAGAAGTAACTGAAACCGAAGATACTCTTGATCAGATATACAACGAAGAAACTGGCGAGATGGATTATGTAACACGTGACGTAGTTACTGTATCGAATATTGAACCAGTTGACGCCACAATAGACGTTGTTGCGTATAACAATGACAAGGTTGCTACAACAACTACAATTGAGAATCCTTTGATTACGCAAGACAAAACTCAACGTGCAGAAGCACAAGCTATCGTAGATGCAACACCTTCGACTGTTGTGGACGCTTACAACGCTTTATAAATAGTTATAGCAATCTAACTATGGGAAATAGAAATGGCACAGCCGACTACAAGAACAGAATTTACAGAATGGTGCTTACGAAAGTTAGGTAAACCAGTCATTGAGATCAATGTTGATCAAGATCAAGCACAAGATCGTATTGACGAGGCATTGTCATATTACTGGGATTATCATTTCGATGGTACTGAAAGAACATTTTTCAAGCACCAAATCACTCAAAACGATAAGACGAATCAGTACATAACTGTACCTGAGAACGTTATCGGAGTAATCAATCTATTTCCAGTAGGATCAAGTATCACTGCAAGCACAGGTATGTTTAATGTTCAGTACCAATTCGTATTGAATAACATACATGACATGGTCAATTATAACTTAACCAACTACTTCATGTCAATGCAAAACTTGCAATTTATGGAAGAAATATTAGTTGGTATGCAACCAATTCGATACAACAGACACGTTAATAGACTGTTTATCGATACAGACTGGGATAGACTTGTTATTGGTGAATACATCGTAGCAGAGTGCTATAAGGTTATTGATCCAACTACGTACTCAGATGTATTCAAAGACCGCTGGTTGCAAAATTATGCGACAGCGAAGATCAAGTATCAGTGGGGCAGTAATTTAACAAAATTCAATGGCATGACTTTGCCTGGTAACATTCAGTTCAGCGGAGAGCAGATTTTAAATGACGCACGTGATGAAATAGCGAAGTTAGAAGAAGAGATGATCTCCTCTTACTCTCTTCCTGTTATTGACATGATAGGATAAAAACTGTGGCTAAAAACTACTATTTCGAAAACTACGAGAACTCGATGGAGCAATCGCTCATCGATGATTTGGTCGTGGAATCAATAAAAATATACGGAATAGATACGATGTTTTTGCCTAGAACGATAGGCGCAAAAGACGATATTCTGAACGAAGATGATTTGCCTATTTACGAAGACGCATACGAAACTGAAATGTATGTTAAGAACGTAGATGGGTTTGAGGGCGAAGGAGACTTTCTATCTAAGTTCGGATTACAGATCAGAGACTCGATTACTCTTACGATAGCAAAAACTACGTATGAGCAAGAGGTTGGCGTACATACAGAGATTAATAGACCACGTGAGGGAGATATTATCTATCTTCCTTTGAATCGAAAGATGTTTGTCATTCAACACGTAGAACACGAATCAATCTTTTATCAGATGGGATCATTGCAGACATACGATTTGAGATGTGAACTATACGAATATAGCGGTGAGAGATTTGACACTGGCTTACCTTACTTAGACGATCAGTTTAAAGATGAGAACTTGTTTATTGATAGCGCCGGAACAACGTTTACAGTAGAAGTTCGAAGTAGCGTGTTTCATATGATAGACACTGATGCGAGAGGCGATCTTGTGAGTACGCCTAAACTTGAAGCAAGAGTAGACGAGAAGATAATTTTTGACCAGTCACACGCATCAAATACTAATTATCCGTTAAGAATATACACAACGACATCACCCAATACTGGTACAGAGATTACGACTGGAGTGACAATCACTGGTACACCAGGAGTAGATGGACTAGTGACATATATGCCCACAGCAACAGGAACGTTTTATTACATCAATCCTACAACTATAGGAATGGGCGAAACTGTTACGGTAGAAGCATCTAAACTACAAAGTGTAGAGACTTATGACTCGATTGCTGACAATACAACTATTGAATCGTTTGCTGATAACATTGTTGATTTTAGTCAGAGCAACCCATTTGGGGAGGATAACTTCTAATGTTCGGTCAACACTTTTATAACGAATCAACACGTAGATATGTTGCTGTATTTGGCACACTGTTTAATGATATTCAGATAGGTCGCAGTAATAACGCAGGCACTGAAATACAGCGAATGACTGTACCAATTAACTATGCGCCAGCGCAGAAGTTGCTTGCGAGATTAGAAGGCGATCCAAACCTAGATAAGCCCGCTATTACTCTACCTCGTATGTCATTCGAGATTATGGGCATGAACTATAATCCATCACGTAAAGTTGGATCTCTTGTGAGACAAACAAAGTCTATATCAACAGATGACAGTAATGTGTTGAATCTATATAGTCCTGCTCCGTATGATATCGACTTTCAGTTGAATATAATGACAAAGTACACTGAGGATGGCACAAAGATTCTAGAGCAAATTCTACCTTTCTTTAAGCCTGACGTAACTGTTAGTGTTAAGATGATTGATAACATGGACTTCTACGTAGATATTCCTGTTGTTTTGCAGAGTGTGACTACAGAAGACTCGTATGAAGGAGATTTTGAGACTAGAAGAGTTCTAATGTGGACATTAAACTTTCAGATGAAGGCATTTTACTTTGGACCAACGACTAATAAGAGAATAATTAAGTTCGTTGACAATAATATATATACTAATACAACGGCTACAGTTGCCGAAGAGCAAGTGAATGTGCAACCTGGTTTGACCTCTGGTGGTCAACCAACTACAAAGATTGCTGATTCTGTCGCATACTCAGATATTAACATTGACGATAATTGGGCAGAGATAGTACAAATATTGGATGCTTAACATGATTAAAGATGATATTAGTAATAGCTTAGGTCTAGAGCCTTTGCAAAGTTTGAATGAGGGAGAAGGTGAATTGGTAGTTCCTAAGAAGAGTGAACTAGCAGAAATCAAGCCTGTCGATGATAAAGTTGACAGAGACTATGATTATGCTAGAACTAACTTCTACAATATCATTGAAACCGGCACGGAAGCACTAGAACAAATGTTAGATGTCGCTAAAGCATCAGAGCATCCTCGTGCTTATGAAGTGGTATCTACGATTATGAAAACATTAGTTGACGCAAACAAAGATTTAGTCTCTATGTCAACGAAGAAGCAAGAAAGCGAAGAAGTGAAGAATCCTAGCGAGAATGGAGTACATAACAACAACTTGTTCGTTGGCTCTACGGCTGAACTTCAACAGTTACTAAAAGATATGAGAAGCAGTGAATAATATGCAGGTTAAAGGATATAATGGTAACGTCAATCTAAAACGAAAGGGCACGGATGTAGAATTTTCGCAAGAAATGGTATCCGAGTTTATTAAGTGTGCCAAAGATCCTATATACTTCTCAGAGAAATACATCCAAATTGTACACGTTGATCATGGTCTTATACCGATTAAGATGTATGATTATCAGAAAGAAATCTGTACTGCTATCACAGAGAACAGGCGTGTCACAGTTAATACGTCAAGACAGGCAGGTAAAACTACTACAGCCGTAGCAGTAATTCTACACTACATCATATTTAACGACTTTAAAACAGTAGCATTGCTTGCTAATAAGGGCGATGCCGCACGTGAGATACTAGATCGAATTAAGATTGCATACGAAGCACTCCCAAGCTGGCTACAGCAAGGAGTTATTGAGTGGAACAAAGGCTCAGTTGAATTTGAGAACGGGTGTAAGATTATAGCTGGCTCAACATCATCAAGTGCTATTCGTGGTAAATCTATATCATTCTTGTACATCGATGAGACTGCATTCGTAGAGAACTGGGACGAGTTTTTTGCTTCAGTTTTTCCGACAATCTCATCTGGCGACACTACAAAAATTCTCTTTACTTCCACACCTAATGGACTCAATCACTTCTATAAGACATGCATTGGCGCACAAGAAAATAGAAATGGATACATATACATCGAAGTGCCATGGAACAAAGTTCCTCGCCGTGATGATAAGTGGAAAAAAGAAACTCTTGCGGCTATGGACTTCGATCAACAGAAGTTCTCCCAAGAATTTGAATGTGCTTTCTTAGGTTCTTCAGGAACATTGATAGAAGGCTCAAAACTCAAGACTATGGTTGACTTACAGCCCATTGCTCAGACTGATAAGATGAAAGTCTATCAGCAACCAGAGAAAGATCACGTATATGTGTGTGTATGTGACGTATCTAGAGGAAAGGGTTTAGATTACTCTGCTTTTCAGATAATTGATGTCACTGAGATGCCATATAAACAAGTATGCGTGTATAAAGACAACACCATTACCCCCATTGACTACGCTGAAATCATATATAGAAGTATAGAGAGATATAACGAGGCTTATACTCTGATAGAGGTAAACGACATTGGCGAACAAGTATCAGAAGTGTTGCATTATGAATTTGAAGTTGAAACGCTAATGTATACAGAGTCAGCAGGAAGAGCAGGCAAAAGATTGTCCACTGGGTTTTCAAAAACCGCAGATAAAGGAATCAGAACTACAAAAAATGTGAAGTCTATCGGCTGTAATATGCTCAAAATGTTGATTGAGCAAGATCAGTTAATTATTAACGACTTCGGAACAATAAATGAACTTTCGACATTCTCCAGACGTGGCAATTCTTATGAAGCAGAATCTGGAACACACGATGATTTGGTTATGTGTCTAGTGTTATTCGGATGGATGACTGATCAAACGTTTTTCAAAGAAGTCACAGACATAAATACTATCGATAAACTCAGATCAAGGAACGAAGAAGAACTTATGGAAAGCCTTCTACCAATTGGTTTCAACACTTATGACGAGGATATCCTTGACGATGAGCAGATAGGAACAGCCCGGTGGTTAAACTACTAAATTGCTGTTTTTATAAATATAGAAATAAAGAAGTTTATAACTTACAAAATAAACAAGGAGAAATGAGAAATGGCTTTTCAAACAAGTCCAGGCGTTAATATCAGCGAAATCGACCTAACAAATGTCGTCCCCGCTGTAGCAACAACTGAAGGCGCTATCGCAGGTGTTTTTCGTTGGGGTCCAGAAGATCAACGTATCCTAGTAACATCAGAGCAAGACTTAGCTAATCGCTTTGGCAAGCCTGCTTCTTACTACACAGATGCTGGTCTCACCACATTGTGGACAAACCATGAAACATGGTTTTCTGCCGCAAACTTTTTAGCGTATAGTGATGCACTGTACGTAACACGTGTAACTGATAGTACAGCCGCGGCTGCAACTGGTGTTAACTTTTTAGCAAAGTACAAAGGTAAATTAGGTAACTCTATTCAAGTATCATCCTGTACTGGTCCAGCTAACTTTGTGTCTACGCAAAGAGCAGATAGATTAGATATCACTGCATATTCAAATGAGGGTATTGTATCAAATCTAACTGCCGCAAACAGCGCAGATGCTTACCTCACAATAGGCACTAGAATTGTTCTCACTGACGGAATAGAACTTGTAGTCAGTTCGATAGCGACCGCTACAGCAGACGCTAACGACGGCAGTAAATTCCAGAGAGTGGTTACCTTCGACAGAAGATATAATCCTATTGATGGAGCAAATTACTCTGTGACTTCAAACGGCTATAAAACGCAGTGGGGAGATGCAGATTTATTTGACAGTGCCCCTTCGACTTCTACTAGAATACACGTTGTTGTACGTGATATCGATGGCGGAATTACTGGTACTGCAGGAACAATCTTAGAGAGATATGAGGATATCGATACTCAACAAGGAGCAGTTAGTGCAGATGGTTCCACTAACTTCTCACCGGACGTTTTTGAAAATCGTTCAGATTGGATCAAATGTACTCCAGCTCAGGCAGTATTGCAAAGATCACTAACTTACAGTCAAGCGACACTGACTACAGGCGCTGATGGTAAAGATGAAGTTGCTATTACTACAGCCGATCTTTTGCCTGGATATAACCTATATAGAGATCCAGCTGATGTAGACGTATCACTCATTATTCAAGGTAAAGCAAAAGGAGCAGTCCTTGCCAATCACATTATTAATAATATTTGTGAAGTACGTAAAGATTGTATAGCGTTTATCTCACCTGAATATGACGCTAGCCCGACTATTGCTGAGATGACTGCTTTTGCAAATACGCTGACAGCATCCACTTTTGCAGTCATTGACAGCGGATATAAATATCAATATGACAAGTACTCAGATGTATATCGCTGGATTCCATTGAACGCTGACATTGCTGGTCTTTGCGCCAGAACAGATGACGTAAGAGACCCTTGGTTCTCACCTGCTGGTTACAGTAGAGGCAACATTAAAAACGTTGTCAAGTTACAGTTGAACCCTTCTAAAGCTGAAAGAGATGTTCTCTACAAGAGCAAGATTAACCCAGTTATCACACAGCCAGGTCAAGGTACTATCTTGTTTGGTGATAAGACAAATGCACCAACAACATCTGCATTTGATCGAATCAACGTGCGTAGACTGTTCATCGTACTAGAGAAAGCAATCGGTGTAGCCGCTAAGTCTACATTGTTTGAGTTCAACGATGACTTTACGAGAGCCCAGTTCAAGAACCTAGTTGAGCCTTTCTTGCGAGATGTTCAAGGTAGACGTGGTATCTATGACTTCAGAGTTGTTTGTGACGAAACTAACAACACTTCGAATGTCATTGATAGTAACCAATTTGTTGGCGATATCTATATCAAGCCAGCACGTTCTATCAACTTCATTCAGCTTAACTTTGTAGCCGTTAGATCGGGCGTAGAGTTTTCTGAAGTAGTAGGTCAGTTTTAATAAATATTAATCAAAGGAGATATGAATAATGGCTTTCAACATTAATGAAATTAAAAGCCAACTGACCTTCGGGGGTGCTAAAGCATCGCTATTTCAAGTACAGATTACAAACCCTGTAAATGCAATAGCCGATCTTAAAACACCTTTCATGGTACAGGCGGCAGCAATTCCAGAGAGTACTCTGGGCACAATCGAGATTCCGTATTTCGGTCGTAAAGTAAAAATCGCAGGTGACAGAACATTCGCTGAATGGACTGTTACTATCATGAATGATGAAGACTTCCTAATTCGCAATGCGATGGAAAACTGGATGGCTTCAATCAATGCACACGAAGGTAATACACGACAGTTGGCAACAGCGGCGAGTTCAGAGTATAAGTCACAAGCACAGATTACTCAGTACTCAAAAACTGGTGTACCGTTGAGAACGTATAACTTTAATGGTCTGTTCCCAACAGCAGTAGCTTCTATTGCTATGGATTGGAACACTACGGACGACATTGAAAGATTTGATGTGACATTCCAATACGATTGGTGGAACGTTGATGGTGGCATTACTGGCACCGGCGGCACCAACGCTTAATTGGACAATAATTAGGGGAGAGAGTTTTTCTCTCCCTCTATTAGAGGATTAACTATGGATTTATTTGGATTTGAAATAAAGCGGAAACAGGATGAGAATGACAACATTCCATCTTTCGTTACACCGCAAACTGATGACGGCGCTGTAAATATCGCCGCAACTGGTACTGGGATCAGTACTTTTTTGGATATGGACGGTACTGCAAAGTCAGAAGCAGAACTTGTACAGAAATATAGAACTATGATGCAACAGCCTGAGGTATCTCAAGCCATTGACGATGTAGTAAACGAAGCAATTTCAATCTCAAACGACCAAAAAGTCGTTGAGTGTGTTACAGACGATTTAGAACAGCCTGATAACATTAAGAAAAAGATTAGAGAAGAGTTCGATGGCGTACTTAAGCTACTAGACTTCTCTAATACTGGATACGAAACATTTCAAAAGTGGTACGTTGACGGAAGAATCAACTATCATGTGATGATTGATATTAAAGCTCCTAAGAAGGGCATTCAAGAATTACGATACATTGATCCACGCAAACTAAGAAAAGTGCGTGAATATAAGAACGAAAAGATTGGTGAAAAAGATAACCAAGCTATAGCAAAGAAGATTAAGAACGAATATTATGTCTATAGTGAAAAAGGATTTAATAATATCAGTGGCAGTAAGCCACAAAGTTTTGCAGATGGTAGTACTCAGGGAGGAATGGCAGGTCTTAAGATTGCAAAAGACTCAATTGTAAACGCTAACTCTGGACTACTTAACGAAAATAGTACATTAGTACTATCACATTTACATAAGGCATACAAGCCTTTAAACCAATTGCGTATGATGGAAGACGCAGTTGTTATTTACAGAATTTCAAGAGCGCCTGAAAGACGTATCTTTTATATTGACGTAGGTAATTTGCCTAAGATGAAGGCAGAGCAGTATCTACGTGATATGATGACTAAGCACAAGAATCGTGTAGTCTATGATATGGCAACAGGTGACGTTAAAGATGATCGTAGGCATATGTCTATGACTGATGATTTTTGGTTACCTAGACGTGAAGGCGGCAGAGGGACAGAGATCACTACTCTACCTGGCGGTCAGAACTTAGGCGAACTTGATGATGTATTATATTTTCAGAAGCGTTTGATGAAATCATTGAACGTTCCCATCTCAAGAATGGAATCTGATGCAGGGTTTTCTTTAGGAAGAGCCTCAGAGATATCCAGAGATGAGATTAAATTTAGTAAGTTTATCAGTAGACTAAGAGCAAGGTTCTCTACGCTATTTGACAAACTACTAGAGAAACAGTTAATTTTGAAAGGAGTTATTGCTCCTGAAGATTGGGCTAAAATTCAATCTAATCTCCGTTATGACTTCATGAGTGATAATCACTTTGAAGAATTGAAAACAAGTGAGATTTTGAGAGAACGACTAGGGCTACTCAGAGACATTGATGAGTACACTGGAAAGTACTACTCGCAAGACTGGGTACGCAAGAATGTGTTGTATATGAACGAAGACGAAATTGAGAATATGGATAAAGCCATTAAGGATGAAGAAGAAAAAGATTCTGAAAATGACGATGATTCCAGCTCGGATATGGATTTCGGCGCAGAACACAAGATTGTATAGACTAGTTGTAAAAGAATATAAATAAGTATATAAACAAGGAGATAGTAAATGAGCGTGAAAGAATTAATTAAACATGCAATGGACAAAGACGCAACTGAGTTTGAGTCTAAGTTCCAAGACATTATGGCAGACAAAATGACATCTGCTATCGAAACGAAATATGCTGACATGTATCCTTCAGGCAAGGTAGAAGAAATCGAAGAGCCTGAAGTAGACGTAGAAGCGGAAACAACCGAAGAGTAAGGGGCAGCAATGAAAAGCTTTAAGGAAATGCTCGCTGAGACTACAGATAAACCAAAGTCTCCAGATGAGCAGAATTTTTTAGACAAACATATCGTTGACAAGCGTGACCATCCTGTCGCACCAGATGATCAGTTTTCTGGCGAGATCAAGGGTAAGAAGAAAAAGAAGCGTGAAGCCGATCGTGAGGAAGGTCAAGATAAAGAAGTCTATGAAGAAGCTGAGTCGGAGATTGTTGTCGAAGGCGTACTTGAAGATTTAGCAAGTATCGTAAAAAAGAAGTCAATTGGACAGATCAAGTTTAAAGACGGTAAGAAGCAAAAGGTCGACATGACAACAGCATCAATGATTCTTTCAATGCACAAACAGTTGAATGGATCTAACAAAAAGAAGGTTGAAGGCATGCTAGACGATAGTAAAAAGTTTATGCAGATCGTTCAATTCGCAATGACGGCAGGTAAGTAACATGACATTACTAATCAAAGAAATCGTTGAAGACGTTCAATATCTCCAAGAAGATATTCTAAACGAAGAAGGCGAAAAGACCGGAAAGAAGAATTATTTCATTGAAGGTATCATCATGCAAGGTGATATCAAGAACAGAAATGGACGTTTATATCCTGCTACTATCTTAGAAGCAGAAACTAAGCGTTACAACGAATCTTATGTTTCTAAGAATAGAGCATACGGAGAACTAGGCCATCCTGCTGGTCCTACTATCAATCTAGATCGTGTGTCTCACATGTTTACAGATTTAAGAAAAGAAGGCTCTAATATTGTTGGTAGAGCTAAAATAATGGAAACTCCTATGGGTAAGATTGTTAAAAATCTTATTGATGAGGGCGGTCTCGTAGGGATCTCTTCACGTGGTATGGGTTCTATTAAGCAGAACAAAGATGGCGTTATGGAAGTGCAGAGTGACTTTATGTTAGCTACTGCAGGAGATATCGTTGCAGATCCATCAGCTCCAGATGCATTCGTTAAGGGTGTTATGGAAGGCGTTGACTGGATCTATGATGTAGCATCTTCTTCGTGGACAATGGCAAATGCATTTGATCAAATTGAAGAAGAGATCAGAGAAACTGCTAAAGTATCTACAAGGGAACTTGAGATCAAGGCAGCCGCTCTTTTCGAGAAATTTGTAAGTTCATTGTCAAAAACATGATTTTTATAAATATAATAGATAAACACCTACTATTAAAGGAGAAACCAAATGAGTGAAGAACTAGAGAAGAATCTAGACTTGGACGAAGCCAAAGCAACTGGTGAAGATTCTGTTGCGGCTGATCCTGTAACACCTGCTGGCGGCGCTGTCAAAAAGCGTAAAGGCGATGTTAAAAAGGCAGCCGATCCAAAAGCAGATAACATCGAAGACGATGTTAAAACACCACAGGGCTCAAATGACGAAGGACTGAAAGAAGCAGTCGAGCGTCTATTTGAAGGCACCGAATTGTCTGAAGATTTTAAAACACAAACAGTAGCTATCTTCGAAGCCGCTGTACAAGAAAAAGTGACTGCTGAAAAAGCCTCACTTGAAGAAAAGTTTGAAAGTGATCTACAGGAGCAAGTTAATACTACTGTAGACGAGTTGGTAGAAAAAGTTGACCAATATCTAGACTACGTTGTAGAAAGCTGGATGGAAGACAACAAGGTTGAAGTCGAAAGCAACATTAAAGTTGAAGTCGCTGAATCACTGCTAACAAGTATCAAAGGTCTTGTTATTGAGCATAACATGGAAATCGATGATGAGCAAATCGATGCAGTTGCAGAACTGGAAGCTAAACTCGAAGAGTCTACTTCTAAGTACAACGACATCGTAGAGCAAATGATTGAAGTTCGTGAAGCGAAAGAAAAGGCTGATCTTGACATCGCATTCAAAACTATTTCTGAGGACTTAACAGACACTCAAGTCGAAAAATTGCGTGTTCTCTCAGAAGGCGTGTCTTATGAATCAGTAGAAGAGTTTGCAACTAAGATGGAAGCCATTAAAACTTCCTACTTTGCCGAACAAGCTCCTGCTCCTGTGCAAGAAGACGAAACCGATCTTCTAAACGAAGAGACTGCGGAAGAAGCAGAGCAAGTAGCACATGTTGATCCATATGTTGCTCGTTATGCGGAATCGCTTGGCCGCTTTGCCGCAAAATAAATTTTTATAAATAATACTAAGTAAAATCTCAAAAAAGGAGAACCACAATGAGAAATGAAGAACTAATGCAAAAGTGGAAGCCGATTCTAGAGCATGGCGCTCTGCCCGGCATCCAAGATTCTCACAGAGCGGCCGTAACAGCTACTCTCTTGGAGAATACAGAAACATCCATGCAAGAAGGTGAAAGCCTAGGCGCATCTGGATCGTTACTTTCAGAAGCCGCACCAGCTAACTCAACTGCTGATATGGCTAAATATGATCCCGTACTGATCTCTCTAGTACGCCGTGCAATGCCTAACTTGGTTGCATATGATATCGCAGGCGTACAGCCGATGACTGGCCCAACTGGCTTGATCTTCGCTATGCGTTCTAAGTACGAAGACACATCTGGTAAGCCAGAAGCCTTCTACAGCGAAGCAGATACCGATTACTCCGGTGCTGGTACTCATGCTAACGCATTGGGTGCAGGATCAGAAACAACTGGTACTGGCCTTGCTACTGCTGATGCAGAAGCTTTGGGTGACGGGTCAGCCGCTGAGTTCGCTCAGATGTCTTTCTCAATCGAAAAAGTATCTGTAACTGCTAAGTCACGTGCTTTGAAAGCTGAGTACACAACTGAACTTGCTCAAGACCTTAAAGCTATCCATGGTTTGGATGCTGAGACTGAGTTAGCAAACATGTTGTCTGCTGAGTTGCTTGCTGAAATCAACCGTGAAGTAATCCGTACAGTGTACACAAACGCTGTAGCTGGTTCTCAAGGTGGGGTTGCTACTAACGGTACATTCAACTTAGACGTTGATGCAAACGGTCGTTGGTCAGTAGAGAAGTTCAAAGGCTTGATGTTCCAAATCGAGAAAGAAGCGAATCAAATCGCTAAAGACACTCGTAGAGGAAAAGGTAACATGATCATTTGTTCATCTGATGTTGCATCTGCACTTCAAATGGCTGGCGTTCTTGATTACACACCTGCTCTTAACTCTAACAATCTGAACCCAGATGACACAGGCAATACTTTTGCTGGTGTTCTTAACGGTCGCTTCAGAGTATACATCGATCCATATGCTGGTGCAAACTACATGGTAGTAGGCTACAAAGGTTCAAGCGCATTTGATGCCGGACTTTTCTATTGCCCATATGTGCCATTACAGATGGTTCGTGCAGTTGGTGAGAACAGCTTCCAGTCGAAGTTGGGCTTCAAGACTCGTTACGGAATGGTTTCTAACCCATTCGCTCAAGGTGCAACTGTTGGATCTGGCGCACTTGCTGCCAACACCAACGTGTACTACAGACGTACCGCAGTTACTAACTTGCTATAAAAATAAGATTGGGACTCTGATCGGGAAGATTAGAAATAACCCAACCTACTTTAAAGAGGCTCTTCGGAGCCTCTTTTTTTTGTCTGTATAAATATAACAGTATGGCAGAGTATCATGGGGCGTGATGCTTAATAGAGGCGACCCACTAAAGTCCGCTACCGTCTACCATACTCTATATAAATAGTACTATACAACTTTGATAGAGGATATCATGTCAACATCAAATTTCTTATCGCCAGTAGAGTTTAAGTTAGTGATCAATAGATTGCCTAACACAGAGTTCTATGTTCAACAGATTAATCTACCTGGTCTGAACTCTGGATATGCAGAGAGGTCGACTCCCTTCAAGAACATCTATACACCTGGTGATAAACTAATTTTTGATGACTTGAACATTACGCTAGTCGCAGATGAAAATCTATCATCATTTAGAGAGTGTTCTGATTGGCTAACTGCTATAACAAGAGCAGAGGGATTCGATGGATACAAAGGACTACAAGCACCTGTAGTAGGAGGTTCTACGCAGTTAGATGGTACAGGAACTGGCAGTATGTCAGACGCAAGTTTGATTGTGATGGACAGCAACAAAAACGCTAACATTCAGGTGTCGTTTAAAGATGTATTCCCAGTTAGCATTGGTCCAATACAGCTAAATACAAGTGATTCAGATGTAGTACCACCTACATTCGATGTGACGTTTAAATATAGTAGCTATACTATAAAAGTTTAGGGTTGACTTTTTAGTGAACTTAGTGTAACATGATATAGTTACATGTACTTAATTATGGAGATATTATGAAGATAGATGATATTATTAAAGAATGGGAAAAAGATGGCCCAGTTGATACCATCAATATATCCAGAGAATCCTCTGAGATACCCAAGCTTCACAACAAGTACTTCAAATTCTATATGGGAGAAGGCTATCTCCTGAAGAAGATGAAGGCTGACTACAAGAAGCTACACAAGCTAAAGACAGAGTATTACAGAGGTGAACTAGACATTACTGAGTTAAAGCAGTATGGATGGGAACCGCAACCTTTAAAGATACTTAGACAAGACATTCCATCCTATATTGACTCTGATGATGACATTATCGATGCTTCACTTAAAATTGGAGCGCAAGAGCAAAAGGTAGAGTACCTTGAGTCTATTATCAAGCAGATCAACAATCGTGGATTTCAAATCAAATCAATCATAGACTGGGAGCGGTTTAGAACAGGTGCTTAATGGATAATGTGAGTATTGAAAAGGTCGATGACGTTTACGTGAGAGTAAACGCAGACCCTGGGATTAAGATGGAGATGAGCGAGTACTTCACATTTGAAGTGCCTGGTGCTAAGTTCATGCCTGCTGTTCGTAATAAAGTCTGGGACGGCAAAATTCGTCTATTGAATACAATGACTGGCATGATCTACGCTGGACTAATTCCATACATACTCAAATTCTGCAATACAAGAGAGTATCACGTTACGATTGATAAGGGTCTTGTGCCTAATAATGTTGTTAACGATGACGCAGGAATGCAACTCGCAGAAGAGTTTAACTCTCCATTTATTCCACGTGACTATCAAAACGAAGCAGTTGTTCATGCACTGAGGAGCGAAAGGGCGTTACTGTTATCACCCACTGCATCTGGTAAGTCGTTCATTATATACTTGTTAACACGCTTTCATGTTGATTCCAGCGATAGAAAAGTTCTCATCGTTGTGCCTACAACATCTCTAGTTGAGCAAATGGCATCGGACTTTGTTGAGTACAACAACGGTAATGAATTATCAATACACAAAATTCGTGGTGGTATCGACAAGAACGTAGATGCTGATATAACCATCACGACATGGCAGTCAGTCTACAAGCTAAGAAAAGATTGGTTTGAAAAGTTTGATGTTGTCGTAGGAGATGAAGCGCATCTATTTAAAGCCAAGTCACTAACAAAAGTGCTAGAAAAAATGCCTAGCTGTCAATATAGATATGGGTTTACTGGTACATTAGATGGCACTCAGACACACAAACTGGTGCTTGAAGGTCTTTTTGGATCTGTTTACGAGGTGACTAAGACTAAGAAACTGATCGAAGACAACACTCTCGCCGACTTTGGAATTACGGCAATTGTTCTCCAATATCCTGATGAAATTAGGAAGATAAATAAAGGTAAGACATACCAAGAAGAAATTGACTGGATAGTTAGTAATGAAGCACGTAATAAGTACATTAAAAATTTGGCTCATAGTCTCAAAGGCAACACTCTTATATTATTTCAGTTCGTTGAAAAGCATGGTAAAGTATTACATCCGATGCTTCAGATACAAGGGAAGAGTATACATTTCATACATGGAGGGATTGGTGCTGATGAGCGTGAAGCAGTTAGGCATCTGGTTGAGTCAAGCAACGATAATATTATTCTCGCTAGTTATGGTACTTTTAGCACTGGCGTTAATATTAAGCGTTTGGATAATATCGTCTTTGCAAGCCCGAGTAAATCAAAAATACGAAACTTACAGTCAATAGGTCGAGTGCTACGTAAAAGTAGTGATAATACCAAAGCAACATTATATGACATAGTTGATGATCTACAATGGAAATCTACTAAGAATTTTGCAACAAAGCACTTTATGGAAAGAGTTAAAGTTTACAACGAAGAGGGATTCGAGTTTCGTATATATAATGTTAACATAAAGGGGAATTAAATGCTTATTCATATTAAAATGAAATCAGGTGATGACCTTATAGCAGACCTGATATCAAACGATGATCATGAACTGACTATCGAAAACCCAATACAAGTCAAAATACATCCTGTACACGGATTCTTTGCTAAGAGCTGGATGCTATTATCAGAGTCAAATCACGTGAGCCTCACTCATAGAGATATCACGTTTTGGGGAGAAGCAAACAACAAAGCAATTGAGTACTATGATACATTTGCTGAACGTTTAACCAACCTACACAATCTCAGAGATAGAGAGGCTGAGATGAAAGAGCAGGGTGAAGAGATAGAAGATGTTCTAGTAGCCTATCTAGAGTCTAAAGACTCAATAAAGCATTAATATACTTAAACATCGTATAACTCTATTATACACGAATCCTAGCCCCTGTCAAGTCTTTTCTGTAAATAAATGAATAAAATTAGTGCTTGACAAACAGCCCGTGATAGGTTATACTTGTACACAATAAGGAGTGAAATTGCATGGCAAAGAGAAATTACGTTAATAATCCAGAGTTTCTGGAAGCTATCATAGCATATAAAAAGCTATGCAGTGATGCAGAAGATTCGGGCGACAAAAGACCACAGATACCTAACTACATAGGTCAGTGTATCTATCAGATATCTACTAGGCTTGCATCTAAGCCTAACTTTTCTGGATATTCGTACAAAGATGAGATGATCAGCGATGGACTAGAAAATGCTATCCAAGCACTAGGCAACTTTGACCCTAACAAGTCACATAACCCATTCGCATACTTTACGCAGATTATCTGGTACGCATTCTTACGTAGAATTGAGAAAGAGAAGAAACAGTTGTATATCAAGCATAAGGTAACAGTGAACTCAGTGATGACTGGTACTGCCGTTGATCGTGCAGAAGGTACTCCAGATACTAATGGCGAGCCTGCTTACATCGATTTAAATAATGACTACATGAGCGATTTCGTTCGTGGTTATGAGAAGAAGATGGAAGACAAGAAAAAAGCCCAGACCAAATCAAAGAAGGGTCTGGAAAAATTTATTGATGGTGATGATGAAAAGGTTGAGAAGGAGAAAGAATGAAGATTGCTATCCTAAACGATACGCATTGGGGTGCGAGAAACGATAACAGCGCAATTGCTGAACATCAGATAAAGTTTTATCGGGAAGTTTTCTTTCCGTATCTACGTGAAAATGACATCAAAACCATTTTTCACTTAGGCGATGTCACAGACCGGCGTAAGTACATTAACTTCGTGACTGCTAAGAACCTTGAAGATCATTTCATGAAAGTGTGTGCAGACGAAGGTATCGAACTTTATATGATTGCTGGCAACCATGACACTTACTTCAAGAACACGAATGAAGTAAACAGTCTCAGACAGTTGTATGGCAACACTAGTCATAGTAACCTGCATTTATATTGGGAAAAGCCTGTAGAGCTGGATATGGATGGATGTAACATCATGCTTGCTCCTTGGCTATGTGCTGAGAACTGGGAAGAGTCTATGAAAGCTATGGCTGATACTAAAGCGCAAATACTGATGGGTCATTTTGAGATCACTGGTTACGAGATGGACAAAGGTCACTTATGCTCTGACGGTATGGACCGCAGTACGTTTGCTAAGTTTGATTCGGTCTACTCTGGTCATTTTCATCAACCGTCTTCTATTGGTAATATATCTTACTTGGGCGCTCAATATGAAATGACTTGGTCTGATCATGATCAAAAGCGTGGCTTTAGTGTGTTCGACACTGACTCACGTAGCATGGAATATGTCCGTAATCCGTACAGTCTGTTTCATAAGATCATGTATGATGACGCTGATATGACTATCGAAGACATTGCAAACCTAGACACTAGCCAACTAAAAGATACTTTCATAAAGGTTATTGTCAGAAACAAGACCAACCCATATATCTTTGACTTGTTCTTAGATAGACTACAGGCAGCCTTACCTTGTGATATCAAGGTTGTCGAAGATCATATGAACTTAGATGTGATCGATGAGAGTGAACTGGTTGACGAAGCACAGGATACATTGACCATTCTGAAACAATATGTTCAGAACTTAGAGATTAGTACAGACAAAACCAAGATCGAAAAAGTTCTGCAAGAGTTGCATAATGAGGCTATTAATTTATGATACTATTTGAAAAGGTTCGTTATAAGAACATTTTAAGTACTGGTAATACTTTCACAGAAGTTTTTCTAAACCGAAGCAAGTCTACGCTTATCGTTGGAGACAACGGAGCTGGTAAATCAACCATGCTTGATGCGCTGACCTTTGCTTTGTACGGCAAGCCGTTTAGAAAGATTAACAAATATCAGTTACTTAACAGTGTGAACAATAAAGAGTTATTGGTAGAAGCATACTTTAGTATAGGCGGTAACAGTTACGTTATTAAGCGTGGTATCAAGCCAGGCATATTTGAAGTATGGAAGAATGGCGAACTACTAAACCAAGATGCGGCTGCCCGTGACTATCAGACTTACTTAGAAGAAACTATTCTAAAGCTAAACTATAAGTCGTTTGGACAAGTGGTTGTTCTTGGTAGTTCTACTTTTGTGCCGTTTATGCAGTTGAAGACTGGTGAACGCAGAGACATCATTGAAGACCTTTTAGATATTCAAATCTTTACTACAATGAACACTCTTCTGAAAGAAAGACTGTCAGAGAACAAGAGTGAGATAACTGATATCAAATATCAGATTGATCTACTTGATAATAAAATTGATAGTGCTAAGTCGCATAATGAATCGATTCGAAAGATTAAAGAGACTGAGGTAGGTAAGCTAAAAGATAAACTAAAAGAGCAAGTTGCGTTTGTTGAAGACGAACAAGCAAAGATGGACGTTCTATTAGATGATATCGAAGCACTAAATAACAGCATCGGCGACAAAGCCGAGCAGAAAAAGAAGTTAGCAGAGTTTCAGGAGTTGAATCATGATCTTACAACCAGGCTTAACAAGTTACGTAAAGACGTTGACTTCTACCAAAACCACGACAACTGTCCAACCTGTAAGCAAGGGATCGACCACGAATTTAAAGAAGAAACAATCGAGTCCTCAAGATCAACAGCAACAGAAATCGAAACAGCAAAGAAAGAGATTGGACATAAGAGTGTAGCTGTCGATGAACGTTTATGTGCTATCGATCTAGTTGAAGATGAAATATCAGAAAAGAATATTGCTGTAAGTGAGCATAGAGCAAACTATAAGATCGGTATGAATACTTGTAAGTCTATCAAAAAAGAACTTGATGGAGCACAGCAAGAGGTAGCAGAAATTGATACATCTGATATTAAGCAGTTAGAATCCGAACTTGTTAATCACCATGCAAGCCAGACTGAACTCTTTGATCATAAAGAGATACTAGCAGTGGTAGCATCTATGTTAAAAGATGGCGGCATTAAGACTCGGATTATCAAACAGTATGTACCTGTGATGAACAAATTGATCAACAAGTATCTGTCAGCGATGGACTTCTTTGTTCAATTTGAATTAGATGAAAGCTTTAATGAGACCATCAAGTCTCGTTTTCGAGATGAGTTTTCATATTCCTCTTTCTCAGAGGGCGAGAAGCTAAGGATTGACCTTGCACTTCTCTTTACGTGGAGAGCCGTATCTAAGCTACGGAACTCTGTATCTACTAACTTATTGATCATGGATGAAATTATGGATTCTTCATTAGATAGTGCAGGAACAGAAGAGTTTCTTAAGATCATTGAAGAGTTAAGTGCTGATTCTAATATCTTTATTATCAGTCACAAAGGTGATCAATTATTCGATAAGTTCCATAGCGTAATCAAATTCGAAAAAGTTAAGAACTTTAGTAGAATTGCAACAACATAGGATAGTATAATGGCTACAGAAGACAGACTAGTATCCCTTCAAAAAAAGCATAAGCACTTGCACAGTTTAGTGGAAGCGGCTGAGGCAGAAAAAGCTCCAGACATCTACGTGAGTAGAATGAAGCGTGAAAAGTTAATGATTAAAGACGAGATAATCGAACTGCAAAAGAAAGTAGTCGATCAATTTAGATAAGGTGAATTATATGATGAAGAAAGTGAAAAGAGTTGGATTTACTGCCAGTACATTTGACCTGTTACATGCTGGACATGTGATGATGTTGCGTGAAGCAAAAGAGCAATGTGACTACTTGATATGTGGTCTGCAAATCGATCCTGCTGTGGATCGACCAGAGAAGAATTCTCCCATTCAATCTATTGTTGAGCGTTATACTCAACTATCTGCCATAAAGTACGTTGATGAGATTGTGGTGTACTCTACTGAACAGGACTTGCTTGATATTCTTGAGATGTACAAAATAGATGTTCGAATATTAGGTGACGAATATAAAGATAAAGACTTTACAGGCAGAGAAGTTTGTGATAAACTGAACATTGATTTACATTTTAACAATAGGGACCACAGGTTCTCATCTTCTAATCTACGCCAAAGTGTAGTGTGGGCTGAGTCAGACTTTGTAAACAAAAATAAATGAAAATACTTTTACCATACTCGACACACTTCGAGGTGTTGAAATCTTCTGACACTAAAGGTCCTGTCATCACTGGCGGGATCGAAAAGTTCTGTAAAGACCTAGAGGATAATATTGATGGTATTATTCCTGTGTGTGTTACGAAAGACGATAAAGATAATAGACGTACACGCAAGGTAATAATGGACGCTATCGCAGAACATGATCCTGATATGATCTTGTTCAATAACCCCTGGTGGGGAAATATGATGATGTCCTTTAATGTTCCATTAATTTGCATTATGCATGAACCACTTGTGCGTGATATACGTATGGTAGAATTGGGCAAAATACTGAAAGAACTTAATGAAAGTGGTTGCCACATCTACTTTGTTAGTCCTCATCAATACGACTATCACAAGACTATGGCACAGAGAATACGTCAAGTAGACTTTGGAGATATAAAAGGCTATATCAATCCATCGTTTCTGCCATCTGATGTTCCATTTTCACAAGATCCTTTTTACGATGTCTCTACAGTCGGTAGATGCGACAACGAAAAGGCACCATTTCTAATTCATAAGAAGCTGGAAAAATCCGTCCTAAATAGTCTTGTAATGACTAATGATGGAATTTACAAGAGTGACACTGTGAATGATTACGTTCAATCTAATCAGCATTGGGAAGCGCCTAGACATACGATGCGAGGATTACCGCATAACGAGGTAATTGAAAACATCTCAAAGTCTAAGTTGTTTTGCTCAACATGGCCAAAGGAATCATGGGGCATAACAACAATGGAAGCGTTGGGCTGTGGAGTACCAACTATTCTCTTTACTGATGATAGCGAAAGTCACGCAAGCGAAAGAATTGCGGCTGACCCTTCACATATCTTTAAGATTAAACGAACTTGCTCACGTGTAGAATTTGAAACAACTGTACGGGAATTCGCTAATGTGATGAAAAACCGTAGAGATGAGATTGCTCAGATGACCAAAGAGTTACATAGTTTAGTTAATTGGAAATTATGTATTGACAACCTCATCGATATGCGTTATAGTGATAAGAATAAATCTCGTTCAGACTTAACGGAGTTTTTTACATGACAGATAATACAAAACCCATAATCGAAGAAAGTGCCAACTACGATAACTATATGGATGATGAGGCACGTAAGAACGATTCTTATAGCATAAGCTTGGATAAGTTCTTTGATGAGCCTATGGCAGACAAGCTGGTAGATGCCACTAGAGTGAAGAAGGTTGTACAGAACGATGTCTGGAAATCAATCTATGTTCACTTTAGAACACAAAACGATATGGTAGATTTTTGTACCAAGATCAATCAGATGATTCCTGGTTACGTTAAAGAAACCTATTACCCATTAGAAGATCGTGCAGTATCTTTATTCAAAGATATGGAAGAAGAGCCCGTTGCGATTGACGCTAATCTACTTGTTCCCGAGTACAATGGACCAGGATTCAGTAAAGTGAAGTCTGTCGAATCAGAGTACGAGTCGAACTGGAAGAAGCACTGGGTTGGTATGCCAGAATACACTCAAGAGGATAAAATTAAGTTCAGAGCAATCACATTAAACTTTAGAAGTGAAGCAGACTATAAAGAATTTTCGCAGAAGATTGCTCAAGATGTAACTGAAAAGACTAAGAGCATTTGGCATCCAGAACAGTTTATCACAAAGAATATGTTGCTACGCTGGATTCAGCCAGAGGGTAGAACTTTGCCTGAGCATCCGATGTATATCGTATCTAAGGGTCGTGCCGATTCAATGTTTACTTCAAGGTCTTTGTCTCGTATGCAGATACCACATTACATTGTGATTGAGCCTCAAGACTTAGATAGTTACGATAAAGCACTTGATGTATTCAAAATGAGAGATTACGTGACACTTCTAGTTGCACCTTTCTCCAATCACGGAGATGGTCCTGGTCGTGCTAGAAACTGGGCATGGGATCATTCGATCAGCATCGGTGCTACAAGTCATTGGGTACTTGACGATAACATCTCAGATTTTTACAGACTACACAATAATGAGCGGATTAGATTTGAGAGTGGTGTAGGCTTTCAAGTGATGGAAGACTTTGTAGCGAGATATGATAATGTTTACATTGCTGGTCCACAATATCGATTCTTTATTGACCCGAATCAAAAATATCCTGCTTACGTTGCCAACACCCGTATATATTCTACTCTTCTTATTCGGAATGATTGTAAGCATAGATGGCGTGGTAGGTATAACGAAGACACTGATATCTGTCTCAGAGTGATGAAAGATGGAGATTCCTGTTTACAGTTCAATGCGTTTATGCAAGGTAAAGCCGCTACTCAAACAGTGAGCGGTGGTAATACTGCTGAGTTCTACCATGCTGAAAATACGGAGAATGAAGAGTTCAAAGAGACTGGATACAATACTGAAGGTACCGTGAATAAGTCACAAATGTTAGTTGATATGCATCCAGACGTGGCAAGACTAGTCTGGAGATACGGTAGATGGCATCACTTTGTAGACTATGGTCCATTTAAAGCTAACAAACTTAGATTTAGAGATGGATTCGAGATGCCTACGGGTACCAACAACTATGGTATGGAACTAGTAAAGGACTTTGATTGGAAAAATACTTTAGTTAAATGATAAAAAAAGGTTGACATAGTGGTCAGACCTGCTATAATAGTATCTGATTTGAACGATTGAGAGAGATTATTATGTACGTACTAAGAAACCTTACTGATGACGCCATGACTGTTCTTAAGACCTTCCGTAGCGAATCAGAAGCCTTAGAATATCGATATGAGCATATTGAGCGTGGAGTCTCTTGGGTAGACTACGTAGAGCCTGTCACTAATGAAGACCTCATTCTTGACCCATCTAAGCCAGCATACATTGTTCGAGTTTCTTAGAAAAGGTGAAAATAATGGTTGACATTGCTGTCCAACCTGCTACAATGTATATGTAATCAATTGAGAGAGAAATAAATTATGGCGTATGTATCACAAGAAATGAAGAAATCACTTGCTCCTGCTATCAAAGCAGTCCTTAAAGAGTTCGGTATGAAGGGCAGTATTTCTGTCAATAACCACTCAACTCTTTGTGTAAATATCAAAGCAGGTGAGATTGACTTCTCTGGGAACTACACTCACGGTGATCGTTACATCCAAGTCAATGAGTACTGGATTGATGAGCATTACGAAGGTGTTGCTAAGAAGTTCCTTAACAAGTTGTTAGCGGCAATGAAAGGTCCTAACTACTTCAACAACGATGATGCAATGACTGACTATTTCCATAGATCACATTACACTGACATCAACGTTGGTAAGTGGAACCAGCCATACGAATTAATTTCGTAAAAAGTGAAATTAGGGGTTGACATTCGTGTCAACTCCTTGTATACTGTTCAAGTAAACAATGAGAGAGATTATATTATGCAAGTTGCAGTGATTCATACAGCCTTCGAAGAAAGTCCACGTACAGTTGCTTTCGTAAACATTCCTGAAAACGCTCGGTCAACTGATGAGGCTCTAGAGTATGCCTATCGTTGGACTAATAACGTGATGGGTTCTTGGAGTCGAACTGATATCGAAGATAACGGTGACTACAATCCAGACGTAACTGTTATGGCAGATTTGCCAGTTCACGAAGGTGTGACTTACGGTCTACGATCTACCTCGATGGGTGATCAGATGTTAATAGGCAACAAAAAGTATAAAGTTGCCGGATTTGGATTTGAGGAGATTTAATGAGCAAAAATTTTATATTTGATATGGAAACTATTGGGGCAAACGTTCTTGTTTGTCCCGTAGTGGATATGGCATACGCCTGTTTCGACTGGAATAGGTTTGTAGAAGATCCCTATACTTTTGAGGAGATCGCTGGTGAGGTCAAGACAGTCAAGTTGTCAATAACTGACCAGATGAATAACTATAATTGTAGCTATACTAAGGCTGACATTCAGTGGTGGGAAAATCTACCAAAAGAAGCACGTGATAATATCTTGCCTAAAGAAAATGACTTGACAGTCGGTGAGTTTTGTGATACTATACTAACATACTTGAGAGAGAACCCGAAGATTGGTTATTGGTGGTCTAGAGGGAACTCTTTTGATCCAGTTATTCTGTTTAGACTAATGGAGTCGCAGGGTCAAAGTAAATTGATGAATGAGTATCTGAAGTTCTGGAAAGTAAGAGATGTGAGAACATTCATTGATGCTAAGTTTGACTTTTCAACTCGCAGTGGCTTTGTACCGCTTGCAGATGAAAAATATTGGAATGAAGCGTTTGTTGCCCATGATAGTACTCATGATGTTGCCGCAGACGTTTTAAGATTACAGGCTATATACAGAGCCGAAAATGACTTGGAGCAAACTAGACGATGAGCAAGAAAGAAGAATTTGCCGCAGCCGAAAGCGGTGCGTTACGTGAATGTATTGGTGTGCCTTACTTCAGACAACTCCCTCTTGAGGGATTAGCCGCAGGAGCAACCGCTCTAGAGTATGGTGCAAAGAAATATGCAGACAGGAACTGGGAAAAGGGTCTGCCTTGGCAACAAATGATCGATAGTCTTAAACGACATATCGATGATTTTGAACGTAGAAAAGACTACGATGACGGTCCTACTGGATCTGGATTACCGCACATTTGTATGATTATGGCTGGAGCATTAATGCTATCAAGTTCTGTAATCAGAGGTGTCGGTGAAGACGATAGAATGCCTGCTCCTGATGAAGAAGCATTTGGTGCAAAAGATTGCGCTAAATGGATCAAGATTCAAATGGAAAGGGCTGATGAATTAACAAAAAACAGGAGAGATATGTCATAGAAATGAAAACTTTTGGATGTTCTGATATAAATAACTTTGCAGAACGTGAATTTAAACTATTAATAAAGGTGAATAAAATATGAAATTTAGTTCAGAAACACTTAGTGTTCTAAAAAACTTTTCGACTATCAACCCTAGCATTGTATTCAAGCCAGGCTCAGTAGTTCGAACAATCTCCCCACAAAAGACTGTGATGGCGGCGGCAACAATCGGTGAAACGGTTGAGACACAGGCAGGCGTATACGATCTGTCTCGCTTCTTAAGCACTCTTGCGTTGTTTGAGAATCCCGACGTTATGTTTGGTCAAGATCGCTTTACCATCAAAGGTGGTGCAAGTACCTTGAGTTACACATATACGTCTGAATCATTGATGGTTACTCCACCAGAGAAGGACATTGTTGTTCCTGATCCTGAAGTATCCGTCAATATTAAGTGGCAAGACATTGAGAGCGTCCGCCAAGCGGCAGGTGTTCTTCAATTGCCCGAGATTGCTTTCATCGGTGATGGTAGTACCATTACTATGTCAGCGGTCGACAGCAAAACATCAACGGCTGATAATTATAATACCGTTGTTGCTGAAGGTGTCAGCAGTGATCCATTTAATATGATCATCAAGACTGACAACTTAAAATTGGTACCAGCCGATTACGAAGTGACACTATCTTCGAAAGGTATGGCTCACTTTAAGTCGAGTAAGGTTCAATATTGGGTTGCAATCGAGACTCGTTAATAAACTATAGTTATAGGAGACTATTATGACAGAAGAAAACCAAGCCCCCGAAACCCAAGAGCAAGAACAAGCTCCTGGTCTCTCGCTGAATGACATCTCAGCCGCAGTTCAAATTATTGACGTTGCGACTGCACGTGGTGCCATTCGTGGTGAAGAGTTACTGCCAGTTGGCACAGTACGCCAACGTTTCATGGCATTTCTAGAACACGCAAAAGAGCAAGGGCAAGAAGTAAATCTGCCTGGTGATGCTCCTTCAGCTCCCACTGAAGGCGATGCAGTTCCGTCTGAAGCAGAAGTTCCCGCTTCCTAATTAGACGCCGAGAGGAGGGTGTCATTGACATCCTCCTTTCATCCCTTTACAATACAGTAAAGGTTTATTATATTATGGAGATTGATGATGCAAGAAGATTTTTTATGGGTCGAGAAATATCGACCACAGACCGTAGCCGATGCTATTCTTCCAGAAGAGTTAAAGACTACATTCCAACAATTCGTTGATCAAAACAATGTTCCTAATCTACTACTGACTGGTCGTGCAGGTGTCGGTAAGACAACTGTAGCTAAGGCTATGTTGAACGAGATTGGCGCAGACTACATCACCATTAATGGTTCGATGAATGGTAACATTGACACATTGCGTATCGACATTTCAAACTTTGCTTCAAGTGTATCCTTTACTGGTGGACGCAAGTACGTCATCCTAGATGAGGCTGATTACCTGAATGCAAACTCTACACAACCAGCACTTCGTAACTTCATGGAAGAGTTCTCAAAGAACTGCGGCTTTATCTTAACGTGTAACTTTAAGAACCGTATCATTGAGCCATTGCATTCTCGGTGTAGCGTGATCGAGTTTAATATAAGTAACAAAGATAAACCACAGATTGCGGCAGACTTCTTCAAACGAGTATGCGGCATTCTAGATGACGAGGGTATCAAATATGATAAAAAGTCTGTTGCTGAGGTCGTTCAACTTTATTTCCCAGATTGGCGCAGAGTCCTTAATGAACTACAGCGTTATTCTTCTACTGGCAGGATTGACGCTGGTATCTTAGCGAATAACTCCTCTGATAATATCAGTGCCCTGATAACTTTGATGAAAGAGAAGAACTTTACTGGCACTCGTAAATGGGTTGCAGAGAATCAAGACATTGACTCGGCAGTACTCTATCGTCAATTGTACGATATTCTTCCTTCGAAGATCAAGTCAACTCAAAGTGTTGCTGATTCGATTATCATATTGGCTGAATATCAGTACAAAGAAGCATTCGTTGCTAACTCTGAGATCAACCGTGTTGCCGCACTTGCAACACTTATGGCAGAAGTGGAATGGAAATGATTAATCTCGCAGGAGAATACATACTCACATCAGACGATATCGCACACTCTCTGATTGAAAAATGTGATACTAAGTACAGACTCGAGGTAGATTCTACCACTAAGATGGGCTTTAGACTTCTTGCGGATAAAGGTATTCTAGAAAAGAAGTCCGACACCACTCACGATAGAACTGGCATGTATGCTGTCTGGAAAGATCATCATTGCCTTTATACAGGCAAGTCTGATAAGAGCATGGGTACACGAATCGGTAGATGGATTAAAGAGATACAGCGCAAGTCTTTGTACAATGAAAATCATCCAGCGGCAAGAAAGTATCGTGAGATGTGGGGCGAAGACTTTTCCAATATGACAGTATGTGTATATCACATAAAGAAGCAGGTTGATATTCCATCTAAAGATATTGAGAAATCTTTGATTCGTATATTGAAGCCCTTACTTAATGTGCAGGGTAAAAAATGAAACTCTTTAACAGAGAAAAGAAACCTTCTCATCCTTGCTTGACTTGTGGCGTAAAACTTGGCAAAAACTTTAGCGAAGTTCGGTACAAGTATAAAGATGGCGAGGGTACTGCATATATCTGCCTAAAATGTGCAGATGAGTTTGACAAAACTAATATGAATAAGGAGACAGAAGATGGCTTCTCCGTTTGATTATGTAACATCTATTACGCAAACGAAAAAGAACATGATGCGTGATAGCGAAAACGATGCACTTGCAGAGAAAGGCTATGAGCCTTGGCTTGTAAACAATGCATTATCGTATCACGTAGATACAATTTTACACGCAAACCTAATGAACATGAATCACGAACTGGATAAACGACCCCAGTACGAGTGTCTTATAAATAGCATTAGACCTAAAAAGCGATGGGCAAAGTGGGTTAAGAATGCTGGAAATGAGGAACTCGATATTGTGTGTGCCTATTATCAATGTAATAGAACAGTTGGTCAAGAGTATCTATCCTTGTTGTCTAGTGAAGAACTAGAAATTATGAAAAAACAACAAGAAACGGGTGGTTTGAAAAAATGAATTTATTAGATAAGTTAGTAGAGGTAACTCTACCTAACGAAGAAAGTTTTCTAAAAGTCAAGGAGACTCTAACTCGTATAGGTATTGCTTCTAAGAAAGAACAGAAGTTGTTTCAATCGTGCCATATCTTGCACAAGCAAGGTAAGTACTACATTGTACACTTTAAAGAATTGTTTATGTTAGATGGAAAGATCAATGACTTCTCAGAAGAGGATAAAGCACGTAGAAATACTATTATCACTCTGCTAGAAGAATGGGATCTTGTGAAGACTGTTGACGCTGAAAAGATCAAAGAGCCTACATCTCCATTATCACAGATTAAGATTCTACCTCACAAAGAAAAAGGTGAGTGGGAATTAATTGCGAAGTATAGCATAGGCAAAAAACGATAACTGGAGAATTATACTATGGAAGTGAAAGACAAGACTGGTCCGTTTACCCACGATTATTTTAACTTTCTTGATAACGATTCAGTAGTTAGTCAAGAACTTATTACCTATTATATTAATGATGGGTACTTTGTGAAGCGTACTGCCGTACGTAGAAACCTAAGTGATGGAGATTACCACGACTCTATTCACGTTGAGCCACTTTATAGAATTGAGGAAAATTAATATGTCTGTATCACAACAACTTGAACTATTTCCAGAACTTGCTTCTCCCATAGACGCCATAGATTATAGTAACGTTACGTATACATTAGATACGAACGGATCAGTTCCGTATACCCTTACATATAGTATTGATGATCAAATGAGACAAGCAGTAGACTTGACTGATAATATTGATGTCAAAATATATAAACTTTTTCCAGAAGCACATATGCCAGAACTCGGAACAGAGTGGGCTGCCTGCTTTGACCTGAAAGCGTCTATGCGTGACGGTGACATGGTTACTATGATTAATGTAAACAATAATAAGCGTCAAGTAAGCTGTCACAATGGATCGATAGATGTTTTATCTGGAGAAAGAGCATTGATTCCAACTGGACTTGTTTTTGATTTAGATGACATACAATCTATGCGTATTCATCCTAGATCAGGACTTGCATGGAAAAAAGGAATCACATTAGCAAACTGCGAAGGTGTAGTTGATGCTGATTACGTACAGCAGACTTATGTAATGCTGTACAACTTGAGCGATGAAATCTTTACTGTCTCTGACGGTGATCGAATTGCTCAAGGAGAAGTATTAGAGACCTATTCTAAATTTGTATTTGAAGAAGTCTTTGATGAGCCAGAAACCAAGACTAGCCGAACAGGTGGATTTGGTTCAACTGGCGTATAGTATGATATAATGTAATATAACTCATGACAAAAAATCATGAACTTTTTTTAGAACATAAGCATTAATCATATATAAATAAACGTGTAAGTTGCCTTAGGGGACTTACATAAATTAACCCTTGCTAAATATAGGAGGTCAATAATGACTTATTTGCAAACACAATACGACCCTTTCACGACTGTAGGTTTTGATAGGATTTTTGATCGCATTACATCACTTCACAATGAAGGAAAGGTAAAAGGATCGAACTCATACCCACCATATAACATCACTAAAGAAAGTGATACAACTTATATTGTGGAATTAGCCGTAGCAGGCTTTACAGAAGAAACTATTGACATTGAGGTAGCAGACGGAGAACTTACTATTCAAGGTAATACTCCTGATTCTCCTGATGAGAAAGAGTATCTTCACAGAGGCATTGCCGCACGTGCTTTCAGTAGAAAGTTCACCCTAGCTGAGACTGTAGTAGTCAGAGATGCTTCCCTAGAGAACGGAATGCTTCGTATTCTGTTAGAAAACGTTATCCCCGAAGAGCAAAAACCGAAGAAGATTTCTATCGGTAAAACTCTTAAGGATACCAAAGAATTACTCACTGAGTAATACAGGGTGGGACGGAGTGAAAGCTCCGTCCTTTAATCTCACAGCTAACTATAGGAGTCGAAAAAGCTGATGAACAAAGCAATCTCTTTTCTGAAGAGTTGCGACGGCGCATTTTGTGATGCAGTAGCATCATTCGCACTAACCGGCATATGCGTCTTTGTAATAGCTACTTGTCTAAGTAGCATATCCTAAGAACGAAGACAACACACACAACACAGGAGAAAAGTATGTCTAATAAAAACCCCTTCGAAATCCGAGCAGAAATGCTTAAACTTGCTAAAGATTACATGGATCAGCAGTATCATATGAATATCCAATTCTATGAGAACATGATCGCAGAGGGCGAAAAAGCCCGCAAAGATGTTGAAGATTGCCTTCAAGATGCTTATAAAATGTACTCAATGGATGAGTTGATGGAGAAAGCCAAAGAACTTTATACTTTCGTATCTGAAAAGAAGTAAGTATATCACCACATAAGGGAGCGTGACAAACGCTCCTTTTTTTCGTTTAAATTGCAGGAGAGATAATGGGTATTGTATTTTGGGTAATAGTTACGGTAGGTGCCATAGGCGCCATCCAAAGCACATCAAAGTTGAATACGCTTTGCGAGAAAGAGGTAGAGGAAGGAATCTCTACTACAATCAAAGAGTGTAAGCAATATCACTTTGACAATAGAGCCATAAAAGGGTGGTAAATGGTACGCATCTAGGAATAGCAGTAATCCTGCTATTCTTTTTTCTTCAAATTTGTGCTTGACATTGGCTCAATCCAGTGTTATACTGTACATCTAAACTAAATAATGAGAGTAGAATATGGAAAATGTGATTGCACTGCCTACGTTGTATAAAAGAGACACAAAGGGCAAGGTTAGAGTACTAACCATTGAATATGGATTTGATAATGAGAATACTGCTGGCACTAGGTCTATAGCAGGCATTCAAGAAGGCAAACTTGTTACATCAGGCTGGAATATGACCGAGCCAAAAAACGTTGGCAAAGTCAACGCAACCACTTGTATCACTCAAGCACTCGCAGAAGCCCAAGCAAGTTGGGATAAAAAATCTGAGAAAGAGTACTTTGCAGACATCAATCTAATTGACACTTACGAGAAGTTTAAGCCTATGCTTGCTGGTGACTACACTAAGCGTCCACAGGCTCAGGGCTGGTCTCAACCAAAACTAGATGGCATTAGATGTATCGCAAATCAATCAGGACTCTGGACTAGAGCAGGCAAAGAGATTACTAGTTGCCCACATATTTGGGAATCAGTTAAGCCTTTCCTTGATGCTAATCCTGGTGTCACTCTAGATGGCGAACTATATAATCATGAGTTGAAAGAAGACTTCAACAAGATTACTAGTCTTGTAAGAAAACTTAAGTCAACGCCAGAGGATATTGAAGAGTCAGCATCTCTGGTTCAGTACCACGTTTACGACTGCAACGTTGAGAACATGCTTTTCATTGACAGAATCAAACTTGCGTATAGAGCAAAGAGTGATGTCGTTAAGATTGTTAAGACTGACTTTGCCAGTGATCAAGAGCAGTTAGACGAACTCTATGCCTCATATACAGAAGATGGATATGAAGGACAGATGGTAAGAAACAATACTCTTTATCAGCAAAATAAGAGAAGTAATGATCTACTGAAGAGAAAAGAGTTTATCACTGAAGAGTTTCCAGTGGTGACGATGCTTGAAGGTCAAGGCAACTGGGCAGGTCACGTGAAGCACTTTGGTCTTCTTTTGCCAAGCGGTGAGACTTGTGGTGCAGGAGTCAGAGGCAAACAAGAAGTGTTGAAAGACCTCTGGGAAAAAGGTGACGCTCCTAACTGGGCTACTCTTAGATACTTTGGTCTTACACCTGACGGTGTGCCAAGATTCCCAGTAGTCATCGACTATGGCTTCGGTGAAAGAAGCGACTAAAATACTTGACAAAATGTATCATTAGTGATACATTGTACATTATATGAAACAAATTGAGGTCTTATGAGTTTTTACACTTGCGTAAATCGCTATGGCAGTAATATTCTTTTTCGTGGTTACACGGATGAAGGTAAACGTATTCAAACGAAGATACCGTTCAAGCCGACGATGTATCTTAAATCTCAGAAAAATGAGAGTGGTTGGAAATCATTCGATGGAGTCAAAGTTGATCCTATCGAACTCGACTCTATGTCTGAAGCCACAGAGTTTGTTAAGAAATATGAGCATGTAGATAATTTTAAAATCTATGGCAACAATAATTTTGTTGCACAGTTTATACAAGAGAAGTTTCCTGGTGTAATCAAGTACGACCTCAAACGTATCGAAGTCGGTAACATCGATATCGAAGTTGCATCAGATGCAGGTTTTCCAGAGCCAGATGAAGCGGCTCATCCAATTATATCAATCGCATATAAGAGTAGTGCCTCTGGCGTGTATCACGTTTGGGGTCTTGGAGAATGGCGACTAGAAGATTGTGAACTTGACATACCCGGCAATCTGATTCAATACAGACATTGTAAAGATGAAGAAGACCTGATGTTGAAGTTTCTCACTTTCTGGCACGCTAACTGTCCTGATATCATCACTGGTTGGAACATTCGACTCTTTGATATTCCTTACATGATCAATCGAACTATACGCATACTTGGTGAGAAAGTTGCAAAGCAGTTTTCTCCTTTTGGTATTACGAAGTATAGAAAGATTGGCATCAAAGGTAAAGAGATGGACGCATATGAGATTTACGGTGTCCAGCAAGTTGATTACTTTGATCTGTTTCAAAAATTTGGTTACACGTACGGCAATCAAGCCTCTTATGCACTAGATCACATAGCGTCTGTGGTTCTTGGTGAGAAGAAACTTTCTTACTCTGAATACGGTTCTCTGCACGGACTCTATAAGCATAATCACCAGAAGTTTATCGACTATAATATTCGTGACGTTCAAGTCGTGGATAAGATCGATAAGCAAACTGGTTTGATGGACTTGGCTTTGATTGTGGCGTACAAGGGTGGCGTAAACTACAATGATGCGTTCGGCACTACTGGTATATGGGATTCAATCATATATCGGTATTTGTGTGATCGTAACATTGCAGTGCCACCTGCAACTCGTAAACATAAAGATCCATATCCTGGTGGTTATGTGAAAGAGCCTAAAGTCGGTATGACTGAATGGGTAACATCGTTTGACTTGAACTCTCTGTATCCAAATCTGATTGTACAGTACAACATGTCACCAGAAACTTTGGTCAAGGGTGATGATTTTACCGCAAGCGGTGTAGAGCATTATCTAAAGAATCCTGTGTCTAATGATCCTATTGAGCGTAACCTTTCAGTTGCCGCTAACGGTTCTATGTATCGTAAAGATGAGCGTGGCGTATTCCCGACAATCATCATCGGTCTATATGATGAGCGGGCTGAGATCAAGAAAGAAATGTTGAGACTCAAGCAAGAAAATGAGAACGCTAATTCTTCCGAACTTAAGAGAGAAATAAATAGACTAGAGAACACTCAGCAAGCTATTAAGATTTTGTTGAACTCTCTTTATGGCGCTCTTGGTAATCAGTACTTCCGATACTTTGAAATGCTTATCGCAGAAGGTATCACGCTGTCTGGTCAGTTATCGATCAAATGGGCAGAGCAAGCCATGAACAAGGCAATGAACAACATTTTGAAGAGTGATGATGAAGACTATGTTATCGCAATGGACACTGATTCGTTGTACGTTAACATGGGACCTCTTGTAGAGGCTGTGAATCCTAAAGACCCAGTCAAGTTCATTGATCAAGCGTGTGAACAAAAACTGGTGCCAATTCTAGAGAAAGCATATCACAATATGTTTACTAATATGAATGCATATGACAACCGAATGGTAATGGCACGTGAAGCTATTGCCGACAAGGGCATATGGATGGCAAAGAAACGATATATACTTAACGTATTTAACAACGAGGGAGTACAATACGCTGAACCCAAACTCAAGATTATGGGCATTGAAGCAGTAAAGTCTTCTACACCACAAGTAGTTCGTGACAAGTTCGTTAAAGCATATAGAATTATGCTGAACTCGGATGAGAAAGAACTGCAAGCATTCGTTAAGAATTTCTATGAAGAGTTCAAATCTTTGCCACCAGAAGACGTTTCGTTTCCTCGTGGCGTAAGTGATATTGAAAAGTGGAGAGATAAGAATACCATCTATAAGAAAGGTACTCCTATCCATGTCAGAGGTGCGCTTCTCTTTAATCAACAGATTAAGAAGAACAAGCTATCAGTAGAAGAAGTTAAGAATGGCAGTAAAGTAAAATTCTGTTATATGAAGATGCCTAATCCTCTGATGGAAAACGTAATATCTTTTCCTCAGTTTCTGCCTAAAGAGTTTGGTCTAGATAGTGATGTTGACTATGAAACTCAATTTAACAAAACGTTCAAAGAACCACTGAAGATGGTGTCTGATGCCATCAACTGGGAACTTGAACACATAAACTCATTGGAGGGATTTTTCTCATGACAGACGATATATTTGATTTCGGCTTTACAGCCGTAGACGAAGGCGAACTAGAATCAGTTCGAAAAGCAACCGCAGAACACGAAGTTCTGGTAGAAAAGATTAAAAGTGTTGACACACGTGCAAAAACCCTGTATGATAACATCATACCGTTACTGGATAATCTGAAAGCAAATCCAGACAAAGACTACATCTATTGGCCAAATCGATACGAAAAGATCGATGCGTTTGCTGATAGACTTTTTAAAATTATGAATGGAGAATAGAATATGGCATCATTAATGGAGAAATTGGCAAGTAACTCTACTATAAAATCTACTGCCCCTATCATGGACTCAAAGGTCTTTGGTGCAAAAGAAATGGCACAAACATCTGTGCCTATGGTAAACGTTGCGTTATCAGGCAGAGTTGATGGTGGTATTACACCAGGTCTGCTAATGCTTGCAGGTCCATCTAAACACTTTAAATCTGCATTTGCGTTGCTTATGGCAGCCGCACATCAGAAGAAGCATAAAGATGGCGTCATCTTGTTTTATGATAGTGAGTTTGGTACACCACCAGAATACTTCAAATCATTTGGCATTGATATGGACCGTGTTATCCATACTCCTATTACTGATGTTGAACAATTGAAATTTGATATCACTAAGCAGTTGAATGACCTTGATAAGAAAGATAACGTGTGTATTGTTATCGATTCTATTGGTAACTTGGCTTCGAAGAAAGAAGTAGATGATGCGATGGACGGTAAGTCTGTGGCAGATATGTCACGTGCAAAGCAGATGAAATCTCTGTTCCGTATTGTGACTCCTCATTTGAATCTAAAAGACATTCCTTTGATCTGTGTCAATCACACATACAAAGAGATTGGTTTGTATCCTAAAGATATCGTGTCAGGCGGTACTGGTGCTTACTACTCTGCTGATGCGATTTGGATTATTGGTCGTCAACAAGAGAAAGATGGCACTGAGATCAAAGGTTATAACTTTGTGATCAACATTGAGAAATCAAGACATGTTCGTGAGAAGTCTAAGATCCCGATTATGGTAACATTTGAAGGTGGTATCATGAAGTGGTCTGGATTACTTGAAGTGGCAGAGAAAGGTGGTTATGTAGTCAAGCCTAAAGTTGGCTGGTACGAAGCATTAAATCCTGCAACTGGTGAAGTTCTCTGCGATAAGATGATGAGAGCAAAAGAAATCGTTGACAACAAAGACTTCTGGCTAATGATGTTTGAGAAGACAGACTTTGCCAAGTTCATTGAACAACGATATAAAATGGCATCAAGCGGTCTGATGAGTACTGATGACAGTCAAGTACCAGATCGTGTAGAAGCTCCAATCGCTAATGAGGAGACTGTAGCGAATGATTGAAAACACCGTATTATCGGGACTCTTACATAATGAAGACTACATGCGTAGAGTTATACCATTTCTTAGTGAAGAATACTTCGGTGACTTCACTGAGAAAATGGTGTTCAAAACTATAACACAATATATCGCAGACTATAATAGTGTACCAACAAAAAGCGCCTTAAAGATTGCTATTGATGAGAAAAGCAACATATCAGACGATCAGTACACAACTATAGTTGAGACGATTGAAGGTCTAGAGTATGATCCTAAAACAGATTTAGAATGGATTGTAGACAAGACTGAAAAGTTCTGCCAAGACAAGGCAGTCTTTAATGCTGTACGTGAATCCATTCTTGTGTTAGATGGCAACCACGACAATTTAGATAAGGGTTCTATTCCTGATCTATTGACTAAAGCACTTGGTGTATCATTTGATCAAAACATTGGTCATGACTTTCTTGAACAGCCAGAAGATCGATATGATTTTTATCACACAAAAGAAGATAAAGTTTCCTTTGATCTAGACTTGTTCAATAAGATCAGTAAAGGTGGCTTGTCTCGCAAATCTTTGAGTATTGCACTTGCAGGCACTGGTGTTGGTAAGACATTGTTTATGACTCATTGTGCGGCTGCCAATCTTATGGATGGTAAAAACGTTCTATACATTACTATGGAAATGGCAGAAGAAAAGATTGCTGAACGTATTGATGCTAATTTGCTGAACACCACAATCGATTCTTTACAAGAAATACCTAAAGATGTGTATATGAAGCGAATTGATAGAGTGAGAGGCAAGACAACTGGTAAGTTGATTGTCAAAGAATATCCTACAGCAAGCGCAGGCTCTGCACACTTTAGACATCTTTTGAATGAATTGAAGCTAAAGAAAAACTTCCATCCAGATATCGTGTATATAGATTATCTAAATATATGTACGAGTTCTAGAATGAAAGCAGGCGCTAATGTCAACTCATATACGTTGATTAAGGCAATCGCAGAAGAGTTGCGTGGTTTAGCAGTAGAGTTTAATGTGCCAATCTTAAGTGCGACACAGACAACCCGTACTGGTTATAGTAGTTCAGACTTAAACTTAGAGGATACTTCTGAGTCTTTTGGTCTACCCGCTACTGCTGATTTTATGTTTGGTCTAATCTCTACTGAAGAGTTAGAAGGCTTAGGGCAACTTATGGTAAAGCAATTAAAAAACAGATGGGGAGACACAAACTATCTGAAACGTTTTGTAATCGGAATTGATCGATCTAAGATGAAATTATTTGACGCTGAAGAATCAGCGCAAGACTTAGTTGATGATACGCCTGTTGCAGACAAGGGTAACTTTGCTAGTCGTATGAGAGAAGAAAAACAAGAGGGCAATAACGATAGTGTTATTTCATACAGAAAAAGAACCGGAGATAAAAAACCAAACTTCGGTGGATTCAAATAAAGGAATTATGATAAGATATTGGAAAAAATTTAACTCATTGATGAAATCGGGAAGAATTCATCGTGTAGTAAAACTTATTAGTTAGGAGAAGCGTATGTGGTTGTGGATGGTAAGCAGTATTGCGGGGTCGCTGTTGGGTGCCGCATCAACTAAATGGTTCAAAGATACAAGAGCTGGAGTCTGGTGTTATAATCGTTTTGACGATATTGCAGACTGGGCAACAGAAAGGTATGGCATTGATATCCTCGACAAAGAGAACATTGCTTGGAAGACTAAGTATCCTAACGTGTCTAAAAAGATAGACGAATTAGAACTACGAATACAAGAGTTAGAGAAGAATAGTCACCCATGTAAAGAACTCCATGAGTTTGATGTGTGGCCCGAACTAGACCTTAGAATTAAAAAGTTAGAGAAGAAAAAGTAATGCTCTACCTTGTAGATAAGGTCAACAAAGAGTTTCATGTACTAGAGAAGTCTTCTGGATTGAACGTATTCGTCACGACTAGTGCCAAAGAAGCAGAACGAATGAAAGTGTTATTAAACTCTGGTAGTGGCTTCGATGGTCACATGCCAGATTTCTTTATTAAAGAATCTGATCGGTAGTATGATAACCATAAACGAATCTGCATACGAACCATTGCGAGATCGACTGGCTGCCAAACCTGACTGCGAAGGCATTCGAGTTGGAATTCGTACAGTTGGCTGTAGCGGGTTGGCTTACGTACTAGAATATTCATACAATATGGATCGACATGATACCGTTATACATGATCAAGGTGTAACGTTAATAATAGATGAAAAGAGTAAAACATATTTAGCTGGATCAGAGTTGGTCTGGGTAAAAGAGGGTCTGAACTCTGGGTTTAAATTTCTGAACCCTAACGTTGCAGGCGAATGTGGCTGTGGAGAGTCTTTCTACGTTTAATAGAGGTGCCGTATGGCATACAGTAAGCAAGTGTTAGATCATTATGAGAATCCCAGAAATGTTGGCAAGATGGACGAAAACGATCCTAATGTAGGAACTGGTATGGTTGGAGCTCCAGCATGTGGAGATGTTATGCGACTTCAGATTAAGGTAGAGAATGATATTATCACTGATGCGAAGTTCAAGACTTACGGATGTGGTAGTGCTATTGCATCTTCTAGTCTTCTTACTGAATGGGTTAAAGGCATGAACCTTGCTGATGCAAACTTAGTTAAGAACACTCAGCTAGCCGAAGAACTTGCTCTCCCACCAGTAAAGATTCACTGTTCAGTCCTCGCAGAGGATGCCATAAAGACTGCTATAAAAGATTATCAGATGAAAGTTCGTAAGGAATCTGCCCAATAAAAAAGGCAACTAAAAGCTGCCTTCTTTAAATAGTTTGCGTGACTGGGAGGAACCCCACCTGCATACGAAATGCTACCCCAGTTATTCCTTCTGTGAGTTGTTTAAAAACGTTCACACTTGCCTCTTGTGTTGTTACACATTCACACGCACCCATGCGACTATTTATACATTTTTAAAACCCGTGTCAATTTTTTCGTAATACTAAATAGCATCACCACGAAACTATAAAGGGACTATCATTCATGGTAACGACTCCATCGGAAGGAGTCTTTCTGGACATTGAAGCTATGGAACTTGCTGATGGATGCATCAGTTCAACAGTGCCCATATACATCATGGCTCAATACGCAAAGAACATTGAAGAGAATCCAATATTATCAGAAAGCTACCTTAAAAAATTGTCAAAGAAAATGCTTGACAATTGGACAGAAATAGTGCATAATCATAAACAACTGATCAGTGAACAAGACTTATTGAATGCTGAGTTCAGTGGTGAATACCCGAAATATATTCAGTCGGGTGTAGATCAATTGAGGTATGTATATTATGGCTACAAAAGAAAAAACTATCCAATCGACTGAGTGTACTCAATGAGTATGCATATAATTAAAGGCGTTTACGCTCCGAGATCAAAGAAGCGTAAAGCAAAGAAACTCGACATGGCAAAAGTCGAAGTTAAATGGAGACAGTATAACAAAGAGATGAGACGCAATCATATGCACTCATGTCAGTTCAATACGCTAGATGAATATATTGCATATATATCTGGTAAACTAAAACCAAAAAAGAGGGAATTCATACCTTATGAACCGAAACCAACAGTTCCGCAACAGAATTATCCGTCAAACACGCAGAAGAGCCCAGTTCATGGAATTCCGGAAGCAGGAAGAAAGCGAGAGTCTCCAGTCTACACAGGAGACTACATCGTCGGAATCGCAACAATGCACAAATCAAATGCAGTCCCTATCACCAACCAAGAGCAAGCTATAGAGATAGCAAGAATGGCTAAATGAGTCGCTCATAAATAGTAGAAACAAGAGGAATCTACTTACACATGAGTATGGAAGTATATCAGAAGATTGGAGAAAACCTGAACTCTATCGTAAAGATAAAGAACTATCAGGTTGCTCCATTGTATCCAAAAGGCAAACCAGGAACAAATGATAAGTCTGTTCGTGAGTTTAGGCTTCAACTTATCAATAAGAATGATGATACAAGCAAAGCAGTGATTGATCATTTGAAAATGCAGTTACGCAAGGACACTAGTCTTGAGAGTGTAGCGTTCAATGCTATATCTCCAAATAGTTCTAAGTTTCCTAGCTATAGTTTCACATTCGATGGTCTGAAGTTTGACATCATTATAGCAAGAGGTGCGAATGCAGGTGAGAAGTTTGAGGTAAGAACAGTTAAGACACTTGACAATTATTTCAAAACTCGCACAGACAACGAAACTTCTGAAGTCGTAAATATGATGAGTGAGTCGTATGCTCCATTTGCTAACGCAGAAATAGTCAGTGCTGTACAGAGAACAGGTGCTACCAAGAAAGAAGGCATACCCATAGATAAGCTTGGTGCGATTATCGGCGATATCATACTAACTGATAATCAAGGAAACCCGTGGTACATATCACTCAAAGATATAAACGGTAATACATTCAGTTCTTATTCTGGTGCCGCATCGCTATTCAACAGTACGGGTGATCTACAGCCTAACTCAGCGGGTGCTACTTTTCTGAAAACATTTGGAGTTGATTTAAATAGGGTTCAAGCTGGATTTGATGAACGAGGAAGTATAAATAAAGTTAGACCGAAACTCGCAGTAACTAAAGCCAACGCAAGAGAGATCGAAAAGATTTTCAACAGAGCGTGGGGTATGAACTACTTCTACGTAAGGCGAATGAGAACTGGGTGGAAAGTCTTCTGGTTAGGTAAAACTAAGTTGGATAAGTTATCTCAAAATATAAAAATTGATGATATAAGATATCCTTCTACAAAATCTAAACAGATTACGATATTATGTAGTAACACTATTGAAGACTATGTAATTGAGTTAAGAAATTCTAAAGCTGGTGAATATCCAAACGACACTAAATTCAAGGTTAAAAAATGACAGTTAGATTTAAAAGTTTCATTACCGAATCAGTCGGTGCAAAGGGGCTAGTATACGAAAAGAAAGTTTTCGATGCAATGAAATCTGCTGGTGTGACCGGATTAGATGTTGGCAGTAAACCAGGTGCAGGATACAGCAATCAAGGCGCAGGTGATATTGAAGCATTATACAACGGTAAAGAATTCAATATCGAAATTAAACTAAACAAGAATGCTCAGATGGGCGGTACATCTATACGAATAGATACGTTAAATAAGACCCACACTTTAGTCAAACCCGAAGCGGTAGACGATGACGCTATTCCATTTTTTATAGAAGCGGCAAAGAAACAAGACAAATCACTAAAAGAATGGGTCAACTTTATTCGTAAGCAAGAGCCTGTAGCATTCCACAAAAAAACACCATATACGATTCCTTTCGGTTCGGTCACTAAAGACGCATGGTCAGCGGCACAGAAAGCTGGCTATCTCACTAAGATGAATGCGGTTCAATCTTTTGACTCAGCGAGAACAATCGCTAAAGCATATAATCGAAAGAACGTATATTACATTCAGATAGGTAAAGCAGGTCTCTTTTATCTAGGAAGCAATCCCTTAAAATTAGATGTTCCAGAATATAAGGGATCTGTTAATATCGAATTTAGATTAGGACCATCTGGAAGTAAAGCAAGAAAAATTGAAGGCGAAGATTATCGAGTTGTCGGTGCTGGATATCGTTGTCAAGGTAGACTGAAGACTGATATCAAGTCTAAGTATAGCCTTGATAATCCTGAAGACGTAAAAAAATTATTTGGAGCATAGAATGCAACGCCTTTCATCATTTTTGACTGAAGACAAAAACACGCACATGGAACATCTCGAAGACAACTTGCTGAATGCAGGTGTTGACGGTGCTAGAGAGTCGATAAACTATCTACGATCTCTACGTGATATGTTAGCAGGTAAATCTCGCTCCGCAGTTAATGTGACTGTCAAATGGGATGGAGCACCAGCAGTGTTTGCAGGTATTGATCCTTCTGACGGTAAGTTCTTCGTTGCGAAGAAAGGTATCTTCAACAAGAACCCTAAGGTCTATAAGACTAAAGCGGATGTTGATGCTGATACAAAAGGTGATTTGAACATAAAAATGAATTTGGCATTGAAACATTTGCCATCTATGAATATTAAAGGAGTGATACAAGGTGATTTCCTCTATGCGAAGAAAGATATTAAGAAAGTACAGATTGATGGAGAATCGTATATTACTTTTCATCCTAATACGATTGTTTACGCTATACCAGCGAAAAGCCCGCTTGCTACTAAAATCCTCAGATCCGAGATCGGTGTGGTTTGGCACACTAACTACAGAGGAAAATCTTTTGAGTCAATGTCAGCGTCTTTTGGAGAGAAGATCGCAAGCAATCTCAAAGACACGAGGTCGGTCTGGTCAGTAGATGCCGCATACAAAGATGTAACTGGTAATGCTACAATGACACAAGCAGAGACAGATGCGGTTACTCTGCTATTATCGGCCGCAGGTAAACAATTCAATAAAGTAAATAAAGCAACGTTTGACGGCATAACAGAGAACGAAGAATTGCTTACAAGAGTTAAAACATATCTGAACGTAAAAGTACGTGCAGGTGAAAAGATCGCAGATCCTTCTAAGTTTGTTACTGACATGGTAGGCTGGATCTATGAATACTATCAAAAAGAAATTGACAAGCTGAAATCTGAAAAGGGTAAAGCCGGTAGAGCAGAAAGACGAAAGGAAGTTATGTCATACTTCTCAAATGTCGATAAGTCTCAGATTGTGGCACTGTTTGAACTGTACAATATGATCGTTGAAGTAAAGCTACTTATCATCAGTAAGCTAGACAAGGCAAAAGCCATAGGCACTTTCTTGAAAACAAAAGATGGTTACAGAGTTACAGAACAAGAAGGCTTTGTTGCGATTGATAGAATGGGCAAGAATGCAGTTAAGCTTGTAGATCGAATGGGCTTCTCAAAAGCAAACTTCTCGGATGAGTTCATCAAGGGCTGGCAGAAGTAAGTCATTTGCCGCATCACGGGTATTCGGATTTAGCATCACAAAAAATCGCTTTTAGTGTATAAATATTTGCGTCAACAAGATTGACATAAAACACAGCATACACATAAGGAGATGAATGTGACACAAATGGTACTTACTGCCGCAAGCTTTCTCAATCTATCATTCATCGTAGACATTTACATGAACGTAATGAAGCGATGGTTTGATCGAAGAGAAATTAAAAGAACAATCAAAGAATTAAACAAACTTACAGACAAGGATCTTGCAGATATCGGGATATGTCGTGGAGAAATTTATTCTGTGGCAACTGGAGCATGGAAAAGAGATTATCATGTACTCGACACAAATAAAAATTTACGGGGGTGGGTCTAATGACAGCTTTAGTAAGCAACTATGTATTTTCACCTTTATCGGGATTGTGGTCTTCACTAGATCGGTATTCGCAGACAGTGGGTTATTCACGGGCAGCGGCGGAACTCGCAAGGCAGGGTTATTACGAGGAATCGAAACAGTGTATGATGCACCTCAAAAAACTCACAGATAATGATTGATTAGTAATATTTTAAAAGACTAAATAGACTATAGAAGTCTAAAAAGCAGGCTTTGTGCCTGCTTTGTATTTTAAAGGAGAAAATTATGAATTGGTTAAAAAACAGATTAATGGAACGCACATCTTGGGATGGTGGAGTTCTTATTGCAGTTGGTGTAGTTGCACTTATGTTTCAAGGTCTAGTTGGTTGGGCAGCATATGGAGCAATTGCTTACGGTATTTTTACATTAGTTAAATCAGAGGATTAATTATGGAATTTGGTGATATGACAAAGGATGAACTAGAGGCTTTCGGCCGTACAGTTGGTATTGAATTGGATAGAAGACTTACCAAAGCAGTGCTTATTGAACAACTTAATGAGCATATTGAAAATGCTGAAGCTGAACTTTCAGATGAATTGAGTGATCCCGTATATCTAGATGCTGAGATTGAAGAAGAAGATTTTCTTATGGCTGACGAAGACTTCACCCGTGGCGAAGATCATCCTCTAATGCCAAAAGAAATGCCAGTCATCGAAGAAGAGCCTGTAGATCCTATGATCGCTATTCAAGAAGAAGCTGACGCAAGACGCCATATGACAAACACGAAAGAGATGGTTATTCAGGCACAGCAAGTATACGACTCTCATAAGCAAATGCGTATAGACTGTGAAGTAGCAGAAGTTGAAAGTGCAGAAGCACTTGATGTTGCAAAGGACGTAGCTCTTAAAGCAGAACTGCATTGGAAAAAGTTAGCCGAAAAGCTGTAATTTATAAATAGTACATAACACATCATTGTAGTAAGACTACGGTAAACCTACGATAGAGGAAGAAAAATGCAAGACGATTCTATGGAAAATCCAGATGCAAACTCTGGTGAAGAAACGACTTCTAAAAAGAAGACGGATAAGACAGAGAAGCCAAAGAAGGCTTCGAAGAAAGTAAAGGATGAACTCCTCGTAAAGAATGCGATTGAGATCAATCCTAAACTCGAAGAAGCTCCCAATAAGACAGTAGTTCTCGGTTGGGGTCGAATGAACCCAATCACTGTTGGTCATGAAAAGCTTGTCAACAAAATTAAATCTGTTGCAAGGGCAGAAGGAGCAACTCCTCTAGTCTACGTTTCTCATAGTCAAGACGCAAAAAAGAATCCTCTAGATTACGATGATAAGATTATGCTTGCCAAGAAAGCATTCGGCAACATAATTGTTAAATCCAACTCTCGTACAATCATCCAGATCATGCAAGAACTTCAGAAGGATTTTTCTAAAGTAGTTCTAGTTGTTGGTCAAGATCGAATTAAACAGTTCGATGAACTCTTAAACAAGTATAACGGTAAAGACTATAATTTCGATAGCATCAATATCGTTTCTGCTGGAGATCGTGACCCAGACTCTGAAGGTGTTTCAGGCATGTCTGCATCTAAAATGAGAGCCGCAGCCTCACAAGGTGATTTCAAAAAATTCAAAACTGGTTTGCCTCGCAGACTTCAAGGTGACGCACAGGACGTATACGATATGGTACGTGGCGGCATGAAGATTGCAGAGATGATGGAACAACTTGACGAAGCGTTGACAATTCAACAAAGACGCATGAGAGGAATTACCATGCGTAAGTTCAAATCTAAGATCGCTCAAGGTCGTAGACGTATGGCAAAGAAAGCCGCTACTATGGACAAACTTAAAGTTCGTGCTAGAAAGGCTGCCATCAAAATAATTCGTAAGAAAGTTGCTGGTAAAAAAGGCGAGAAGTACGCCTCACTGTCTCCTTCTGAGAAGATGCTCATTGACAAGCGTGTCGCTAAGAAGAAATCTGCTATCGATAGAATTGCTAAAAAGTTATTGCCTGCAGTTAGAAAGGCAGACCTAGCTAAGTTATCTGGTAAGAAAATGAACGAAGAGTTTGAATCTTACCTTCTCAATGAAGAGTTCTTTAATCTATTTGAAGAGCCTACTGTAGGACAAGACAAAGATATTGCTGATCGTAAAGGCACACAGCCTGCAGTATATCATAAAGGTCTTGCTAAGTCTACCAAAGTAAAGCGTGATGCACACTTCAAGAAGGGTGCGGAGATGGATGATGACAATCCTAATGCATACGAGCCAGCACCTGGTGACGCAGAAGCAGAGACTAAGCCCTCGAAGCACACTAAAAGATATCATCAAATGTTTAACAAAGAAGGTAAGGTCAAATTAGATCGCCGCTTTCGTGCATTTCGTGTTCGTAAAGAAGAAGCACTAGACGAAATTTCTATCAACACTGATGCCGAGAAAAGATTGAAGCGCCAACACAAAGACGAAAGACAGAATTTGTCTAAAGAGCATGAGCGTGAAATGGACGGACTACTTACCAGAGAGTTACGTAAGAAGATCACTTCCATCAACAAAGAAGAGTTTGATAATGACAAGGCTCTAATTCAGTTTATCGAAGAAACAACAAACGACATCTTTGATCAAGTATCACTTGACGAAGCAAAAGGCGAAGAAGGTCTAAAGAAGAAAGCAGAGAAGTCTGGTATGCCATTGGGCATATTGAGAAAAGTTTACAACAGAGGTATTGCCGCATGGAGAACTGGTCATAGACCTGGTACTACTCCACAGCAATGGGGCTTTGCACGTGTTAACTCTTTTATTACCAAATCATCTGGCACATGGGGCAAGGCAGATGCAGACCTAGCCGCTAAAGTGCGTAAAGAAGAGGTTGAAGAAGGATACTATTCTGATAAAGACAAAAAACAGAAAGCAACTCTTAAGAAACATGATAAGAGAATGATTAAGATATCAAGAGACTCTATCAAGAAATACGAAAAAAGTAAGAAAGAAGATGTTGATCTAGAAGAAAAGTTAAACGTCTCTGATGGACTTGGTGCGTGGGTTGATGATTT
>Ga0070747_1000046_pt1 | contig 50601 bp, 58 predicted proteins | sample VirMetDEL_Mar_31_FD_77321 | JGI IMG/M metagenome (GOLD analysis project Ga0070747, IMG submission 77321) | Aqueous microbial communities from the Delaware River and Bay under freshwater to marine salinity gradient to study organic matter... | ecosystem: Environmental > Aquatic > Marine > Coastal... | reverse complement strand
GTTAACGTGCGATTGACGTTCTTCGATATCATCTACCTTGAACGCAAACGCTTGAGCCTGATCTACAGTCAATTGAATTTCATCGTCTGCCAAGTCCTGCGGAGTAACCACAGCACCACGGGTATACGCTGAAATCGAGACAGTGGGTTCTTTCATAATGCGAACCGTGTCACCGAAATTCTCAATCTCCCCCGCATAGTCAGTGTTAGTAATATCTTCTACAACTGACGCACGGCGGAAAAACTTGAGAACCTTCTGGCTATAGATTTCGGCTTGGAAATTACCGGACGGAAGATTACCGTAACCGGAGGATACACCAACAGCCATTTCCTTAACCTTTCTATATAAGTTTAGCCATTAACGATACGACCCTCCGCATTCGCCTGATCTAGCTCTGCTTCAAGCCTGTCAAAGTCATGCGGTTTGAGTTTACGTATCTCTGAGGTTGTCCACACTTTCTTGTTACCACCGCTATCTGTAGAGACATTAACCGGACTAGTCCGAGTAACAGCCTCTGCTGCGGCTTCTAACTGTTTCTTGGAGGGACGACCTCTAGTTTTTTTTGCACTGCCTGTATCGGCTTTGTACAAATCTAGAACGCGAGAAGCGTACTGAACATCGTTGTTGTTTTTGGTGATTCCATCAGCAATGTTGGGTGGCTGCTTTCCTAACCATTCTTTAAACTGGTCTGACTTCTTGATATCAGAGAAGTCTGGATGCAGGGCTAACAACGCTTGGTAAGCACTTTTAGCTTGTAACTGCTCTTCTTTCTGTGAAAGACGTTCTATCTCTTGTTTAAGTTCTTGAACTTCTTTTGCAGAATTTTTAGTAGTCATAGCCTCAACTACATTATAAACGTCAGGATAGTTCTCTTTAAAGTTTTCAATGTCCGCATTCTCTTCAGGGTATTCCTGCATAGGCTGCGGCTTTTGTAGAAGCTCTTCGCGCTCCTCCTTCCACTCGTAGAGTTTGGAGTCGTAGTGCTTCTTGAGATCATCATAGCGTTTTTTGTAGTCATGCTCCTCCGTCTTTATTTCTGTAGAGACGGAAATGGTTTCATCATCAACAACCTCGCTTTCAATTTCACTATCTTCTAGGGTAGCCTGTTCGTTTTGTGCATCGTCCTGTAAGTCAGAGCGGTACTTGCCACGATAGGGGCCTAGATTTTCCTGTTCTTGGGTTTTCATTTTTCCTCCTTGCGGGGCCTCTAAGGGGTAGCCGCAGTTGGGTTAGTCTAGCAGGGCCGTTGTATCAACGGGTGGCTGCTTCAAGTTGCTCTCTTGCTATTTGATTCTCCCTTTCATCTTCAGGAGAACCTATGGGGGGAGCAGACCCCATAAAACTGTTTTGTGTTTGCTGCGCTGGGGGAGCGGGTTTTCTTTTGGGTCGGGGTATAGCATTTTTAATATAAGTAGAAGAATCTTTATCTTTATAAATAGTATGACCGCCTATTGTTTTAAATATTTCAAATCTTCCACTAGCAACCCGTTTATCAAAAAACTCTTGTCCTTGTGCAGTTGAACCCTCTTTTCCGGGTTTAATATTTTTATTTCTGTAAAAAGTTGCGCCCTCAGTTACATCATCTAAACTTCCTGCTATTTGTCTTTCAGCTAAATCTAAAGCTTCTTTCCATTTAGGATGTTGTGGGGCATCTTTATAGTTATCATTGTCATAGCCTGTAAACTCTTTGCCTTTTTTGCTAGGAAGGTCTGCACTAATTACTTTCTGATAACTATCTTGAGCCACAAAATTTGTTTTTCTATCAAATAACCTGTTTCCAACAACATTAGCTACAACTTGCATACCTTCTTTACCTTCACCGCCAGCTTCAGAAATTAAAAGCCTTGCAAGCATATCTATTTCTTTTGAACTAGCTTTTTTTTTACGTACTTGCGTCCCTTTCGCAGCCCTAACAGGAACTTGCTTCTGTGCAAAGTCCTGTTGCTGTTGCTGCTGGGGCTGCTGCTCTTGCTCTTCTAGCTTCTTCTCTGTCTCTGCCTCACCACGCTTGTTAATCTTTTCAAGCAGGTCTGTGCCTATTACTTCCGCTAACTCTGGAGGAATGTGATACTCTTTATTTGAGGCAAGTATTTGCTGATCGCCTTTTACCTGCTGTGCTGGCCTTGTAATAGTACCCTTATCTACCTCTATACCTTCTTTTTCTTTTAGGTATTCAATAGCAGGTTCAATGATACGCTCTTCAAAGTCCTTTTTACCCACCTTTGCAATAGCGGCTGCGTTTACAATAAATGCGCCTTCTCTTGCCTTCATGGGTACATCATCAGCCACACCTGTCTGATCTTCTGCACCCGGCTGATCAATCATACCTGCTACCTGATCACCAAGGGCTAACTGTTGCATCTGGTCCTGCATGGGAGACGCTTCTGGCAGAGGTGCCTCTACCGGGGCAGGTTCCTCTGGTGCTACCGGCTCTTCTGCCATTACTTCATCAAGCACAGAAGGTTGCTCCTGCGGCATTGGCTCCTCTGCCATTGGCTCTTCACCCATCGAAAGGGTGACACCCAAGCTAGCAGCAAACGCTTGTAGTACAGGAGGTTCGTTCTGCTCTATTAGCTGTACAACCTGCACCTGCGCCCCTTCAGGCATCTGCTCTAGGTTAGCTGTAAATTGATCTTGTGTTATTTCCATAATTACCTAGCCTTAATAACGTCTATAATCATTCCTGAGATGTCTACTTCCCACCATTTTTCACGAAGATTGCTTTTTGCTGGATTAGCGTGGTGATTGTTATGCCACCCCTCTCCCCAATTAATTAGAGACAACCATACACAATTACATGAGTTATCTTTAATAGTGTGATTTTTATAGCCCACATCAAGATGGTTTACGTAGTTTGTAAGCGCCTGTACTAACATTACTAAAACAGAGGGTATAATAAACATAAAATATAAGAGTTGAAACCCCCCTAACAATAAAAGCAATCCAACATACGTTGTAATAATTAAAACCCAATATCTATTAGTGTATTTAATATAAGGATCGCGGGATAGTGGTAGTGCTTGTCTAACCATCTTCATTTCATTTAGCGAGTACCTTAAAAACAACATCTTGATAAACCCACGCGAAGGGTCGTGCGGATCATCCTCTCCACTATCAGAATGTTTGTGGTGGATTATATGTATTCCTGCCCAGCCTAATGAGCTTCCGGTGCCTGATAATAATGCAAGAGTAGAAAATAAATATTTTATACCCCTGCTCTTAAATTTAAAGCTTTTATGCGCCCAATACCTATGATTAGTTACTACAATTCCAAGACAGTCATACAAAAAATACATAAGCAAACTTAAAAGTATGGCGGAAAATGTAAAATCAACAAAATTAAAAAGTAAAACTGCTGAAATTAAATTTATTATAAAAAGGTATCGTACTTTATTTAAAGATGCGCTCATTTAAATAACCTATAGTTCTGACCACTGGCCTCATGACGCCTTTCAAAAAGATTTGCAAGAGCTTATAGCGAAAAGAAACAACTTTTTTATCCAAATCCATTTTATAATAATTTGTTAGGACTTTTGCAACTTTAGTTCCGCCAAGCATATTAGCTAGCGTTGGCCCTACAAGGTCATAACCTTTCATAAGATACGGATCGTTTCTACGTAGGTTTATTCCATACTTGCGATTAGCACTAAATGTGCTGTAATCTGTTACTCCATTAGCGTAGGCTGCAGTGCATATATATGTTGTTCCGCCGCCGCCGCCGCCACCGCCGCCATCACCGCCGCCGCTGTCCTCTTCGCCATAGCCATAACCATAGCCCAGCCCTTCAAACCCCGCATCGGGAGCGCCGGGAGCATCGGGAGCGCCAAAACCACCACTGACTTGACTATCGCCCCCAAAAGGATCAAATTCGGGCGAGTGATAACCGGGCATCTCTCCGAGATCGCTTGTAGGGTCGTTTCGCTGCCCATACCCACCCAAAGCAGCCATAGCAGCACTTGCGTTTTGGGCGGCTGCAGAAAAGCCTATATCATAACCCGCTGCTATTTCACCAGCCGGATCAAAACCGACTGCGCTGGATAAGTCAGCATCCATACCACTTAATTGCTCGTTGTTTATTGCTTCAGTCGTAGCGTGGACTGAAGCAAAGCCAAACGCGTTCATTATTCCACTTACGTGATCTGCTATAGCTTGATCAGTTACATCGTTTACAGTGTCAAACGTATTTTTACCCGTTATGCCCATAGCATAATCTGCCATGCTTACAGCGTCGAAGCTTGGGGATTGACTGTTATAACCTTCTCCCGTATTCCCCCCTAAAGTCCGGCCATACGCTCTACCTCTTGCTGCTTGCTGCGCCTGAATCTGCGACCTTATCATTGCAAGGGTTTGTTTGCCCTCCGCTTCCTTTGCCATACTATGAATTGATCCTGCCATACCAAGTTCGTTTGCCATTTCACTTAAAGGTTCAGCTTTCACCATATCAACATACACTGAAGTGTACATGCTGTACAACGCAGCCATAGCAGGGTCTTCTCTAGCAGCTTTAGCAATACCAAAATCTAAACCCGATGCGGCTGGAGGAGCATTGGACAGTTGTTTATCCATTCCGCCTAAAGGATCAGCAGCAAGAGATTCAATACCTTTTGAACTAAAGTCCATACCCATCTCAAGACCAAAGGCTTCTCCAAACAAAGATGATAGACTTGCAGAACGATCAGCATAATCTGCTATATCTGCTTTAGTTCCTAGTCCTGCTGCTGAAAGTTGTCCTGCAATATCTGCAGCCAGCGCCTCTTCTTCATTAAAAGCATCAAACCCCAGAGGTCCGTGACCAAGCATACCTGTTATAGCTGAACTTTGAAAATCTTCAAAACTAATGCTACCAACAGTGCCGTCTGGTCCCATAGCCTCTGATAAAGCACCTAAATCAAAACCTACTTGACCATAGCCCTGTTGTCCTAAATCCATAGATGCAAAGGCACCTGAGATACTTGTGTCACCTGTAGTTGCGTCAAAAGATACTGTCGCGTTAGGAGAAGAGTATACAGAAACAGAAGTGTTTGGCGTTTCAAATTCTGGCGCGGTATACGCCTCAATAGCCGCTGCATTTCGAGCTTGCATTTGTGCACTATAACCAAGCTCTTTCATTGCCTGTTGACTCAGACTGAACGCCGCCTTTAGTGGTCCCGGCATCATCATAGCTAAAAAACCGGGAGTAGCAATTGCTCCTGTTTTAGCGTCAAAGGCAAAGGTTGCAAGACCTTGATTAGTTTCAAAAGAATATAGGTCGGGAAACTGTGTCCCATACGCCATGCTCCTGCCATACGCCTCCATAGCTAATGCAGGATTTGTGAGCGTATTATAGGCATTCTGTGCGAATTTTGAGATGGTTTTCTCAACATCTGAAAAAATATCAGGTATATTCTTTGCTTGACTAAGAAGACCTGAAACGCCTTTTGCCGCATTTAAACCTGACGTTACCGCAGCAAGCGCCCCCGCAGGGTTACTTATGTCTGCATTTTGAAGGCTCTGAAAGCCACCAAATGCCTGTGCTGCTGATGATAAACTTCCAATTGAGCCTAGTTGCCCTGCAGCAAAACTTCCAAGGCTACCCCCCGGACCAAGAGCGCCAAAAGCCCCACCAAAAGCAGAGGCAGCAAAAGAAGGATCGCCCAAAGCAGACAAATCTGCAAAATCTCTTGAAGAGCCTATTCCTTCAGTATCAAACCCGCTTGCTGATCCCGTGCTAACATCGCCAGAACCCCCGCTATCCGTTACGCTTGTAGGCGCAGGAGGTCCAAAAACTTGCTGAAACTGGTTTTGTGAACTATCTCTATCTAAAAAAGGACTAGCTAACGTACTAATATCGCTTGCTACACTAGAAGCTGTTCCTAACACTCTATTAACACTGTCGAGGTCCATCTCATCAATGCGTGTCTGTGCGCTACTTCTAAAAGCATCTACACTGCTAGGATCAGAAAAGTTTACCTCATCAAGAAGATCACCAAATAAGTCTTGAATAGCAATCTGAGATGTAGAGGATGTTGTTACAGAAAGATCGTCTTTCTTGCGTTTTACACCAAGACCTTCAATTGCAAGAGACTGAGAACCACCACCTACATCTATGGTAGCTTCAGGAAGAGCTTCCATAGTTACAGGTTTAGCAGAGACGGATAGACTTCCGCCGCTCAGTGCTTCTTCAATATTAGTTGCCACGTTTGCTGTATTCTTTCTGCTGCGTGTTAACCTGCGTCTTCAGGGATAGGAGGTGGTCCACCACCTGCACCTTGCCCTGCAGCAAGCGCATCTCTAAGTCCGATTTCTCCACCGCCAGCAGGGCCTGATGGCGCTCCTTCAGGTCCGCTAGGTAGTCCTCCAGACTGTCCCATGCCGCCTGATTGTTGACCAGCGGCAGCAGGGTCTGGCATGTTTCCTTGTTGAGCATTTAATCCTCTCAATACTTCTGCAAAGATTTGTGCATCATTGATATCATTTACCAACAAATCAGGATCAATGTCCTGTGCAATGGCTAGCTCACGTACAAGGTTTGGAATCTTGATAAACGGAGCGAGCATTGGATTTGCCACTGTTTGTAGCAACGCGGTAAGGCGTTGGCTGCGAACTTCTTTCTGCATGACTGCAGAGGTTCCCTGTGGCTTGATTTCCAAATCTCCCTGTATCTCAGGACGGTCATCAGTAAACTGCATATTCCAAAAGAACATGCACTCACCGAGCGGCTTGAGAAGAAAGTCATCAACATTTTTAATAACTGTTTTTACGCTTAGATTAGCACCGCCCATCAACATGCTAAGTCCCGCAGCGGTACGTCCTGTTCCAGACACACCCGTTTGACCGTGCATGATGCTAGGTAGCCCTGTCTCTTCATCGGCTAATTGTCGTGCAGCCTGATACATTTGTATGTTTTCACCAGCAGTATTAGGAAACTTAACAGCGTTAATAGCTGTGCCAGTAACGCCAGACTGCCGCCTAAACACTTTACCCGGATAGATATCATAGTTCTGTCCGGGTACAAGGGATGCTTCATCTACATCAAATACTACATTACCAGCTAATGCAAGATTGTCAATAGCCATTCTTACATGACCATTCATTAGTAGCTGGGCGTCTTCCATGTTCTCTGGTATGCCTATACCAAACAACTGATAGGGGTTAATCTCATACGGAGTTGCAAAGTAAGGAATACGATATGGTACAAACGGATTTAGGACTAATCGTAGCACTTCGTTACCACATATCCATGCGTTTACAGGAACCTCTGAAAGATCGTCTACTTCCATAGGAATGCCCATATCGCGCATAAGATCGCTGTCTAGATTGCCCCAGAACTCAAGAACTTCGTACCTGTCAACAGCGGCTAAGTCTTCTAGGCTCTCTGCACGGATAGTGTCTTCAAAGTATTTATCCGTGTAGTTAGGGCCGCCACTAAGACATTTAGCAATGGCCTCACCATTAAAGAATGGTTTGTCCATCAAGTCACGCATCTGCGACCGGTTTAGCCGGTGGCGCTGTACTACATAGGAACAATCATCCACGTTAGTAGCGGTGGGGTCTGGGTAAAAGTTCCAGCATGAAACCGACTCAAGCCGAGGTACAAGCTTCTTGTACGGGCTGTAGTTTTTTTCGTTATCCCAGCGGTGAAGAGTTTTACTTTCATTGAGCGGTCCCTTTACAATACCCGTGCCAAGAAGGGCGCACTCAAACAGGGAGTGACGCAAGATATTCGTGGCATTGTTCTCATGCAACTGATCATGGATGAGCTTTTCCATGTGTCGCGCCGTCTCACGCGAAGGATTAATCTGTGGTTCGCCCATGCGACTTGGGCCTTCCTGCAGATCAACTCCCTCGTACTTGTCGGCTAATCCGGCTAGAGGGGAAGCTTCTGTAGCCCCCGGTGCCATGTCCCGGCCATCGCCGGGGAAACCGTAGGGGTCTTCAACAGGCTCTTCTTGTTGCTGTGGAGGCATAGGGACTTTACTAAGGTGTGCAAACTCTGCTACACCTTCAGGCACAGGGCTAGGCTCAACAACAATTGGGAACTTCTTGTTTGCAAAAAGAACGTCAATTATCTGCCCATACGCAGCCAGAACTTTTGTCTTTGTAATCTTAATAAAAACTTTACTGTTCTCAGACTCTCTAAACTGAGTAGTTGAGTCGTAGATACCTCTAAAGTTTTTATAGGCTTTTAGCCAGCGCTGTTCATGCTGGTAACGGCCATGTTCAGCTTCTTCAAACTTTGACTTAACAGTGCCAACTACGTTAGTAGAAGCGTCATCAACAAAAGCAGCCGCTGTGATATCGCCTAAAGGTGAATCGTCCATAGGACTTCCTTACTTAGTAGTCTTTTTCGTCTGCCATACGAAATACAGCCGGGTCAACCGTATTGCTTTTCGGACGGGGCATATCAACATTCAGAGCATCGCGGTCAATCTTGCCGACCAGCATCTGATCTAGTCCTTCGCGGTGCAAAGCACCTTCCGGGGCAGGGCTTAGTTCGCCCTGTTTCTTCATCATACCCATGATGTAGTCTTTACCATATGCGTACATAGTTTTTCCTTTCTGTAGCTATTGGTTCATAAAAGAGGTTCTGCTTTTTACCTCTTCCATAGTTCTCCCCCTTACTTCACTCTCTTCGGGGATTAATTCTTCTCTTTTAGCTTCTTCCATCATTCTATCATATTCTATTTCAGAAAAAGATGATCTAGCTGTAGGCGTTGCTGCTGCAGCTTCCTCTATTGCTGTTGCTGCTAAACCAACACCGGGAACAAGAACTTTTAGTCCTTTTCTACCGCCACTCTTAATGATGTTTAGTAGGCGGCTAGTCCTTTCAGATACGGGCCTATCAGGAGTTGCGGATTGGGGGCCAGTTATCTCTGGCACTGATTTAGCACGGACATGTTGAACATACGGATCAGGCTCTGCACTCAGCTTTCTAATGACTAAAGGTTCGTTTGATCCTCCAGCGTCTAACACTTTTAAACCTTGCTTATAATACTTCTGACTAGGTTTAACGTACTCTGGCACATCAGCATCTGACAAACGAGATGGTCCCATCTTTTCTGATACTGCAGCATCGGCTTCTAAATGACCTGTAAAAAACAAATAGTCCTTGATGTCCTGCATCGCGTTCATAGACACTTTAGGATCGATCTTACGGGCTTCATCTACAATCTCTGTAAACAGATTTACTTTACCGCCCTTGCTAACAGCCTTGCCCATTGCCTGTTTAAACGTATTAACATCGCTTCGTACAATCACTGCCCCTTTTGCTTTTCGTGAAACTTCGCCTCTGTTTGGCTCTACAGTCTCTCCACCCGGTATGCTTGGAGTATCAACAGTAGAAGGGACTCTTGCCTCTCTTCGCGCAACAGCTTTTCTTTGCCTGTCTTGCATTTCAATCTGAGGAGTAATTTCTGTCTGTGCATATACAGGAAGAGATGATTTTTTAGCTTCTTCTATGCCTTTATCAGAAAGATTAAGCTTGTAAGGACGTGATCTACTTTTATCCTCAACGGGCCTTCCATCCTCATCCCTACCGACTACAACAGGAACACCGCCTCTATCTTTTATATCTAGTATCTCTCTGCCCTGCCTAGAGCGTCTATTTTGACCACTCTTAGGGAGACTTTTAAATTTCTCATCTAGCTGTTTAAAATCTGGGTCAGCATCTCGGAGAAAACCATTGTCATACAAAAACTGCTCATACGCTCTAGATTCAGTAAGACTTTTTTCAGTGCCTTCAATACCATCTGGAAATGCTTGAGTGATGTACCTGCCTAGATCGGATGCTCTGTCAGGATTTGCTTTTCTAAAAGCATCTAAACGTTTTTGTAGCTGGCGTAATGACCCTTGTACAGGAAGCCCTGTCTCCTGCATCATCTTTAGTATAAGACTGACACCCCTATCAGTTATAGTAATAGGATTTCTAACGCCCAGCTTTTTTAATTCGGCTTCAGGCAAATCAGTCACGTTAGGGCGCAACTGACTTCCCGGCCCTACACCTGCTTTTCTTTCTGGAAAAGATGATCTTCCTGAACTATCAACCATAATCAGTAACCAAACGTAGAGTCAAATGCTTTAGGCTTTGCTTCTTTCATCTTATTCATCATAGAATTAATAGTTAGATGACCTCTTGCGCGGGTCATGCACATGTATCGCAAAGCATCGTAGGCGTGGTCATCTGCTTTCGTATCTACATCTTCAGGGTTTGTCTTTGACAGAGGTAGTCCTGAGAGAGTGCGTATCAGATGTGTACACGTAGAAAGTATCTTTATCTTTGGCTCGCCTGTAAAATCATCAACCCTTAACCGGCTGTGCAACTCCAGCTTACCCGCTATTCTATTTCTATCAGAAGGAGTAAACCTAGCACCTCTACGAATAAGGGTTTCTGCAATGGAAGGGCCAGTGCCTGTCCTGTTCCAGCAAGAAGCGTCAAGCACAGAGTAATACATGCCGGGGTCATCCCCCTCTAGGCTTACGATAGTATTTGCCAGCATCTCTGCCGTTTGGCCCTTGCCGTAGAACTCCCTGTAAATCCACAGAGTATCATCCCAATCAACTGCGCCCCACAGAACACATGAGGGGGCGGCATACCCGTAATCCGCTGCGCGGACGCGCAACCAGTTGTGGGGTATCTGTGTCTGTGAGGCTTCCACAACATGAATGTTGCGGGAAAACTCTGGGAACGCCGCTCCCTCTGCGACATCCCAATCCCCTTCTAGAAGCCGCCTTCGTTCGACTTCTGGGAGCGACCTCAACATGGCTTCATATTCACCAGTTTCAGCGAGGTAGGGGTTATCGGTCAATCGCGCCGGAATGAACTTACGAAGAAAAAGCGGTTGACCTGCTTTACCGTTAGTTGCTGTGTCAGGCCACAAAAGTGCGTTACCTGTATCAACATCAGTAGCTGCAAAAGGTGCGTTAGGTGGTGCAGGGTCGATGTACATCTTCTTGACCCACCATCCGCCTACCCCTCCGGGGTTTCCTGTGCAGCGCATGTACGCATTAATTTCAGAATCAGTAGTACGAAGCCTAGAACGCAGATACTCCCATACGTAGGGTGTCGGGTAGTGCGTGATCTCGTCAATGCCAATCCAAGTAAAGGCTTGTCCTTGGTAGCGTGTTACGTCTTTGTCCTTGTCGAGGTAGGAGAACCATGCCGTAGCCCCGGACGGGAACTGCCACATCGCTTTCAACTCCCGAAAGATGGCACCGGGAAAAGCTTTTGGATAGAGTTGTTTACTCTTGTCAACCAGTTCTGTAAGCTCGTCCAGTGTGCGACGAATAATAAGGGCGCGATGATTGGGATTGCTGCAGTAGCGAAGAAGATCAGCAAGCAGAGCGTAAGACTTCCCGCCGCCAGCAGCGCCCCCATAAAACACATCCCTTTCAGGGCTTGCCAAAAAGTCCGTTTGTGGCCCTGAATTGGGCTTGAAGATAACCTCTGCTTCATCCTCTACTAACTCCCTTACGGGCTTTGGTACATTCTGTAGTGTAGTATCTTCAATAAGTTTAGCACCATTCTTGGTGAACAGAGCCTGTTCAACCTTCTTGATGCTGTCTTTCTTTTCTTTAGCCTTGGAGGCTTTCTTCTGCGCCTTTTTCTTAGCCCTGTCTGCATTACGGACGGCGGCTGCGGATGCTCTCCGCGCACGTTCTTTTGCGGAGGTGCGGTAGTTACCCTTTTCACCCTCGGCTAACTTTGGGCGACCCCGGCGCTTTACAGGCTCTTCTCTTACATCCGCCTTATCAACCAAAGGCAGGGGGCTTTCGTCTAATACTTTTCTTGTGCCTTCGCTCTGGTGATCTAAATCGTCCAAGTGTTTTACCTTTGTGAAATACTATCTTGGTATTCCCTGTAGTCTTCTTCTTTTTTACTGCCATTATTTTAGTCGTGGTTTCCTTGGGGCGTTGGAGTATTGTTTAACGTGTCCGCCTTTTGCAAATCGTCCTGTAACTCTAGCGCCTACACGCCCTTCTCCGCTTTCAGGATCATAGCTGCCCCTAACACCTGCAGTTCCTTTAAACCTGCCTAGCTCGACGGGCCTTTCAAAGGATGCTCCTACAGTGGGTACTCTTCCCTCCGCTACATCTTCAAAACCCAAACCCTTGTAGTTAATATTTAGGTTTAGTCCCTCTGGTAACTGGCGATTAATAAGTTTCTCACCTTCTTGTACAACTCTTGCAACTGCAGTTCTAGACGCTTTATCTTTTAACGCCTCTGCACTGTACTTATCAGGATCAAGAAAATAATCTGCGGCTAAATAGGCGGCACCCATAGCACCCTTTGCTAATTGTGCATTACTCACATCTCTTTGTATGTCTGGATTAGCAATACCAAGATCACGGGAACGAGCAGTAAAGGCTGTTTCTTTGCCTCTCTCTGATCTATCAATCTGAGACTTTAGTCCATCCCTGATTGTTGTTACTGCTCTTTTTAAATCATCAGCCATTTTGTACGATCTGGTTCTCTTTGATTAGCCCACGATCAATTGCGTAAGCTTGTACGACGAAATCTTCTACAGTTTTTACTTCTACCGTCTTATAGAACTGGCCCTTGCCACGGATGTAGCAGGGCTGGCTCAAGGGCTTTCTGGTCCGCGACAGTTTAACTTCTACGAATATCTTATTCATGATTTATGATAATAGGATCATCCTGCCCAGACTTTGCGGGAAGAAGAACCACTCCATGTAAAGCAGTAACGTTATGTTCAACTTTGTCGTGTTTGCCCACTCCTACCCGATTAAGAATAGATTCCGCTGCTTTTATACGCTGTTCAGCGCGTGGGATGGTTCCATCATCGTCTAGTGCTTGTACAAGACCTGCTGCCGCTTTTACTGAATTAGCGGCTAACATATTCTTAGCCCTGCCTACTATCTCGTCTGCAAGAGAGTTCATAACCGCCTTGCCAGTAGTTTCGGAGTATCCGGCTACGCGCAGTGCTGCAGCGTTATTGCCGCCATTGTCCATGAGAGCGTCTAAGTATGCAGACTGCATCTCAGTTAGCTCTCGTTTCTTCTTCTTCTGTGAGGGTAAGAGTCCTTCCTGTGCCATTAGTAACGTACTTTACGTACTCCACCGCCATGAGCATATTCTTTAACCTTACCGCCACCCATCATGCCTGTAACCTTGTTGCGGTTCATTTGCATCAGGCTCTGCTGCGGGTTCTGCTGCATGGAAGCTGCACCCATAATCTTATCTTTGTCCGGGGTGCCTGTAGTAGCCATGCCACCATAAGCTTTCTTAGCCGTCTTTGCAGCTTGCTTGAAGTTCTTGGCAGTAGGCGCACCTTTAGCCCCTACCTTACGCATCTTCTCTCCAGAGCCACCGGCTATCCGCTTGCGCTTCTGTTGAATATTATAATATAGTCCTTTTTTTTCTGGCATTAGCACTTCCACCTTTTTCTTGCTTGCCTAATACGGCTATTGGGATTAGCCGCTGCCTTGGGAAACTTCTTCATCTGACCTGCAGAACGAGCGCAGTATGACTTACGCCTCTTTGCGGCCTTACTTCCCGCCTTGACCTCGCCGGTCACTGCGCCTTTTAGCTTTGAACCTTTGTTAGCCGCACGATAAGCCTTGATACCCTTCTCGGTCATTCCAGCGCCCTGTTTAGTAGGTCGCTTCATTCCTGAACCTGTAGGCATCTTGGGCTTACGAACTCCACCGCCCTTTGCATACTCCTTACGACTAATCGCTGCTACCTTCTTAGATTGCCGCTTGTGCATCTGTGAGGCTTTGACTAGCTCCTTGGAGATTTGCTGGAGTTGTTCTTTGGCTGGCACTTTATTTTGCTGCTTTGGGTTTTTTGGCGGGAGCGGTTTTGGTGCGAGACACTGAATACTGTTTATCAGTACCAAAGCTACGGGCCTTGGGGGCGTCTCTGCCATATTGATAAACAAGTTCTTTATCTCGCTTTACAGCCTTTATTCGTCTATCCAAATCAGCGCTATACACATCTTCAGCAGCTTTTCCGCGATCACCTTCTTTAGTATCGTAGTACTTTTTTATAGCTTTCTTACGATCTGCAGAATCTCTTTCATTAATAGATTTGTAAAGTTCATAAGTTGATTTTTGTTTCTTTGCCATTATTCCATCTCCACCGTTGGTTCTCCCCATCCACTCGTTCCAAATCCAGTGGTTCTTGTGTACATCTTCTTACAGTGACAGTCTCCACAGTCACAGTGAGCGCAAGGCTCTGGACAATGACAATCTCTCGGCTGACACACGCAGGTTAGGCAGGTGTCATCCTCCGGCTGTTTTTCAGGCGCGTTGGATATCATTGTAAAAGCTGCATAAGGCCCTTGATATTGAGGCATTGTAAATTCTTTGGGGGTGCAGCTACTACAGTCTTGTCTCCCAACCCTCTAGGGTTAAATATAATACTATTTTTGATAGGGTGTAGACGGACTAATAGCTGCTAACTATCTATTATAACAATTATATCGAAGTTGTCAAGTAAAAAATTATAAAATAGTGCATTTTATGCTTGACAAATCCGATATGAGCTGTATAATAAGAGTTAACTCTTCTCCGGGGGTTTAATATACATATATCCCCTTACTATTAGCCCTCATTGTAATATAATTACCCAAAAGGACTCAGTATCAGTATGTTTGTTACCCCCTCAGAGGATGTTATAAGGCCGTGGCCGTTGACTTCGTACACCTTTAATACTTTTGCCCAGTATATTCAATACTTTAATGCCGATGAGTGTAAACAGTACATCCGCGACGGGAAAGAAAATGAACGGACTACTGTCTTAAAGAAGGGTGAGGTTGGTAATGCAGAGGCCAACACTAACTTTGAGGTAAGAAACTCTGATGTGTGTTTCTTCAAGACACATAACCCAGCAAATAATCCCCTATACTCAAAATTAACCGAAGTTCTGATAAACGCTAATCAATCCTTTTTTGAATATGATATTTTTGATATAGAAGCTGTGCAGTTTTCTACCTACTCCGCTGGATATGACGGTTTCTATACAAAGCATATAGATACTATGACAAACTCTGCCGCTACAGGAGTTAGAAAGTTAAGTTTCAGTGTGCAGTTAAGCCCTGCAGACTCCTACGAGGGGGGTGATCTCCTCTTACACACCGACATGACGCCTACAGTTGCACCCAGAGAGATTGGAAGCCTGATCGTATTCCCAAGTTTTACACTGCATGAAGTTACACCTGTAACTGAGGGGGTGCGGCACTCTCTAGTAGGCTGGGTAACAGGACCAGCGTGGAAATAATATTAAAATAATGACTTCACTTGGATATCTATACGCAGTAATACTCGATATGGATAAAAAAAATAAAAAAGTACCCTTAAAACGCAATCCTTACTACAAGGAATTAGCCCAGTTAGGCCATAAGGTATTGAAAAACAAGAAGATTTATTCTAGAAAGGGTAAAAAATAGTAAAAATATACCGGGATTGCATATAGATATATACCCACCCCCGGTGGCCCATGCGCGCCCCTGCATGGCTAAGTCTTTGTTTTTATTAAGTTTGACTAGTATCCATAATATACACTATGAGACTATGCTTTCCGGCACTAATACCCCGGCTAATAGTTCCGCGATCCCTTTCATATATCCGCACTCCCGCGCGCGTTGTTCTAATCATGCCGACAAGATCCCCCGGCGGCCTTTTTGGTGGTGCTTTGGGGTGGCATGGGCGTGCAATACAGCGCACACAAACCCGGCAGCCATATCCGAAACGCTAGCAATATCCAGACGCTAAGTATTATTGCAGGTAAAAAAAGGCCCCAGTTAAGGGGCCTCAGTTTATTGTGGGTTGTGTTAACTGTGAGTGTATCCATCGGGTTCTATGCCCAGCCACATTCCACACCACGGCACAATCACGCAATTAGCGATAACATCATTGTAAGCGGTGCGCCTGAACTGCAGATAAGTCTTAGGTTTGGGATTTCCTCCCCATCCTCTGCCGTAACCCTTTAGCAGGGCCTCGCGTTGTTTTCTGGTCAGGGGCTTCATAAGAGCAACTCCGATCCCACAATACATCCGGCCAAGAAGCCGATCAAGAATGCGCCATATACCGCGAAATAATCGCTTTTGGTTGGTCTAGCCATTAGCCCTGCTCCCCGTAAAAGTCAGGCGTTTCGTATGGTTGCACGTCCTGCTCCGTTGGTTCTGTGATGTCTTTCCAATCATCAATGCCGCAAGCGCCCATGAATTTATTTGCATCGTAACGTGGGTTATCCACTCTGAACAAGTTGTGGAAATCCAGCGCCGTATCCTTAAGCGCAACCCGCGCCGTCGCGGTAGCATAAATCTCGTTCACGTCGTCGTCGTCATTACCAGTGTTATGCTCCGCAGAGTCATATTCATACCGCATCAAATTGGTTTTCAGTACGTGGGCAACTTTGTAATAGTGCTTTTGTGTAAAGCTTGCCATTAGTCCGATCTCCTAATTAGAGTTAAAAAAACCGCCCCCAATTAAGGGGACGGCTAGAGTTTACCGGCAGGGAGTACCGGGCGTCAACTAATTATTCTGCCTCTTTCACTTGAGGGGTAAAAAGCCCCTGTTTCGCAAGCTTCTCAATCACGCGGGAAAAAGCCCCCTTCGCACCTATGCCATAGAGCCGGGCATGTTCAATATCAATATTTTGCATCTTGAACTGCAAACCCTCGATAGCGTCGAGTGCTTCCTGAGACACAAAAACCTGTTTCCCGCCATTAGTCGTGGTCGCTGTTTTCTTGGTCGTCATGGTTCTATTTCCTTACAATATGAAGTGATAAACGATTAGACAAACTGCTAATACTACGCATATTCTATAAGCTGCCTCTATGATTTCGATGGCACATCTCCTGCACTAGTTAATCGAAGCCCAAGCCGGTGCGGAAAGCACTGCCCAGATACCGCGTGCGCGATCCATTTGTTCGTTGAGCGTATAGCCGCCGCGATCAGTGTTTACCATGTTGTCATTTGCACGACCAAACGTATGAGTTTTTTCTACACCATTAATCTCAAACGTTCTGCTGTCATGGGTATGCGTGGCGTAGTGGGTCAGCACATTGTACAAAGCCCATTTATTTTTGCCCAAGCCACCGCCCTGCGAGTAATCCCGGCTGTACTCTTCCCACAAGTCGTACAAGGCGTGGAACTTCTTAATGTTCAAGTCTTCTGCCTTCTCAATCCCGTGCTGCTGTTCACGTTCTAGCCGTTTCTGTCCTGTAACATCCTTCGGGCAAATATGCTTGATAAACGCTCCCGCTGTAGCATCTTCAACAGGCGTGGCTTTCCATTCTTTAAAGCGGTCGATGTTATCGCGGAAAGTACCAAACACTGTATTGGCTGTACGCAACAAACTGGCGGCGTCAAAGTGCTTGGAATGTTTCACTTTGTTGTAGACTGCCTTATCGCCACCAAAAACCATTGAGTTTTCACAATATGAACGATAGGCACCTGCAAACTGCTGGAAAGCCCATTTGCTATTAACTGAATTAATCTGATCAGAACGGCAATAAACCATGTCACCGCCGCCGGACATGTCCACGGCCTCGTCCAAATACTGGATGGAACGTTTAGCCTTCATGCCGAAGTCGGAATATTCGTCACGGACTAGCACGTTGTCGGTAGGAAGCTCACTGTCTTTGAGAATGTCGGCGTGTTTGCCAAACAAGTCTACGTGGTTTTCCAGTGTGTAGCTGGATGATACCGCGCTGGTATCGGCTAAGCTTCCATCGTGAAGATACCGCAAAGCTCTGCTACCAGTTATCTCCGTACCGTCGGCGGTGTAAATGTGAAACTTATCGACCTTGAGCGGCTCAAAAAAGCTGAGGTCAAACACGTCGTTGTGTTCGCGAACGGCGGCAGGTTTAATCTGCGCTACTTCCGGCACGTTGTGGGCGGGTTCGATAATCTGTATCTGGTTCATGGTTCTCGTCCTTTTGTTGATGAAACAAAGCTGGCATAAACTAAACCGCGATCAATGTCAAACACTCATTTTAATCTAAACAGAATAAAAACCGGCGGGAGCAGTGGTCAGGGAGACTAGAACCGCCGCTCACCGCCGGGGAGTACAGGGGGAGAACCAACAAAACCCTGCACAAACTAATCTAAAGGCCGACAAAATTTAAGGGCCGACAAATTTACTGCGTATAATGTTCCATCATCCAAGTGTACCAAAACACACTGTTTGGATGTAGTTCTTCATTGTATAGTACATCTTCAAGTGCGTGCATTATGCTACCTCTTTCACAGTTTCGGTAAACCAATCTGGTACAGGACGATTAGTCCACTTAGCAAAGTATGCCTTATCACCAATGTAGTACGCCTTGTACGCAGAGATTGCATCGTCTAACGACGCAGAGTTAGGATTACATTTGTAGTGGTCAGGCATACATTGCGGTGGTGCTGAAGTTAATCCTGTAAAGACTGTTCTGTGTGGTATGTTGTCAGGCGCGTAGAACAACCATTCTTTCGTAGCAGCCTTGTGTACTTTGTTGTAGCGGTGCGTGTACTCAATACCAAGATATCCCCATAGGTCCGACAACCAATTGTAATTGCCACGGCCTAGCCTTGCCCATGCAGTAGAGGGGTGGTTCTTGTGAGCTATCTTGTACAAGCCCTCACGGTCAGCAACTTCATCACCGTCAATTACTCTATGTGCGGTGGATAGGATTTGTGCATACTCCAGCACCATTTTGACTACATGCTTGTCACAGTGCATTTGCGCTGCAATCTTGGGGTTTTTATCTAGATAGAATATATTCATTGTTGGTTCTCCATGTAAATAAGGTGAGGGGAGAAGGAATCGAACCTTCTGCTTGGCACACTTGAAACGTTTGCTTTCGCAATCCTATGCCATGCCTTATTCAAGTTATACAGCATTCGCCTAGCCTTGCCCCTCTTGAAGAATTGACCCCTAGCATATCCGTCTAGCGTCCGTCAAATGTTTTTTTAATCCACACAGACTAATCTTCTGGCTCCTTAACCACTGGTCCTAAATATGCTACTAACCTTGTATGGTCTATTAGTATCTTAGACAACATACTCTTAGAAACGATTACAGTTTTTTTACGTCCATCGCCGTTTACAGTTTGATGTAGTTTGTCTAGATCATCCATAGACGTTTCTAGTTTTATCTGTCTCATAGTTGAACTATCTTTTCAAAGTTATTGAGATAATCTCCGACATTATCTCTAGTGACAACAGTTCCGTCAGCAGTTACAGCAAGAACTCTATTTGTTTGACTAACTAAATTATCCTTAGACCACTCTGTTCTAGTCTTACCAATGTTGTAAGCCCAATCCCTGTCACAAAAATCTCCGACAAATTGTCTTAGCATAGGTTTTGATGCAAGGAAGTTACTCTTGTGGAATTTTGGGTTGCCGTGATACCACTTTATTTGTTTGTTGTAGTGCTGGTTTATACACCACTTAAATATGTTGTCCCCCATGTAGAACGGGCAGTAGTTTGACAAATCCATCTTCTCACCAGAGAAGTTTTTTATAATACGGAATGATCTCATTCTGCTAAAGTATCTCTGGTTGTGCCACCAGAAATCGTAGTTCCAATCTTCGTTAACCAAAAGATGCAAGTCCGGCTCGGCATCTAAGGCGAACTTATAGCCAAACAAATCTGTTTTATCTCTTTTAATATTTTTCATTAGTATAGGATTACCGACAGAACCAAAAAGAGGGTCGGCCTCTATTCCTGTAGTAACTATATTTTTAGAGGGGTCAGCCATACCATATAAATTACCTGTACTGTCTATCGTATGATTACCCGATAAAATGTAATCTTTCAGATTGTCCGGTCCTAGACTGAGAGGGTCACTGCCACCCATTATTATGTGTAATTGGTGCCTGATAGGGACTTCTCTAAAAGCAACTAGCATGGCTACACTATCTAAACCACCGGAGTAGTAGAAATCAATCTGCTTATTCTTTCTAGCAAACTCCTGCGCTCGCATCAGCATTAAATCACTAAAGTCATACCTATCTATTTCATCATAGTACCTGTAATCAATATCACCAAAATACTTTGACATATTATCCATAGGCCATATGAAACTGCGTTTTCCTAGAGAATCATTAATACACGTTGTTCTAGCAGGTGTCCTGTTATACTCCATAAAGGCTTCTTCTCTAGTCCTAGCCAGAACATAATCAGTCTTCCACTCTCTATCAATCTTAGAGTGTTCACCCACATGTATATCCATCAGCTTACGAAAAGCATCATCAATGTATACAAAGCTGTACATTTATTTTACCTCGGTTATAACCCAACGCCCACGTTCTGCTAAATGTGGAAAACGTCTAGACCAATCTTTAGGGTAAATGTTCAATTCAGTTTCATACTTCCACTCCCAACGCAGTGTTTTACCATCATATGCGCGAGTAGAGTATTCCGGTTGTGGCCGCTTGCTACGTTTGACAAAATGCTTGTTCTTTTTTACTTCCGACATTTTACCTGTCCTGTATTAATATTGTAGTATACAAGCTCCACACCTAACTGCTTCTGTATAGGTGAAAGCTGACGGTTAATCATTGTACCCGGCTTCCAGTTAGCGTTCTTGGAACGGAACGACATTGTTTTAACCTCGACAAGTTTCACGTCCTTTGTATCAGGATTTATAGCTATGAAATCTACAGGGCCTGTGTTGTTAGTCTCGTTGTACACATGGTAGCCGCTATCAGCATAGTATCGCATAGCGCCTAGCTTAGACTGTAGGCCCTTCTTCTCTTTGATATTCATATCAGTATCTCACGCTGTAGTCATCTACAGGAGAAGTGTAGGCAACACTGCTTTTACAGGTATCACACACAAAGGAGACTCTGTGCAATAGCTTCTCTTTCCTACAGCACAAGCACTTCTTGATCTTGTACTGATCTTTGTCTTTTAGCCTATCACGCTCAAGCTCAAGCTGCTCTGCTACATTGGCGAAGTCTATACGCTTAACTTCTACTTTGCCCATGTGTGTGAACCTGTTTTTGTACCTGTTCAGGATACTTATCACAGAGTTCCTAGTCATCTTGCCACAGTTGTTTGTGTTGTACTTGGGTGACATAGCTTCTGCTATCTCACGGGCTGTTAGTCCCTCTTTCCTACTCAGTTCAAATACTTCTGTTATGAACTCATCACTATGCAACTTACTCTGTGAACTCATGCCTAACACCATCTACTGTAATACTTGTTATGGTATTCATGTTGACATTCCTGTAGCCTTTAGCCCCAGTGTCCCACACAGTCATCATTTGTTTGTTAGTGTTACAATCTCTACCACCCTTCTTGTGCTTGTTAACACCAAGCCTACAGTTTAACTGGCGGTAAGAACCATCCGCTTTTGTAAATGATACAGTGAAAAACCTGTCCTGCACTGTGGCCTCGACAACCCGCCGCATCAGGTCAGGATCAGATAGTCTGCGGTTGAATATGGTGAACATGGCTCACCTCTATTGTTGAAGGGAAGATCACCGTACACTAAAATTAATTTGCGGTCAAGCGTTATTTTCTGTTGACAGTGTTTTTTATCCATGCTAAGAGGCATGTTGCCGTGTCCCGATATTGAGGATATTATATTAATGACTAATATAATTAAAGATTATATATATAATCTAGATATACCTTTAGGTACTTCTAAGAGATTAGATTGTCCTGTATGTAATGGTACTAACACTCTTTCAGTTACTCAGTTTACAGATTGTATTAAGTATTATTGTTTCCATGCAAGCTGTTCTGTAGGTGGTGTAATTAAAGAGGGACTTAACTTAAACTCTTTCTCTGTAGTTGATGATATGGTAAAGCCAAGCTTACCTGTAGGGCTTGAAGTAGAAAAGCAGAACTGGCGCAAGAATAACTGCCCTCAACATTACTATGACTACCTCAAAACAAACAACTGTTCTGCAGCTTGGTCGAATGGATTAGCCGACATACGCTATGATTACAAGAGAGACAGGGCTGTGTTTGTTATTAAGGATGGTAACAAAAGCGTTGATGCAGCGGGAAGATACATTGGACAGGGACTACACGCAGGTCCAAAGTGGTACAGATACGGACAGAGCAAGATACCGTTTGTATGCGGCAAACACAAACATGCTGTAGTAGTTGAAGACTGCGCTTCTGCAGCCTCTATATCTAACTTTGCAACGGGAGTTGCGCTACTTGGAACGTACCTACAAGAGGATGTACTGTACAGGCTAGGCAGCTTCAAGCGTATAACTGTGGCACTGGACAAAGATGCTACAGACAAGGCAGTTGAAATATCACTAAGAATAAACAATGAGTATGGAGATATAGTTGATATAGCAATACTAGACAGAGACTTAAAAAGACTTACTGAGGATGAAGCAAAGGAGGTATTAAAGATATGATTGATAAGTCTGTACTTGTAGCATGTCTGCAAAAAGACAACTTTAACAGAGTATCTGGTTTAATTCAAAAAGAATACTTCTCCAAAGAAGTAAGCACTATTGTAGAGACGATAAGTTATCTACATAAGAACTACGAGGGCGACTTGTCCCTCTCTGATGTGTCACTCGCTCATGAAGAGCGTTACCCTGCTTTACCTGAAGCTACTAAACAAAGGGTACAACAGCAGTTTCAAGAGTTAGTAGGCATCACAGTAAACCCGCAGGTAGCAGGAGATGTTCTACACAGCTTCTGGAAGAGAGCGAAAGCAAAAGAGATAGGAGAACAAGCACTTGACATTTTTCTTGGTAAATCTAGCGATACTTATTCTCTGCTCGGCATTGTAGAAGAACTAAAAAACAATGAAGTAAAGGGAACTAAAAGCTATACACTGCTACAAGACAATATAGCTGACAGTCTAGAGGAGTTTGAGCGCGACCCTGAGTTTATCTTTCCTACACAGATACGTGATTACGTACCGGGCATTGACCGACAAAATCTTGGTGTGATCTTTGCACGGCCAGAGATAGGCAAGACAAGCTTCTCAGCGTGGTTGTCTGGCTGGTATGTTAAGAACAAGCACCATGTAGCCTACTGGGGTAATGAAGAACCTGTAAAGAAGACACGTATGCGCGTGGCTAAATCTATTACAGAGAAGTCTAGACTAGAGGTGCTACAGGATAAACAAGAGTTTATCACACAGTACCAAGAGGATGTACTACCCTACATATCTTTCATGGATTGCGTAGGAACATCGATACAGGAAATAGAGGACTATTGCTCTCGCAATGAAGTTGATGTAATATTCATTGACCAGCTTGATAAGATCAGGATTGACGGTGAGTTCTCACGCGGGGATGAGCGGCTGAAGGAGTTGTACTGCCGATCCAGAGAGCTTGCCAAGCGCCACAACGTAGCAGTCTGGGCAATATCGCAAGCGTCCTACGACGCCCACGGAAGAGAAAGTATAGATTACTCCATGCTGGACGGCAGTAAGACAGGTAAAGCTGGCGAGGCTGACATAATTATAGGCATAGGTGTAGCAGAACATGAGGAGTTCCGAACCATTAAGTTCTCAAAAAATAAAGTAAATGGCTGGCACGGGTCGTTGGTTTTACGCAGAGATGGTGATAGAGATATATTCTCATGATCACCGTGCTTGACATAGAAACTACGATGGACTTCGATAACTCTACATCGTCGCCCTACAACGGACAACAGATAGTCTTTGTAGGGTACAGGAGTTTCATGCCTGATCTATCTGTAGTAGAAACACATGAATTGTTTTTCTATCATAACCAATGTAAGACTACACCAGATGCTGCTAAGAAGTTACAGGACAAGCTAGACGAAACAACATGTTTAGTCGGGCATAACCTGAAGTTTGATTTGCAGTGGTTGCGAGAGTGTGGCTTTAAGTATGATGGTATACTATGGGATACAATGATAGCTGAGTATCTTTCCCACCGTGGTATAAAGAAATCAATTAGCCTTGCAGAGTGTGCTAAACGTAGAAGCCTACCTGAGAAGAGAACAGACCTCACGGACCAGTACATCAAGGACAAGGTGTCCTATGAAGACATGCCGCCTGACATAGTGCGGGAGTATTGTATCGCTGATGTGCAGACTACGACAGAGCTAGCCCAAGCCCAACTAGATGAATTAAAGATGTGCTGGCCTACAGAGGAGAGTTCCTTTGCATAAGGTTGTAAAACTAAGCATGGATATGCTTGATGTCCTAATCGATATAGAGAGAGCGGGGATAAAGATTTCCAATGAAAAGCTTGCAAAGATTAAGGCAGACTATCAGTCAGAGTACGATCAGTTGTATGATGATCTTATGGATATTGCTGAACATGTTATGGGTGATACTCCTATCAATCTTGATAGCCCTGACGATAGGAGTAAGCTGCTTTATTCGAGACAGGTTACTGATAAGACTGCTTGGAAAGAAGCGTTCAACATAGGAACTGAGCAGCGCGGACACACCAAGAAACAAAAACGCAAAACAAAAATGTCGCCTACACTGTTCAAGGATACAGTAAAACAATTAGCCCCTGTAGTATTAAAGACTAGGGGCGAGAGGTGTACTCATTGTAATGGCACAGGAAAGATTAGATCGCGGCTGAAGTCTGGTGCGCTTAGTAAGGTACAGACTAAATGCAAGGTATGTAGCGGCACGGGAGTGGTTTACACGCATCTCAGAGAAGCTGCAGGGCTTCGCGTCATTCCCAGAGGGCCAGAGGACACTGCTGCAGCAGGGTTTAAGACAGATAAAGAAACTATGTCGCAGATCAGGTTGGAGTTAGAGGGCAAGGCAAGAGAGTTCGTGGACAAGTACACACGCTACTCAATGATAAGAACGTATCTTAATACGTTTGTAGATAGCTTGGAGAAGTACCAAGATGATAGAGGTTTTATTCATCCTAACTTTAATCAGTGCGTCACTGCTACTGGAAGACTGTCGTCAAGTAGACCAAACTTTCAAAATATGCCGAGAGGAGCAACATTCCCTGCAAGAGAAGCGATTGTTTCTAGGCATGAAGGTGGTTACATTTTAGAAGGAGACTACTCACAGCTAGAGTTTCGTGTAGCTGGCTACTTGTCAAAAGACCCTGTAATCTATGAAGAGGTAGAGAGCGGGTTTGACGTTCACTCTTACACCGCAGAGATCATGGGCGTGAGTAGACAGGACGCAAAGGCCCACACCTTCAAGCCGTTGTACGGTGGTGTGCTTGGGACTAATCGGGAGATGGCATACTACTCAGCCTTCCGTAACAAGTACCAAGGCGTGACCGAGTGGCACGATAAACTACAGGAAGAAGCTGTTACTAAGAAGACTGTAACACTGCCTTCTGGTAGAGAGTACGCATTTCCCTATGCAAAGTACACACGCTATGGTACAACGGTAGGTGCTACATCAATTAAGAACTACCCCGTCCAAGGTTTTGCTACTGCAGACCTGTTGCCATTAGCCCTGATACGGCTACACAAATGTCTGAAGGCGATGGTGAAGCCAAAACCACAGAGTAGAATTATCAATACCGTCCACGACTCAATCATAATGGACGTACACCCCGACGAAAAAAATACTATGATTGAACTATTAAAAAGGAGTATGTTGTGTATCCCTGAAGAGTGTAGTACAGTGTTTGGTGTTACTTTTGATATGCCTATTGAGATAGAGATGAAAATAGGCACTGATTGGTTAAATTTAGAGGAGCTAAAAATATGAGCGATATGATTACTATGGACGATCTGAACGAAGAAAACATGGCAAAGCTTGCTGCCATGGTCGGTCAGACTGAGACGCGCCCTGCATCACAGCAGGGACTACCACGGCTAGCCATTGAGCAGCAGAGCGAGAACGATGAGGGAGAGCCACTACCAAAGGGTAGCTTCCGCATTCGTCTGGATAGCAGCACAGTCTATGCTAAAGAGATTACCGTGCGTATGTTTATTCGGTACTACTCTTATGATCTGTGGAACCAGCAGTCTCCTGAAGATAGTATCAGGACTGTTCTCACACCTTCTCTTAGCGACGACTTCTTTGATACTAGTGGTGGTATGAAGTGTGGTAAGCTGAGTAAGCAGGAAGTAGAAGGTCTTTCTACCAACTCTCTCGAACATGCTAAACAGAAGAGTATCAAGTGTACTCAAGTTGTCTACGGTATCATCACTGGTGCTAAAGATGCTACAGATGGTTCTGGTGACAAGGTTGACCTCGCAGGTACGCCCTTCATCTGGTCAGCCCGTGGCTCTGCGTTTATGCCAGTGGCTAACTACATTCGTGAGGTGCCATCCAATAAGATTATTTTTGGTCAGAAGGTAAGCATTGCTACTAAGCGTAATAAGAACGGTGGTATTGTTTACTATGTCCCTGCCTTTGATAAGCCACAGCCTGTCAAGATCGTGGATGAAGATGTAGAAACTCTTAACACCTTCATGCAGGACATTGAGAAGTGGAACGTGCGTGTGCTTAAACAGTACAATGAGCGCAAAGAAAATGTTCTTGCTATGGATGATCTCGATGTAGCAAAAGCGTTGGAAACAGCAGAGGCCAGCTAATGACCTCAATGCTGCTACATAAAGTACAGCATTTCCTAGAGAAAGCGTCGAGGGGAGAGGGCGACGGCCTTCCCCCTCACCTTATCGAAGAGTTTAAGGAAATGTGTGGTTTCGCTATTGAGAGGCAGTTTAGTGAGAAGCGTGGCTCAAAGGTTCGCATGTCCGGTGTAGGAAAACCTTTGTGCCAGCAGAAGCTGTCTGCTGAAGATGGCATAGAAGAAGATGTAGACTATACTCTGGTTATGAAGTTTCTGTTTGGAGACATCATAGAAGCGATAGCTGTTACAGTTATGAAAGGCGCGGGTATAGACATACAGAGTGAGCAAGAGGGTGTTAGCCTAGAGATAGGTGGCACTACTCTTAACGGCACGTATGATGTAAAGATAGATGATAAGATATATGACATAAAGAGTGCCGCTCCCGGCGCATTCTCTATGAAGTTTGCGGCTAATCGTGGCTACAACAACATCAAGAAGGATGATGTGTTTGGTTACGTGCCGCAGGGCTACCTGTACGCAGAGGCTGCTAACTCTACGTTTGGTGGCTGGATAGCTATCAACAAGGCTACAGGTGAGTGGGCGGTGTGTGAAACACCGCTGGTACATGAAGAAGACAGACAGGCTGCACTACAATTAGCCGATAAAAACATACGCAGTGTTCTTGGCAAAGAGAAGTTTGAGCGTTCTTTCTCTGATGAGCCTGAGACTTACAAGGACAAGGCTACAGGTTCTGTTAAAAGAACAGGCAACCGGCTAATGGATAGAACGTGTGGCTACTGTGGCTTTAAGATGCACTGCTGGCCCGATGCTGCTTACAAGCAGAAAGTAACTTCTACAGCAAATACCAAACCTCGCGTGTGGTATACAAAGCATGTAAAGGATGAAATCTGATGCCCCTGTACATTACAGAAACTATAAGCGACTTTGAATTACAGTATAATCCAGATGTTGTGTTTGTATATTTTGACTGCTCAAAAGAAAACTCTACTCACGTAGAAAGCTTACGTGTAAAGGCGTTACCTAACGAGCAAAGAGAGGCTATCATATATAGATCAAGCATGGCTCCTAAAGGAGATTGGGATAGTATTGAGTACCGTATGTATGGAAAAAAAATATTAAATAGGTGTTTTGATAATATTAAAAGTAGACTTAGAGATAATAAGCTGGTTATATTTCCAGTGAGGTCTTTTGGCGTTATTAAAAGTACAGTGGCAGAAGAAATTTCTACGGATTTGGAAAGAAAGTTTATAGAGATAGCAAATACAAATCCCGGCAATGACAATAAGTTTGATTACTATGCGTTTTAGATCAAAGTTTGAAGCTGAAGTAGCTGTAGCCCTTGGCCGCAGAGGTATTGATTTTGAATTCGAGCCTGATAAGATACCCTATCAGCGTGAGCCTAGCGTATACATACCTGACTTCTACATACCTAGAAACGATATGTACATTGAGGTTAAGGGGCGACTAACACAGCAAGACAGAGTAAAGCACTTGCTTGTTAAGAAGCAGAATCCTGATTTTGAAGTGAAGTTCTTCTTTGCAAATGCCAATAAAAAAATATACAAAGGCTCAAAGACTACACACGCAGATTGGGCAGAGCGCCACGGTTTTGATTGGGCGCATAAAAAGTTACCTGTGGAGTGGTTTGATGAATGATGATGGTTTTACTTTTGAGCCGGAAGATGATCTCATAGATGATGAGATGAGAGACAGGATAGAAGAAGAGACATTCTTTTTAGCCAAAGATAGACTGTACATTGTCTTTGATCCAGAGGGATTTGACAAAGTGAACGTCAGAGCATATGATACGTCAGAGGTTGAGGACGTATCTGCCGCGCATATTCTGCAGCAGGGTATGCTTAGTCTACTTGAGTCTGATTATGACTATCTTATGCAGCTAGGACATGAAGCAACTATGGAACAGATAGTTGATAAGTCAAAAGACAAAAGAGATTCTAAGAGTCTAGTAGTAGAAGAAGTATATGATAATGTTATTAAAGTTAAGTTTAGCGAGGACAACTGATGCCAAATGAGAAAAAGTATCTAGCTGAATTAACCAAATCTGTGAACAGTCCGTCACACTACACACAAAATGGTATAGAGACTATAGACATGATCAAGGAGTCTCTTACAGAGGAAGAGTTTAGCGGCTACCTAAAAGGAAACATACTGAAGTATGTGTGCCGGTACAAACATAAGGGGATGCCACTCAAAGACTTGATGAAGTCACAGTGGTATCTACAACGACTAGTTAGCGAGCAGAGAGAAAATGAAAAATAATTATTTCCCAACAGACTACCAAGAGTTTATTCATCTGTCCCGGTATGCCCGTTGGTTAGGGGATAGGCGTGAGACTTGGCCGGAAACGGTTGAGCGTTACTTTGATTTTATGTCGCACCACCTGAAGGAGAGGTATGGTCACAAGATACCTAACAGGCAGGAGCTTGAAGAGGCTGTACTTAGTCTGCAAATTATGCCCTCAATGAGGGCCTTGATGACTGCAGGGCTAGCCCTAGAACGTGACCACACATCGGGCTACAACTGTTCATACATTCCTGTAGACTCACCACGTTCATTTGATGAGATACTTTATGTTCTCATGTGTGGTACTGGTGTAGGGTTCTCTGCAGAGAGACGATACACAGAAAGTCTGCCTAGTGTAAACGAACACTTTGAACCTACAGAAACAACCATCGTTGTACAGGATAGTAAGGCAGGATGGGCTAGGGGCCTTCGTGAGCTAATTGCCTGTCTGTACGCAGGTCAGGTGCCAAAATGGGACTTATCGCGTCTACGCCCTGCTGGAGCGCGTTTAAAGACGTTTGGCGGTAGATCGTCCGGGCCAGCGCCTCTTGACGACCTTCTTAAATTTACAGTGGCTTTGTTTAAAAATGCTGCTGGTAGGCAGCTATCTCCGTTAGAATGCCATGATCTTGTATGTAAGATAGCCAGCGTAATTGTTGTAGGCGGTGTACGCAGGTCCGCTCTGATATCTCTATCTGATCTTAACTCAAACAGGATGCGAGTTGCTAAGTCAGGTGAGTGGTTCAGAGACTACCCGCACCGTGGGCTAGCAAATAACTCTGCAGTATACTCAGAACGCCCAGACATGAACACGTTTCTGAAAGAGTGGTACTCGTTGTATGAGTCCAAGTCTGGAGAGAGAGGAATCTTTAACCGTGAATCAGCACAAAATAAAGTGGCTAGTATTGGTCGTCGTGATCCTGATCATGTATTTGGAACTAACCCTTGCTCTGAAATCATCCTACGTCCCTACCAATTCTGCAACCTCACAGAAGTCGTTGTCAGAGCAGAGGACACAGTAGTCACACTAACTAAAAAGATAGAGTGGGCTACACAGCTTGGCACGTATCAATCCTCTCTTACTGATTTTAAGTATCTTAGAAAGATATGGAAGCAGAATACAGAAGAAGAGCGGCTGCTAGGAGTTAGCCTTACAGGTATCTTAGACAATGAGATGCTGTCATCTAACAACTGTGGTCTGGTAGACTTGCTTGTTGGGTGGAGAAAGGTAGCTGTAAAGACTAATGAAAAGCTGGCTAAGAGTATGGGAGTAAGCCCCTCTACTGCTATCACTTGTGTTAAACCTTCCGGCACTGTATCCCAGCTAGTCGATAGTGCATCGGGTATCCACCCCCGGCACAGCGAACACTATATTCGTACAGTTCGTGGAGATAACAAAGACCCGCTTACGCAGTTTATGATACAGTGTGGTATTCCTTCAGAGCCAGCTATAGGCAATGAAGATAACATGACTGTATTCTCATTCCCTGTTAAGTCTCCAAAGGGCGCACTTACACGGGATAGCCTAACTGCTATAGAACATCTGGAGCTATGGAAAACCTACGCAGAGAACTGGTGTGAGCATAAGCCGTCAATCACCATCTCTGTAAAGGAACATGAGTGGCTTGAGGTTGGTGATTGGGTGTACAAGAACTTTGACTACATCTCTGGTGTATCGTTCTTGCCGCACTCCGACCACACCTATCAACAAGCACCTTATACAGAGTGTAGTAAAGAAGAGTATGAGAGTTTAGTAGAGAAGATGCCTGAAACAATCAAATGGGAAGGGCTAAAAGAAATGGAAGTAGAGGACACCACAACGGGTTCTCAAGAACTTAGCTGCACAGGCGAAGTCTGTGAAGTTGTAGATATAGGAGTATAGAATGAAGAAGATAGTTTTATCGGGTGTTGCAATAGCCGCACTTACGTTAACTACGGCTGCAGCTACTATTAGTAGTGACTGTGGTTACGATGAAGATGGTAACTTCCGTCTCGGTAACGGCCAAGTAGCCGCGAGTGGGACATGGGAAGACGCCAAGGAATGTGCTATGAAAGGTATTCTGCCCTCTGTAGTCGCAGAGCGCCTTGGTAGCCTTGGTGATGAAAGCACGCAGAGTGAGGCAGACGAGTTACGCCAGACTAACACGCGCATACAAGAAGAAAGAAAAAAGAGGGAAGTAGAAGTACACCCTCTCCATAGCACTGACTAATGATAAAAGAAATCCAGATAACTGAGGACATGCGACAGGCGGCTGATCGTAAAGCTTTCATGCTTGGAGAGCTAAACAACTCGATCATGCGAAGCGGTGGTTCTCAATCTGGATATCTGGGGGAGATGCTAGTCGTAAGCGTTCTGGGTGGCAAGCCAGATAACACCTTTGATTACGATGTTGTTCTTGATGACGGTACAAAAGTAGATGTAAAGACTAAGAGAACATCCTCTCCCCCCCTACCTTACTATTCCTGTTCTGTAGCTAAGTTTAATACATCACAAAAGTGTGATGCCTATGCTTTTGTACGAGTGAAATACGATCTATCCGTAGGCTGGTTCTTAGGTGTTATAAAGAAGAATGATTTCTTTCTAAAAGCCACAGAACATAAGAGAGGCGACTATGACCCCAGCAATGGTTTTGTATTTCGTGCTGATTGTTACAACCTGCCAATAGAAGAGCTAGGCCCATGAAAGTTCTCATTCCCATGTCTGGTGGTGTAAACTCTACATATGCTCTATGGAGATGGCTTAAAGAAAGCGACCATGAAATAGTATCTATATTTTTTAAAGAGTATGGATACGAACTCTACTCTGTAGAGGAGCTTGCTGTAATGCGAGTTAAAGAGTGGCTAGAAAAAAACACTCGTTCTTTCACTTTGCTCCCACCCATAAGCAGACAGACTTACTATGACTACAGACCAATACGTAAAGGCTTTAGGCATTTAACTAACTATGGAAACTTGATAGATAGATTTGAAAACATGGCTGACGTTCTTGTTAAAGAGAACTGTGATGCCATAGTCTATGGATATAGCTTAGAGAACACTAGCACGGATTGCTACTGGGCTATAAAAAGTATACTAGAGAGAACAGGTAAGAAAGTTTACTGGGGATCAACTGTAATAAGAGAACTTGAAATACCTAAAGAGTGGGCTTTTCCAGAGCCTGAAGATACAGGAACTTTTATAGAAACAATATCAGGTAGGTGGGAGCAACTTGAGGCACTTCCTGAAGAGTTACGATCTTTAGTTGTAACCTGTTCTGGCCCTGCTGGTAAGCAAGCGACTCCTCTGCCCCATCCCACATCCGAGTGCTGGCATTGTGCTGTTATGGAAGCCTATGAAACTAGCGGAATGTCAGGCTATGAGTTCGACCAGTGGTTAGCCGAAAGAATATTTGCGGTAAGTGGCGTCCAAACGCAGACCCACAAAGTACAACATACAGAAATAGTGGTATCAGGCCCAAAAGCCCCAACCACATTTTGCATGAAATGAAACAGTCTTTAAAATGTCCTACTTTTTAATAAATCTTATGGTATTCTTATTAGGGCTGTGCGTATACTTAGCCTTGCCGGTAACAAACTCACACGGCAACAGGGTGCTTACAACGATACTTATAGTATCTATAGTAGTTTTATTAAAGGTTTTATATGATGTCCCAGAAGCGTGATGCGTTATTATATAAGATGTCTGTATCTCTAACACAGGACGGCAACATATCTATTGACTTTGAGGGGCCACCCTCTCCAGAAGATATAGAAGAAGCGTTCGATGCGTGGAACCCAGACTTTGAAAACACAAAAAAAATAGTCTCGCTGGTAAAATACCTACGAGACTATAGTGATCGACAACACAGAGACTTACAGAGTTTTATTTTTTAGGCGTCTCTTTCTTCTCTTTTGGTTTAATAGCTTTCTCATAGTAGATTATGAGTTCTTTTTGTTGTTGTATATATCTTTTCAGTTCTGCCATGTTCAGTGCTAGTGTTTCGTAGTCGCGCACACTCACGGCATAAAATACCAAGTCGCCGTTCTCTTTCTCAAATGTCTTTTTAAAATCGCCAAAGTTCCTGTCAGTAACCACATAGAAATATATGTTGTTCAGGCTAACACTCTTTGGTCTAGCCTGTGCAGGAATTTTGCGCTCTACCTCTACTGTTTTTATTTCAAGGGGTAGAACTTTTCGGAAGCTGCTGCACCCCGTCGCCACTAGCGGGAGGAGCAATAGCACCAGAAATAGCTTCAAAGGACTCAAAGAGTTTCTTCGTTCCATTATTAATCTTCTTCTCTACAAGTTTTGGTTTCTTCAGACTAAGGACTAATAGGTTGTGCTTACGCAGCTTACCAATTAATGTGTCCCTGTAGTTATTAGCCGCCTGTAGTTTCTTTTGAAGTTCGTTGTTTAGCTCTTCAAACTTCTCACGGTCTTCGATCATAGCGTTGATCGTATCGTCCTGCAGTTGCTTTGCAGTTTCTAGCTTGGCATTGTTCTCAGTGAGGGTCTGTATCCTCTCCTGGGTATCTTTGTAGTAATAGTATCCGCCATAGCACACACCGCCGACTAATCCTAGCACGACTATAAGTATGTATATCTTGATCACTTCTTAGCACTCATGTACGCGGTCATTCCCATGTACGCTCCAACCACACCTGCCTGTCCAATGTAGAAAAGCCCAAACAGGTCGGAAAGTGCTTTAATCCGGGTGTCAGGAAATATAGGCAAAAACACAAGGGCAGTGAACACAAGCATGGATACCATAGCTACCCACGCCATCTTCTTCTGCGCTTCCATCTTTTCCTTTTTCTCCAGAGCTTCCATAACGGCTAACTCCTTGTCGCTCACTACCCCGTCATTGTCGAGGTCCAGTGCGCTGTACTCGCTGTCTGGCTCCAGCTTCTTTTGCTCTCCCATGTGATACCTCCACCGTTTCTATAACGGCCTCTATGTTGTGGTGCCAGTGATTAAGAAAGCGGTGTACTCTTGGATACTCAGGTACAATATCGTGCAACTGCCACATAAATTCCTGCAGTATGTTATTGTAGTCTGGCATCCAATAGTACACGCGCAGTGTCACTGGTTCTTTTTTTATATATAGTTTAGCCAAGTTTGTTTTTAGCTTTGATAATATTCATACCAAATACATTGATAGCGGTAAGGATAGCTTGCACCTTTTTGTTGTCCGCTTCATTGGGCGTGATAGCCGCAAGGATGGAAAAGCCTCCAAACACTGCAAGGGCTAGCACTACGATAGTAATAATGAACTCCATTTTTATCTCCTAAATTGATCAAGTTCTAGTTGTGTAATTTGTTCTCTAGTTCTTTCTTCTTTTTTCATATTTTCATGGTATCCAAGTCCGTTTATTAAAGCAGTAAACAGATCACCATTATATTTTCTTATGTCTGTGCCTTCGGATTCAATGATATCAATAACGGCATCTACCATTTTTGGGTCACTTAGAATACGAGAAAGAGCCTTTGCTTTTTGTTTTCTGAAGCTAAGAAGTGCAACCTCTGTTGCTACATATTTAGGGCTAATAACTCCGCGAGAGATGCTGTAGGTACGAGATAGAAGAGACTCTACAGACAACCCTTTTGGTGTTGAAACTTGTATGCCAGAATCTCGTAGCCTAGCTGCTAAATCTCGATTCTGCACATTCATAAAATCAGCCATCCTAGCAATTGTATTGAAAGACTCTTCTCCTACTATGTTTTGAATAGCACTTGAAGTATTTGGATCGGTTACATAGTTAATAAATGCCTGATAATCAAAGTCTCTATTATACCTCCCCGGTGCAACCTCTCTCATGTCTCCATACGTTGCTCTTGATAAAGACTCAATAGTAATATCTTTAAAAATCTTACGAGCCTCTTCAGGGCTTTTATTCATTTTGTCAGCTATCTGTGGTAACATAGCTTCAAAACGCTGTCCTCCTTGTGGGTTAGTGATAAAAAATTCTAAGAACCTATCATAATCACCAATACTTCTAGCGCCTTCCTGAGTTGGAAGATAGCGCATAGACTCGCTTAGAAACTTTTCTCTTTCGTTCAGCAGAGATTTAACTTTACGTGCAGCCCTAAGAGTATCCGCTTTTACTTTACGATCTGTCGCTGATAGAATTGGAGCAACCCCTTCAGCGATCTCTATATGTTTATTGTATTGTACAACTTGATTATAATCTATCAGTCCCGCGTCCTCTAACATCTCCATAGCAGGGCTGTATTCAACTGGTCTTGCTTCTTTCAAAACCCTTTCTTCTTGTAACGCTCGACCTGCTCTGGCTTTTTCAGCCTGTCTAGCAGGATCAAGCCCCGGCGTCCCTACTCCAGATAAAAGCTCTCTTTGATCCACGCTGAGAGGCATCTTCGGCCCAGAGGCTAATCTTTTTGCGGCTCTTACAGTACCCGTTTCCGAAATATGTTTAGCCAGAAGATCGTTCATTAAGTTTCTTACGATCAATCTTCCTTTATCTCCTAAAACATACTCTCCAGTTTCACTGTAGTATCCACCAAAACTTTTACCTATTTGATTTATTACATCTGTTCCATACTGCGCGTCTCCAGCAACTATTTTTTTCATGTCAATTATTTTAACAGCGTCTTCAGGATCGATGTTTTTGTTTAACTCAAAACCAATAGGGTTTCCGTCTTTATCCCGATACCTGCGTATGACGTTGTTAATATAGTTCTCTTTAGCCGCTCTTATCTTTTGTCTTATGTTTACATCGCCAGTTTCAGGAACTTGATTTACTAATCCTTGAGCAAGATCATCAGAGCTTTTAGCTAAATCTAGTTTTCCTCGTTTATAATATGTGGCAGCATCAGTAGAAAAGGATGAAGATAGTTTTTGAATATCTTCTATGCTAGCAGTTATTTTTAACTCTGGTAGGTCTAAGCTTTCAGATATTTCACGGAGAACCATAAACACATCAAAGTCAGACATATCTTCTACACCTGCCTGATCCTTGATATAATCTCGTACTTCTCTGTAGGTTACATCATTTCCTACCTCTACCCCATCCTCTAACATTTCTGATCTAATAGCCTGTCGTAACTCAGGACTATTCTCTACTGCTTTTTGCGCTCCTGTAGACCCTTCAATTTTAGCAAGACTATCTAAAGTAGACGCTTTAGCAATTCTAGTCTGAGCTAATCTCTGCTTTACTTTAGCTTTTTTTCCGTAGGGTATTACAGAAGAATACGCATCATCAGAATACAGACCTCTCAACCAATCAGTGATGTCTACCTGCAGATCAAGGTTTTTTAACTCTTCAAACTTTGCGCTAGCTTTTCCTTTAATATCGCGCCGTCTACTTTTTGCATACTCTAAGAGATTTGTAGCAGCCTCTTTTGCATTATTTTGATATGTTTGTGGGTCTAAATAGTCTGTTAAAAAATTTAACACATCCGATTCACGTTCTATGGCTGCACGCTCTGCCCGACTAGATGCCTCTACTCCTGCCCGTTCTAATTCAGGCAATGCCTCTTGTCTTAAAGCTATGAGGGAAGCGTCTTCACCAAGAGAATCTGCTTGTAGTGTACCCTGCTTCACAGCCATTTCAATAATCTCTTCGAGAGCTTCTTTATCTGCTGCAGCACCACCTATAGTTGGATTACTAGCCTTATCAATAAAATCATCTATTAAGTTTTTAAGTGTGGAGGAGTCTGCAGTCAGTTTGACGTTTTCTTCTGTAGCCACTCCACGAACGGCTGCTACAAAAGAATTAAACTTTTCATTCTGTACTCCCGCTCCCTCAACGGCACCAGAAAGATTATCAATAAGACCTCTAAACTCGCCAAGAGTTTTATTAATATTGTCTTCATTTTTTAACAAGTCTTCTAATTCTTTGTCTACCTTGCCAACACCTTTTGCTAAATCAAGTTTATACGTTGTAATCGTATTCTTCATCATCATTAAAGGAACTAGTCCTGTTGCTTTACCCAAGGTTGTTTCAAGAACTTCAGGGTCTACACCAGCATCTGCAAGATCGTCACGAATTTCTCTAAAAAACTTTAGCTGTGCAAACGCATTTTCTCTAGCTTGTTCAGGCAAAGATCGAATGAAGTATGCAAAGTCTTCAAGGGCTTTCTGATCTCTTTTAGGCAAATTAGATGTGCCTGATATAATACCTTTTTTTGCAAGAGAGCTTAACTGGTCATCTGTAAGAAGACCTATGCTCCCACCTAAACTAGTAATTAAAGAGCCTACACCTCTCACAGAACCAGCGGCTAAATCGTAGACCCTGCTGAAACCAACCACAGAACCAAAGCCTCCACCCAAAGCCCCAAGCAAAGCGCCATATTCTTCACCAAAATAGTTGCCGCCTATCATAGCGCCAGTGATAGCACCCGCTTCTGTAATAGGAATTTCTATTAACTCCTTTGGTATTGCATTGATTCTTTCTGAACGGGCTGCGCGTAACGCAGCTTCTTCCTGTCTTAGTGCTGTTTTATCTGCTTTATTTCTAGTAGACCGTACCTTTCTTCTTGCAACCTCTACCTGCCTATTAGCAGATCGAAACTTTTGGTTCATCTGTTTTATTCTAATGTTGCTGGCTATACGCTTGCCATACATAGTTCTACGCACTCCACCTAGCCTCAAAGCACTGGCTAACGGAAAAGCAGCTTTGTCCATCATTTTTGCAGTGGTTTCTACTATGTCAGACTCTGTTGCTTTAAGAACTGATACTCCAGACAAATCTTCAAACTCTTTAATTATAGCTCTTTTGTTGCGAGTAAGAAATCTTATGCCTAAAGTTGTGCCACCAATAAACTCTGGGATAGCCCGAACAACTTGTTCTGTGGTGCTAGCCTCTGGTCGCCAGTAGCCTGTAAGTTCGTTAGCCTCTCTGGCAGTTATCGTTCCTACCTGCCCAGCAAGACGATCAATAACACCTTTTACAAACTCACCCTCATTTTTTAACTCAGGAGACTCGTCAAAGATTTTTTTAGTAGTAGATAGCACGGCACCAGCTATAGACCTGTTTTCTTTTTCACGAAGTCTATCGTAATAATCTACATATCTTTTTTTCTCATATTGTTTTTGAGGTTTTGTGAGAAGTGTTTCTTGAGCATTAGGATCAGCACTGCTGGTATCAACAAGACCAAGTGGGACTGCAAGGGTATTAGCCACGCCAACCATATTGTCTACAAAAAATTTACCTATTGAAAACGCAGTACGGGCTAATCCTAATGTGTTCTCTTCACCCGGAAGCCTTTCAATAGCACGTTCAATATCTTCTGACCTACGAGTTAGCTGCTCTACTCCTGTAATTGATGGTGCACCTCCTACCTCTGCTTGTTCTCCAAGGTACGCTCTCCTAAGAGCAGCAGCAATATCCCTTACATCTTCTGAGTCTTCGCTAACTGTAGTTGCTTCTACTTGTTCTAACATCTCTTCAGAGGGAACAATTGGTTGCGTAACTGCAAATTGTGGCTGTTCTTCGTCCTCTTCAGGCTCAATAATAAATCCCATTACTGTCTCCCGCTAAAGAGTTTAGAACCGCTACGCAATGCTCTTTGTCTGTTTTGTTCCATAACTTTAACATTTCGTTGAGACTCTGTGTTTCTTTCTGATACGGTAGATGCTTCCAAAGGCGTTGACGCTCTTCGATCTTCTAAAGACCTACCAACTGTAGAACGTACTGCTGGAGCTTCGGGTGCTACAGGTACAGGTGAAACTGCAGGGTTAGTTTCAGGCCCTACAGGTACAGGTGAAGCTACAGGGTTAGTTTTAGGCGCTACATCTTCGTCATTTCTAATTATAGAGGGAAACTCTTTACCTTTATTTTTGCCTTGCGTCTGAACCTCTGTTCCTAATCGTGCCGGAACTACCTCGCCTGTTATTAAATCAAATACTGAGTCAACCATGCTATTAACTCTTTTTTGAGCAGTTTCTCTACCTTTTGCCATCTCCGGTGTTCTTTGATTAGGAAACTGCTGTATCATTCTACGAGATAAATCGAAGGCATTTGCATTAATAACATACCTGTTTCCAACAATCATACCGGGAGCTATTTTATCACCCTGAGTAAGTACCATGTTAATACCATCTATATACCTACCTTTTACATAGTTTGGAGAATCAGCAACAGCAGGTATCTGCGCTGCAGATTGTACAATCATTTGAGCGTTGTTTGTTCTAACTTTAGAGGGCTGCTCCCCAACATTTTTCTTTGCATAGCTATTAGCTTCAGTGTCAAAATTACTTAAATTAGCACCCGTTTCAAATAGTCTAGCAGCATTCTTAACAGATTCAAACATATCCTTGTTAGTTCCTCCACGTTGAAGAATATTAAAAAGGACTTCTTTATTAACTGCTCCACTTAACATCTTGTCTATGAAATCTAATTTTTGTAGGCGACTTTGGACAGTTCCTGTCTTAGACCTAAACATAGCCATAGCTCTGGTAATGTCTTGGTCTGATATGGTTCGACCACCAGTGCCTCCCTGTAGAATGCCCGTAAGCTGATAGGCAAAAGTAAGCTCAAGCATCTCAAGCTTTGACGCTGCTAGCGCCTCTTGATTTGCTTCACTTTGATTGTTTTGAAAATTTATCCGCGCTTTTTCTGCTTTTGCTGCTGTGTTTGTAAACCTATCTTGAGCTTTTTGCGATATAGCCTTTACTTTTCTATTAGCCGCATCGATCATAATATTATTACCTAGACCACGATCTCGCATGATACTGTTAAGGACTTGTCCACTAGATTGAATAAATTCAGGAATTTCAGCCGTTAGTGCTGTAGCTCTTTGAATGATACTACCTCCAGCGCCGGAACGTTCAATATTTATTCTCATCTCTTTAGAGACTAAACGCGCTGCACGGGCCGTGCTACCTAAAACCATAGTAGATTCAAGCTCTTTCTTTTGTGCGGAAGTTTCATTTCCTTGAAACTTTATTTCTGCAGGGTCCGAGCCTAACATAGTTGAACCCGCCATTTTTCTACCAAACAAGTCAACAAATTGTGAGAAATTATTAATATTAAGTTCTCCGGTATCTTTATCTGTAAACCCGTTATCTGGATTCAATACATACTCTAAAGCTTCATCCTTTTGCTTTTGACTTGGAGCGAGAGTTCCAGATATTACAGTCATGAGACTTTTGTTTGAAGCAGCACGAAAAATACGGTTTTTTGCTTCGTCTTCTGTAACACCATTTGTGTGTAGCTTTTTTAGTAAGCTTTGTTTAGAAAATTCTAAAGGTTTGTTAGAGAAGCCAAGATTAGTAGAGCGATAAGCTTCTGCAGCAGTATTAAAATTAGGAAATTCAGAACCTCCTAAATCTACAACCTTTCCTCTTTCCATAACACTTACATCTGTCCCCGGAGGAGGAGGAGTGCTTTCATTTACATTCCCTGTTGGGCTTCTCATTTTAGCAGTATTTTCGCTAAAGAGACGGGCTAAGTTTAGCACATCTTTATTTTTCATTCCGTGAAAAGCACGGAGGTACATTTCAGGATTGTTCAAGGGTACTGAACCTTGATATCCTTCACCAAACTCTTGCGCTCTTCCAAACTCACCTTGGGTTTTTCTCACCTGTCCAAGCATACCATTAATTGCAGCCACTAACCTTGGACCTTCTACAGCATCGTTTAATATTGCAGAAGTTTTTTCAGGATTCGCATTGATTTGATTAATTAAATTTATAGCAGTTTTGTCGGGAGTAGCACCAGTTCTAACATAAAAGCTATTATTTTTTGATCCAAAGGTTTGACCTTTGTTACCTCGCTCTCCATTATATTTTATCTCTGCAGCTTCTCTACTTTGCTTCCCTGCTAATTCTTGTACGTCTAGTCTAGTCTCTCTTTGAAACGCAAGTTCTGACATGCGTTGTGCAGCGGCGTCTGCACGCTCTTCCTCTGCAGCCTTTTCAGCACGATACCTATCAATGTTTTTATCAACCGCTTGCAGCGCACCCGTTGCAAAACTCATAAAAGGTGATACCATTAGACCATCTCCCCTTCTTCCATTTCCATAAAGCTAACATCCTCTTGCTCTTCAGGCATCTCTTCATCTTCCTCTAGCAAAAGATCGGTCGCATACATAATTTTGTTGTACATGTCTGGCCTATTTTGTTCCATGATACCCATAACTTTGTTATCAGGTATTCTGCCCTCTTCTTTTGCAAGTTCAGGGTCTTTGTTGAAGATAGTTGCAGGTATGCCGTTCTCTAGGGCTAATCCCATGAAGTGCATGGCAATAGGCATCTTCAGTATCTCTGACATGTCAGGACTCCAATAGCCCTCCGTAAAACCTGTAAAGGTAATTGTGTTAGTCATAGCTTCGATAGGCACACCACTAAGCATTAGTCGCAGAAAGTTCTCTTCTACTTCCGGCTGTTCAATACGGCTAACCACCCACTCCATAGCCTCTTCAGGACTAGAGTATTCTGCAGGTTTTTCCCAAGCCCACTTCTGAGGTTCGCCTGTTAACGAGTGGCCGGGAGGAGGTGCGTTGAACCTGTCAATAGCATCAATGCTGCCTTCCTGTGGGCGAAGCGACTCTTCTATCTTGGGATCGCTGTAATATGGATCGGGATTTAACGCCATTGTATTTCCTCTATGCCATTTGTGTTCGTGGTATTGCTAGCTGCCGTAAGTTTGAACCGGGAAGCTTTTGTTTAGTACCCATAGGTTTAGTCGAGCCTGAGATCATGTCGGCTAAGTCGTTTGTACTGGTAACAGTGCCAGCCCTAGCCATCTGATTAGCAATTGCTCTGGCTGCGCTTGTTGCACGTTCTGATTGTTGTATAGCCGCCTGTACTGCACGTTCACCGCTAGTAGCCTGTCTAGCCCTAGATGTTCTACCCGCTGCTGTCGTTGGCGCACGGGCTGATGTAGGAAGTGCAGGACCAGTTCTACCTCTGCCCTGTGCTTGCCCCTGTTTACCGCCGCCCTTATTAGCCGCCTTTGCAAACGCGCTGATTGCTTTAGCTGTTTTTTCGCCTACGCCAAAAAGCTTAAATATATCTTCTTTTAAGGTAGTTTCTGGAAGAGATATCTCTCGCTCTTCACCTAAAAAATCATCAAACCCACCTAAGTCAGCGTCCTGTTGAAAAAAACTTTGAGGGGCAAAGTCATCCTCTAACTCAAATTGCTCTTGACTAAAAGAGAAGGCAGAAGAAGGAACATTAAAATCCGTAAAAGAACCACCAAAATCATCATCAAACCCAAAGTCATCATTAAAGCTTGAAAAATCAAAGTCATCAAAAAAACCAGTTAAACTCATTTTAAGCTCCCAATATACCAAAGACGCCGTTAATCACGGTGCTACCAAGCGCACTAAAGAACTGATTCTCACGTTCTACTTCATACTGTTCCGCATTGAAGTCTTGTGTCTGGGCTAAGATAGCTGCATTGTGCGCTCTCTGTGCAGCATTCTCAGATATCTCAACCATCCAAGTAGCCTCGTCCCTGTATCTTTGCCACAGCTTATCCATAGACGCTTGTGTAACTCCTAGCAGGTTAAGGGCGTTAGTACGATTAGTCTCGTTCTGCCCTGCCGTGTTAGCCGTGTTTATGTTTCTACGCCACACTGAGTTAGACTGTTGGATCAGGTTTTCATTAGAGATGTTAAACCGTTCTCTTGCATCGTTAATCTTTGCAAAGTAGCGTGTCGCTGCGTTAGTCTGGTCAGCGTTAAACTGTTCCATAGCTGCCATGCGGCTAGAGTTAGCATTCTGAACTTGCGTATCTAACTCGGTAAAGAACTGATCTACCTGTAGCTGAGACTTTGCATTGAACTGCCTAGCCGCATTCTCCTGCGCCTGATCAGTAAATAGCTTCTGAAATTTAGACTGCAGATCGATAGTCTTTAGCTGCTGTTCATTGTTTAGGTTCTGTGTATCCATCTGCAGAAAGGATCGCGCATTGCTTACAGCAGCTTGCATTCTAGCACTAAGGTTAGCCTTATCCATAGCTGCGTAAGTAGCTGCGTTCTGCAGAGTAGCCTGTTGCCTGTTGTTCAGGTTCTGTATTTGAATGGTGGCGTACTTGTTAGCGTCTTGTGCCGCTATCGGTATGCCCGACTCCATGATAGATTGTGTGATGGCTGCAGCGGCCATAGAGGACCGGCCTAGTCCTCTTTGTGCCATCATACCACCAACCTGCCTGACCGCAGGTGCTGCCCAAGGAGGAGGGGGTTTACCTTCTTCAAAGGACTTGAAGAGTTCGCCCATCTGGAACTTGAGAGTAGCCTTCTCGTCTAGCTCTTCAGTTACTCCCTGTGCAATTGACTCTTCCGATACTGCACCTTCAATGTCACCTATAAGAGACTGTGCAGATACCTGCCCTTGGGCTGCAGCAAACTCTGGAGTATCCGCTTCTACAAAGGACTGATAGGTAGCCGCTGCAGTGCGTGGAGGAGTAGGAAGCTCTAGCCCAGTTACAGAAGCTTGAGTTACTGGCGCTGTAATAGCTGCCGCAGTATCTGTAGGAGTAAATAACTCTTCCTGCTGAACCTGCTGCTGCTGAAACGGCACAGTAGTACCCGCCGTTAACGAGGGCGGCGTATCTGTGTCGAGTGCTGCCTCTTCTGTAACCCGCGTTAGAAGGTTCTTTGTTGCTTCAGGAGGAGTAAACTGTCCCGCTTGTAGTTCTTCAGCGGTTTGTGTTTCCGTAACCTCTTCATTTTCCTCTGCCATATTTTATTCCTTGTCTTTAAACAAATCCTCGGCGTGTTCTTTGTTTTCAAATTCAGCTAGTTTTTCGCCTAGAGACAATAGTTTAGCCTCTAGCTCTGCACACTTTGACATTGCTACATCCCGCTGACGGATTAGCACTTTGACTAAATTTTCTGTAATGTTAACTTCCATCTCTCTTGCTTTTCCTTTCTTGGTACATTGCCCACAACCTGAAAAGTAAAAGAATGGAGCCGCCAACCAGCATAAAAAGTTGAAGGCCCTGTTCCACCCACTGCAACCAGATAGGTGTAGACACTAAACCAGTAGCAATAGTAGTGTCTGTAATATTCTTTAATGTATCAGGAGACTTTAGGTCCATAGTATTATACCCTTTTTTAAAGAAAAAGTCAAGTTATTTCTGCATTTTAGAGAGAGGATTATCTAATGCTTTTCTAATCTTAGCGTTTGTTTCTTCTTGTAGTGTCTTCATCTTGTTAGATAGAGAATCATCCAAACTATCCATACGAGAGTTTATCCTATCTCGCAGAGTGCTGTTACGATCATTCTCTTTATCTACCATACTACGAACTTCATCTTGTATAGTCTTGGTCCTACGGTCTACTCCCTCGACTAATTTTTCTGTTCGTACAATCTCACCCTTCAAGTCGTTCTTAATGTCCCTTGCATAATCTCTGGCATCTAAGGCTGACTGCTTTATAATCTTCTCTAGCTCTTTGAGATTATTCATGTCCTGTCGTAGCACGGCTAACTTCTTGTCAAACCCTGATAGGTCTGGCGCTGTGTATTCTTCTATTGTCTCGCGCATGTTCATGTAGTCTTTGTAAAACTCAAAGCCAGCCCACAAACCGCCACCTGCAGTGGATAGTAGGGCAAGCAAGGCCATCATCCTGCCCCCTTTAAACTTTACACCGCCAACTTCTACCTCTGCCATTGACTGTCCACCATCTCAGAATGCGATTGATTGCTGCCACCAAACATCAAATACTGCGCCACGTTGTTTGTAGGGATAGAGCTATCCGGTATTTTAGCCCCGCTAAAGAAACCGGGAGTGTCCTGCAGAGTTGCCTGTGTACCAAAGAAGCTGCGACTGTTACCAAGCACGCCCATTACGGCTAACGTCCTAATCTGATTAGTCGAGTCATACTTGCCCTTATCACCCATCTTGCTCATAATCTTCTTTGCTACTTTTTCTTTTACTTTCTGGGCTACGGCCTTTTTGGTTTCAGGCTCTGGCTCTTCGGATGCTTCTTCTTCCTGAACTGTCTCTTCGGCAGGTTCTTCATTTTGTGCAGGTTCATTAGCTTCTCCAGCGTCTTCTGCTTCTCCGCCGGATTCCTCAACAACCTCTTCTCTCTCTGGTTCAGGCTCACTAACATCTTCTAGTTCCGCTTCTATCTCTTGCTCAACTTCAACAGCGACTTCCATTTCTTCCGCTGCCTGTGGCTCTACAGGCTGCTGCACTTCTATCTGCAATTCTACAGTCTCAATTTCTTCAACCACTATCTCAGCAGCTAGCTCTATCTCTTCTGGTTCTACAGGCTCAAGTTCTACTTCTATCTCCTGTATATCAACAACCTCTACCTCTTGTTGTAAATCAATAATATTAAGCACTTCAGTCTCTAAAATCGTAACCAGATCGAAAGTCGTAGTGAGGAAGGGATTGTCAAATCTTGGACCGAAAAACCCGCTTGGAAACCCAGCATCTATGCCGAATAGCTCAAACTCCCCCCTTAGTCCTGTAAAGTCGTTCTCTGGTATGACTTGTGAAAAAGCAAAGGGCCGTGTGCCTGTAAAGTCTAACTCAACTTCATGTTCAAACTTATGTACTATGTTGTCTGCATCTAGCAGAGAAACAGTAAGATTGAATATGTCTCTGCAGTCACTGTTCTGCATGACGTTGCCATTAGCGCAGGTAGAGAGTACCGAGTTGCTTTGATGCGATTCAACATTTACTCCATAATCCATATCGAAGCCCCGATTGATCTGGTCTATTGTCATGTTATCTTCTAGATCAAAAGTGCTTGTATATGTCCCTCCCGGTCCTTGTGTACCTGCAGTGCAGAAGTTGCCTGAAGTGCACCCTCTGCCGCCGCCTGTGTTAGTTCCACCCGACTTAGTAAACTCGCTCATGTTTGGTATGTAGTTAGGGCTAGTCTCCTGTCCCGTTACAATCTCTGTCTCTTCTGCGTGGGAACTAAAGGTGACTGCCATAACTGCAAACACAACACACAGAAAAAGTATCCACCTAATCATAGGACTCATATTGATCTGGGAACTCGTAGCTCTCATCCCGTGCTGAATAATTAGATACTTCTTTCTTTTCAATTAGCACCGTGTTCCCCTCCGGTGCATCCTTCGGGTTAGCTTCCCATGCTACCCTCGCTTCGTTACCTATCTTGCCTTTGTATGGACAGGGAGTACCCGCCATCCACATAGCGTCAAACACTCTATGATCTGTACAGAGTAGGCTAACACCAGCTACCTTCATTCCCATGCCGTACAGAGAGCGGCTAAGTTTTAGCAGTTCGCATGTGCTGTCCGTTACTGTGATGCCGCTGGCAAAGCCGAATATCTGTGTCTGTATTGCTGCACTCTTGGCGCTCTTACATACGTCTGTATTGTTAATCACTACAGAGGGTGCAGAAGCAGTTGGGGGCGTCTTGTCTGTAACTACAGTAGAAGATACAGTATTAGTGTCTGCAGCCTTAACTTGTGAGCTAATAGCTGCACATAAGATTACTACCGTGTAGAAGAGAGCAAGAGCTTTAGAAATTATATCCTCCATCTCGTAATGCTTTTAACCACGTAATAGGATTATTTCTGTAAAAATACTCCTCGCCTTCTACTTTTGACGCATCAAAAGCATCAGGACGCCACTTACCTGCAAAAGTTTTTTCAGCCATCCACTGATCAAACTCTGCCCCTGTGCCGCTAAACTTTTCATATGCGTCCCATGTGCCACGCCGCCAACATGTATCTATATCGTCTTTAAAAGTTCCCTTGTACACTAAATCTCTCAAAGCAGATGGCAGTGCTTCATACTGTTCAAATCTACCAGATAAATTTTCTAAGAAAGTTCCTGTATCTGTTCTTGACGGGAAGGGGTCAGGAGACTCAAATTCTATATCTGACGCACCGCCATAAAAGTTTTTACCTGACCAGCTTACTTTTGAGCTATGCTCTCTAACATCCCAAATTCTATCTGTAGATGTATTTTCAAGACTGTATCCACTAACTATTCCGTCACAACTATTATCTTTTGCTGCAGTTATTATTTTATTTCTTCTATTTAATATTAAACTAACACTTCCTTTAGAAGCTTCAATAGTTACTCCATTTCTAATGGGAAGTTTTTCTTCAGCAATAGGATCAACTGATACAGGAGAAAGCCACGTAAAATCTCTTACATTAGCTTTCAACCAATCTCTAATTGCAATTCCAGCGTCTTCTCCTGCTTGAATATCAGCATCAGACAAATTACTTTCTTTAAAATACACAGAGATAACTTCATGGCTTGTCTGAGAAAGCCAACGCCATACAGCATACGTAGAATTTATTCCGCCGCTAATAGGTATCAAAACTTTCATTTTAGCCCGCCGATCCGTTCATTGTACCAGAGTTATTAACAGTAACAGTTCTGCTGTTCTTCCTAACAGCAAAACCTGCTGCTCCTCCTGATCCCCCACCACTGGCTGCTGTTACTTGAGGACATGATCCTGATGCAGCACCCCCAGTACCACCACTAGCACCAGCCGCACCAAAACCACCTGCAGAACCTGTAGAACCTGTACTACCTGTTATATTAGGAGCAGCACCACAAAGAGGATTACCTTTATCATCTGGCCCAACACCTTGTCTAACTTGGCCTAGACCGCCACCACCACCGCCGCCGCCGCCACCACGAACTTTACCACCAGAAAGAATATTAACAATACCAGTTCCTGTATATGGTGTACTTGATTCCCAATATATAGCATCGCCGCCTACTGAACCGTTTCCTCCGGGCCGTCCAGCACTACCATTAGCACCTGTATAACCGTCTATATTACCAGTAACATTAATAGTTAGTGGAGATGCTGCATTTATTGCGCCTGTTCTCATAGCATGAGTGCTACTGCCGCTTACGGTAACTCCAGAAGCAACATTAACTACGATAGGCTGACCGGAGGGAGCATCATACCCTGCAGAGTTAGCTGCTGTTAGGATATTATACTCGCTAGCGTTAGATGTTATATTTAATGTTATAGTGGTAATTCTTGATCCGCCTAAAGAACCAAAACCTAAAACGTTGTAGCCAAAACTCATAACCTACTCCAAATTAAGCGTCGTTGGCTGCATCTGTCGTGTAGAACAACTTGAGGCCAATTAGTCGGGCATCTTCTGCCATATCATCGTTACCATCAGAAACATCTCTAAATATTCTAAAGAAGCACATATCTGCCGCAGCAGGGCTACCAGCGATAGTTACTGCACCACTCTCTGCAGTTACACAGAGGTCTTCAGCGGCACTTAGCGCGTCATCTGTAACAACCACTGCAGAACCGTATGCTACGTCGATAGTATCATTGTCAGAAACAGCAACGCCCTGAAGTCCCCAAGCAACACCATCCGTGTCCGTTGCAGTGGTTGTCCAAAAAACCTGAAAAGTAACCGTGCCTTCATTCCAACTTTTTGGAAATGCAACTTGAAACTGAGCGTGTTCATCTGAGCCATTATCAAAGTCAAGAACCTGCATGTCAGGACGACCAGAGGTTGTTTCTACATTTGCCAGAGCCGCACACCCGTTGGAGGCAGTGGGTTGGCAAGCTGCTGCAGGAACAAATATAGTCTCTTTACCAGCAGTCTTAACTGCAGCACTTGCAACTGTAGGAGCCTGTGTAAAGTTAACCACGCCATTAGAGGCGATTGCAAGCGCGTCTGTATCGCTGGCAGAGCCAATGGTGCCAGCATCTTTGATTATGATATCATCTTTAAAGGTAACAATACCGGCAGAGGAAATCTGCATAGCGTCTGTAGCACTTGCAGAACCTATATCTCCGTCATCAGGAACAACAAAGCTACCACCAGAAACTGCACCTGTAGTTGAAATAGCAGACGACCCGGTATCGATTGTGCCAAATCCGCTGGTAATAGAGCCTGAATTAAGAGCGCCAGTAGTTGTAATGCTTGAAGTACCTGCTGCAGCAATAGCCGTACCGCCAATAGTGATAGCATCCGCTTCAAGTGTGCCGTGTATATAAGCATCTTTAAACTGCAAGCTACTTGAGCCAAGGTCTACATCGTTATCGCTTACGGGGGATAACACGCCGTCAATTATCTTAACCTGATCTGCACCTGAAGCTCTAAATATAATGTTGTTATCTGTTGCAAAATCAATATCGTTGTCAGCATCCCTGCCAACAGTCAGGCTGGTATTTGTTACAGAAGTAATGCCTGTCTGTGCAGCGACTATGGTAAAGGTTAGGTCATAGGGGTCGCCATCAGTTCCGTTATCAGTATCGGTCCAATCAATATCAATACCGCCGCCTTCAACAAACTTAACCTCTTTAGAATTAGTGATAGATACTTCAGTCCCATCTCCGTCTTCTAAAACCCAACTAGTCATGCCCGCTACACTGTCTGCATAAGCTTTCACAGACTGCTGCGTGGGAATTAGAGTAGCAGAGTCAGAAGACATATCGTCTTCGTCAACGAATGCCGTTGCAGTTATAGTCCCATCTGACAAACTTCCAAACTGCACAGTGCCATTTGAAGTGACATTTCTAACAGTAGCTATGTCTTTATCCGCGCTTAGAACAACTGCTTTACTAGCGGCTGCAGTACCTGCAGTGATGCCGTCTAGCATTTCTAGCTCTGCTTCTGTTAGTACCGCGCTGCCTATGCCAATTGAAGTTGTTGCAGTTAAAGTGCCACCGGAGACAATAGTACCTGAAACATCAAGATTGCCATTTACGTCAATAGTAGTAGCAGCTATCTGTATCTCTGTATCAGCAACGAGGTCTAGCTGCCCATCAGTAGATGAATTGATGTAAATAGCTGTATCGCGGAACTGTATCTTCTCCGTGCTGCTAATCAGCAGGTCATCTGAGAACTGAAAGTAGTCTTCATCCTCCATCCATGTCAGAACGCCATCTGATGTATTAGCGTTAAAGGTTACGGCTATATCTGTATCAGCGCCAGTACCGAAAGTAATAGCGTTGCTAAGAAGCTTCTCAATCGCCCCCCCTTCACCATCTGTACCGTCATGCTGATGACCCCCCGTTTCAAACGCAGCGTCAATAGCGTTAAACTCTGTAGTAAAGTCAGACGCATTAATCGTCTCTCCATCTACAAAATTTGTTGGGCTTGTTGTTGTGTATGCTGTACCCATTACATTCTAGCTCCCGGTGTAAATTCTAATGAAAACCCTTTAAGTGTGTACGTAGGGTTTGTGCTTGTATCTGTAAATTTTAGCGCCACGGCAAATCCTGATCCTTCTACAGACTGTCTGTATAGCGGCGTGTACACAGCAGCGTCGTATTCTGCTGTTGCCATTGTAGCACTGCCGTAAAAAGCAGACCCAGAGGGGTCTAACAGGTCGTACAAAGCTGGGCTTGGTAGAAGTATGTCGCCGTAGTCATACTCAAGGTTCATATCTACAGAGGATACAGTTCCTGTCCCGATGTAGTTAATAACTACTCTCTGCATGTTCTTGCGTATTCCAACATCTCCCATGTTGTAGTCAATAGTTCTATATATACAGGCCATATTAGTTCCATCAAGAGTAGAACCTGATTCTTGCTTATAAACATAACCGCCATCATAATCTCCGTGAACAACATGTTCTTCGTCAGAAATATCTCCATGATCGGCGCTCATAGGCTTAATGCCTTTTAAATCTGAATACTCCCAGCCTATCTGCCCTGTCTCAGAACTCCGTTTTAACACGGCTATAAGCCCTGTTGAGTTAGCCTCAGTGCCTGATGTTGTAGGGTAGTACAGTCGGTATTGGCTCTTTCTTCTTATAACATGAGAACTAATATTAGATATCTGGTCAGCACTAAGATCATTTAATCTAGACTGTACTTGTTTAGATATCGTTCCAAGTTCTGTGTCGCCAATCTTTTCAGTACCTGCAACTGTACGTAGGCCGTCTGGTGCAAGATAGATTAGATCACCGCCTATTTCCTGTATGCTAAATCGGGAGACGCAACCAATGTTTCGTGTTACAGGTTGCAGAACAAAGTCAGAGACACTGGAACCTGCTAGCCT
>Ga0070747_1000045_pt1 | contig 50880 bp, 81 predicted proteins | sample VirMetDEL_Mar_31_FD_77321 | JGI IMG/M metagenome (GOLD analysis project Ga0070747, IMG submission 77321) | Aqueous microbial communities from the Delaware River and Bay under freshwater to marine salinity gradient to study organic matter... | ecosystem: Environmental > Aquatic > Marine > Coastal... | reverse complement strand
TGATGTTTTTCCAGATGGTCAAACTGACGTCAACAAAATCAAACAAGCTATGTATCGGGTGAGAACCCGTGCAGTAGCAAACACTTAAAAAACTCAAGGCACTCCCACACTAGGCTCATCAAGGCTATATATCGACACCCTGCCACCTAGTGTGGACGCTTTGAGCTACTGTACCCTGGTACTGGAGCGGATCTAGCGTTGTTCCTAGTAGAGCTTGACTCTGCTTTGTATGTTGTAATCGTTTCTCCTAACAAGAGAAAATGAGTAGGCTCTCCTGACACTTGGATCCTACAGATTGCAAGACAGTTGCTCATATTGCTGTCTTGTGAGTCCGCGTTGTTAGAGCACAATGTAAAAAGGTACCGCGCAACCGCCTTTCCCTTACGATAATAGGTTTTTGAATATGAGAGTGTTGAAGAAACTCAGATAGAGTAACTTTTTTTCTTAGCCTGTAAGAAGGCTAAGTGTGAATCAAAATCTAGATAGAATATCACAAAAGAAAGAAAATGTTAATGATTGAATGAAATGAAATCATTAACTGATTAACGCAGTTAATCACAACACAATAAATCAATAATGGATTTAAGGATATCTGTGATTATGGCAGTTGACAACTGATACTGATATTGCTACAATCACACAACAAAGGATAAAACATGAATAAACCTGAATACAAACCAGTAGTAAACGGCAGAGCAAGTATCTGCACTTGGGAACTGGAATTCTACTTCCGTGACAACCAGCAAATCCGTGAGTTTGTGAAACTGTTAATGGAAGATGAAATAGATTTTAACTTTGAGTATGAAAAAGTGTTTGGCGAAATCGGCGAACTACACTATATTACAGTCAAGGGCAGTTGGGCAAATAATCTTGTGCGTGTAGCAAAAATGGCAAAGAAGGTAGACTATAAAGATGGGTAATAACACACACGGTTACAAATATGCATATAAAGATACAGTTTGGGAAGGCAGTGGCTTTTCCACTAGAAAAGAAGCACAAGACCGTTTCAAAGAATTGATAGACGGATGGATCAACGAAGTAATTCCAGCACCAAAGAAATTCTGGCAGATTTGGAAAAGTGATTTTGAAACTCCTTGCATCGAAAGGCACACGTTCTAATGGGTATTAATGTAAACGTATATTCGTACTGGGGTGTTCGCACTGAGTGGAATGAAGCAGTAAGTGATCGCATTGAAGAAATTTACGATATGAAACTGGATCCTGCAGATGACGTAGATATTCTTACAGATGGTATGAGCTGTGAGTATATGGTATTCGGTGTTCAACTGTATGATAGTGGCGACAGCCGTTGGGGAGAAATGTACAACTCAAACGAAGTCGATATCAGTCATAATGTACTTGATCAAATGCACTGGGATTATATGAACAAGTTTAAAAAACTGTATCCTGATCAGTTTGAATGGCTCAACAGCAAGCCCTGGCGTCTGGTAAACTTGGTACATTACAGTTAATGGCACGGATTGTTGAATACTACGAAGTAAAAACTTGCAACGGGTATGAGTATTATTCTATGCCAGTGGACACTGATGTAAAAAACAAGCAAAACATGGACAGTCAGAGTCATCGTATCTGGAAAGTAGATACGAAAACTGATCGAATCACAGAGATAAAAAACATCAGAGAACACCGTCCACAGGTTACAAAAATAGAGATGCTCACTATTCAATTAAAATCCAAACCTGTTCCATTTGAAGATTACTACCTTCAACTACAAGAGATGAAACGATACCGTGAACAACATAAGACCGAAAAATCCTCTACTGTGGATCAAGTACAGGATACTTGAATGGCGTTGGGACAAAGTACCACACAAGAGTGGGTACAAGCACTGGGAACAGTATTTCCGTGCCAATGATCCGGATTACTACGCACCTGGTTACACTGTACGAGATCAACTGTTTGGTTATCCCTACATAGCATTAGTACCGTTTCGTCATTTGGAAACTGTGTTTGAACCTATGTGGGGTCCAATAGAAAACGCCGATCATATTCGAGAGTGGTGTGATCGTAACTGTAAGAAAAAGTATCGTTGGCATTGGGAACGTGTGATAATGGATCATATGGGTCAATATCTACCCAACGGCATTGGTGGATACGACAAACTGTTTTTTGGATTTAAGGACGAACGAGATTATATACTATTTACACTGAGGTGGTCATGAATACGCCAAATCATATTTTTTTACCATGTGCTGCACTCGCAATATTTGATACCCCCAGTGAAATGGGGTACAGATGTCTCCAGTGTGGCGCCATGGTAGGATCAATAGGACAACCTGACAGTTGCCAACAAGAAGCCAACAAATGGAAAACACTTGAAGCCATGGGTGGTAAAGGATGGGATTACACTCTGGGACAGCAAAAAACATGATGTACAATCAATCTCAAGCTGCTGCTGTAACTGCAACTGCACAGGTGTTATTGCCAATGATCCGACGTGTAATGCCCAACATCATTGCTAGCAATCTCATCGGTGTGCAACCTATGACAGGACCAGTTGGCCAAATTTTTAATTCTAACTGGACATTGGATCATTTAAAAATGAAAAAAGTACATTATCAACATTTCTTAAGAGTTTATAACCGTAAAACATATCACAAAATTGATGATGTTGTTAAATTAGGATATACTTTAGTTACAGTATCAGTTATGAATGCCATTCCAGCAAAACGTTGGTGTACGGCTAACCTCAAGCCTGGATCATTTGTAATGATCAACACCAGATTTGTTTTTGCATATGACAGGGATGCAACTCTTTTTGCATTAAGATGGTCATGACCTATAGAGTTCCCATTGTAGACGTAACGCAACAATTTCATCGTGCCCACGAGGCATTGGTTCTTAGTTTGGGGGGTGCTGCTCATCTTTCACGCACTGCACCTCGACGATATTGGAATGTTTTGGAATACAATTGGAAAAAGAAGTACAATATATCCCCACGTAACGGCAGTGGCTCAACGGCTTGGAAGTATCTTGACTTTGAAAGTGAGAAGCATTATACTGCGTTTATCTTACGATGGAGTTGAGAATGAAATATCGTATCCCGTCATCATATCACAGCGTTAGTCAGCATCCGCTGATTACTGCTTGGATTAATCATGATGAAGGCAATAGTCAGCTATCTTTTCTAAACTGGTTATATCGTGAAACAGGATCTGATAGAGTGCGGGGAAACTTTGAAGACGGATGGTCGATTGAGTTTGAAAACGAGGCAAAATACACTTGGTTCGTATTGAAGTGGAGTTAACATGTTGCTAGAGCCAACATATTTAGATCAGATCTATACCCAGTGGTTGATCAAAGATAGACAACGTCTTGATAGTAATTTTGTTCCTAGTCATTGGGATCGACATAGGAATTACCAGCGTGAATATCGCAGTAACTTTAACAATCAGCGATTTGAAGATTGGTTGTATGGTCAGGGGTTTACTGTGGTTCAGCGAGAAGGTAAACGCTACCTCAAGTTCTCAGGCGATGACAAACGTCTTACTTTCTTTTTACTCAAATATGGGATAACAGCATGAAGATGGTAAAGACAGTGGTAGAGGCAAAAACTAGAAAATTAAATGCAACATATACTATTGAAACGGCTCAAGATATAACATCTGAGATTGAAGACAATCTTGCTAAAATTCTTCAACAAGAGATAGACAATGAGATAATGTCAAGTTTGTTGGACAGTCAGGGCTGGCATAAAGTGACAGTTAATAGATGGAATGATATTCCTCAAGAATGGCGTGACAGAAGCATCAAAGGCAACTACCACTGTTTTGGACATTACTGGTATTTTGAAAATGAATCTGATGCACACTTTTTTATATTAAAATGGGGAACACAATGATCAAACATTGGCGTTTATTTGACACTATTAATAACGCTCAAGTACGTCAATTACAGGCTGCAAACATTGCTGTAAAAATTTCAGAGTCTGAACCAGAAACTTTGTATGATATCACGGGGAGTGTTCAAAAAGTTTTACTCTTTGCTGATGTTTTTATTTCTACCACAAGTGATAAACAGGATACAATATTACATCTGATGTTTCCTGGTAAACTAATGATGGTAGCACAAGAAGAAGAAGATAGATATGGATACTACTAAAAGCCTGGCACAGGCGATGCGTGACCGTGCAAACTTTTTAAATGATCGCAGATCAAACTCTGCCCTGGAATATGGCTGGGCAGACAGAAAAAATGTGATAGGATCACTATTGGAAATGGCAGATGTGATAGATAGTTGGAGTGGGGAGTATCTGAGTAAAGAAGAGACCTACGAGGAAAATCAGCGCAGGCGCTGGGACACAACTCATTGGACACAAACACCACAAGAGCCATTGACAATGGAAGAACGCCGTGCTATGGTAAAACGGTAAACACAGACATGGAGGCAGAGATGCCAGCGATTATGGCCTATAAGGCAAACGGAATGATTATGCCAGTTAACGATGCAAAAACAGCAAAAGCTTATCAGTGTCCCTGGACCAAAAAAGTCTTTGCAACCAAGCGAGCATACAGCAAGCACCTCAAGGAACTTCGCAACAGCCGTATGCATCAGGCAGCTAGGCAACGCATCACCAACAGAAAGTTTGACAACTTTATCAATCAACCAGATTTTGAGAGCATTATTAATTGGTTTGAAACCAATCCAGAATTCTTTTTTGATAAAATAATCAAATCTGGTCATTCTAGTTGGGGCGATCGCAGGGCCCATATTCGTGATGAGTTTTGGGTTAAGATCACCTATCTTGATCTCAGCTATTCCGATAGTGTGAGTATTACTCACAGCGCTCCACGCGGCAAACGCACCAACTGGGCCGGGCGGGAAACATTGGCTGACGGTACACCAGCACCCAGAGGTTATCCTGGATGGCATGGTAAGATTGAATATCAGATGAGCCATGATATCGGTTTTGGAAGTGATGTCATGCGCGGCACCGGATTCAACACTGGGACAGGCGGTGGGATAAAGGAAAATCGTTATGGTTACGATTGCAAAATGTTTCTGGAAGATTGGCCCGGGCTTGGTAAAATGGTGAACGAGCAACTTGACGCCCTTGACCGAGAAAATACATTCAGAGCAGTATCAGGAAAAGGAATGCGAACTTTTTCACATACTTTTAAGTATGGCACTCCCAGATATTTCCGCTAACAACGAAGAGAATAATAATGCTTTTTAACCAAATTGAAAATAATCTAGCTGAAGAATATGAAAAGTTAGAAGCTGAATACTACAGAAAGGAAACTGATATGTTGAGTAGACAACAGACAGCAACTCACCGAAATGATGTAAAAAATAGATCCAAAGGGACTTATAAAAAGCATTACATTATACGTGAGAGTGACATCAAGAAACTGCCAGCTGATGTTCGCAAAGCATATGATGTTTCCTTTAAACCTCTGACTCAAGAATATTTTGAACGCCGCAGCACCTGGTTTTATCTCAAAGGAAAAAAGTATCTGGGTGATCAGTATGCCATGCACCAGTATCCCAAAGATATGCTGCGCAGGATCACCAACATTCCTCTTTGGTCTCAGGATTATTTGAACTGGTTGATCTGTTATACTGATGCTGGTGATATGACCATCCGTGCTGGTCTTCGTCAGCCAGAGAGTAAATTAGGCCTGGGAGTGTTTAAGCCCAAATGAGTAAAACAGTGGATCTTTTTGATGTGTTGATACGTCTGCCCACTGATTACACTGACTATGGTGGATCAGTTGAACGTTGGGCAGACAATGGCAGTTATCCTGATTGCAGTTGTGGTTGTAAATACTTTGTTCCACTGGATGGAGATCTGGGCAGTGATTGGGGAGTATGCCGTAATCCAATTGCTCCCAGAGCAGGCTTGCTGACCTGGGAACACCAGACAGGCAGAGGATGCTTTGAGTATGAAGATTGACATCAGAGATAATCAGTGTTAGAATAACAAAAAGGAAAGACAAGAACTATGGCAAATAATTTTGAAGTTGGTGATATTGTTCGTAAAGCCAGTGGAACCAAACATATTCGAGTTAACGAAGTATTTGGAAACTGTGTTTATGGAAAATACATTGATTCAGGTGCAAGCACTGGTAGAATGGGCTTGTATGGACTGGTAAAAGTAGATAATGATATGAAAAGAAAAGGAAATTTTATTATGAAGGGCAAACTCTTCCAAACTAAAGAAGAAACACCACGATTTGGTGTGGGCCTTGCAGTAAACAGCAGTGGCAAGTATGTGCTTGAAATGAAAGGCACCAGTGAGCTTGAGATCTTTGACAAAAAAGAAGTTGAAGTTGTTATGCCATTTACATATGGTGTGAAATTCAACGGTGCTGGAACTGAGTATGCATACCTTGGTAAAGAAGGCACAGTGGAGATTGGTGATCTGTTGTTGAAAACTGATGGCACCAAAGGAAAAGGAATCACCATTGGTCAGGTTACAGCAGTAAACACCAAAAGTGAAAAAGCCAACAAGTATTTTGACGGTGTTAAAATCAAGACGGAACCACTGGATCAATGAGCAGAGATATTTGGGTAATCAGTGATACTCATTTTCGTCACAAAAATATCCTAACTTTCAAGGACAGCGCCTCTGGCACATTGGTCAGAGGCGACCGTTTTAAAGACGTGGACGAGATGGATGAACACATGATTGATCGCTGGAACAGTGTCGTGAAGCAGGGTGACATCGTTTATCATCTGGGTGACGTTGTGATGGGAGATAAAGAATGGTTCAAGAAGAACTGGCCCAGACTTCGTGGCAGTAAACGACTTATTGTTGGCAATCACGATGACATTCCATTCTTGGCCAGCGGTGGGTTCTTTGCTAAAGTTAGCATGTGGCGCATGTGGCCAGAATTTGGACTGATGTTCAGCCATGTTCCACTGCACACCAGTAACTTACTGCGTCTTAAAGAAAAAAATGGAAAATGGCCTGACGATTGTATTTCATTACTTAACGTTCATGGGCATATTCATCAAAATCCAAGCCCAGAAGGGCCTTACCGTAATATGAGTGTTGAAGCAATTGACTACACTCCAGTAAACATCGAAGACCTACGGGTCAAATAAAGGAAAGATACCATGTTTGAATTTTTTGCACTACTGGGAGGATTTTGGTTCTTCTTATTTGTACTTGCCATTTTTGCATGTGGCATTTTGTCAGCTGAAACTGACAATATGTTTGGCGGCGCTATTACACTCGTCTTGCTGGCAATCGGCGCGGATGTGCTGTTTGGGTATCCAGTGTTTTCGTTAATTCTTGCCAATCCGCTATTGCTAATTGTAGGTGTTGTTGCTTACATTGCTGTTGGACTAGCATATGCAGTGATGTATCGCTATGCAGACTTCCTAAAACGCAGAGCAGGCGACATTAAAATGAAGTGGGGCGATTTCCAAATCAGCTACAAAAAAGAGCATGGCAAAGACGCAACTCCAACACGCGACCAATTCCGTAACTCATCTACGTATACAGAGTTCACACCAAAGTACAATGCAGACCGTATTGCAGCATGGGTGATGATGTGGCCCTGGGCCGTATTTTGGGACCTGAGTCACAAGCCGTTACGCTTTATGTACAACAACATGTACACATTTGCAGGCAAAGCACTTGATAGAGTTGGCGCAAGAGTGTCAGACAAGATTCTTGACAAAGAATAAAAATCAGTATAGGATATTGTAATGTGGGCAGTGCAACGCACCTGGGAAGTATTTGTTGGTAATGAGTTCCTGGGATATGAATATGCTGTTGAAGAAAGTGATGCACTTGCTAAGACTATCATTAAGTTTGGTTCCCCTGAAAAATGGGGTGCCGTGACATACACAGTAAAAAAGATAAAATGGGCAGAGGAAGATATTTAAATGCGCACACAACCTGATTGTTATATTCGACGTCTAGAACAACATCCTAGCAGACTTGATAAAGAAGCTATTTTATCAGATGCCGTTGCTGAAGGAGTTCCTGAATTTTTTGACGGGTTACGACTTGCACTGGATGCCATGATTACGTTTGGAGTCAAACAAGTACCAACTGCCACAGTTAATGGCCAAGGCTTGCCCTGGAATGTATTTAAGGATCTTACTGACAAATTAATTTCGCGTGAGCTCACTGGTCACGCAGCACGAGATGCCATACAACTTTGTATGGACACTGCCACAATTGCTCAGTGGAACGATTGGTATCGACGCATCCTTATCAAGGATCTTCGATGTGGTATGAGTGAAAAGACAGTAAACAAAGTTGTAAAAAAACTAAAACGCCCTGAACTGGGTGTACAAGTATTTGAGTGTATGCTGGCACACGACAGTGCCAATCATGAAAAGAAGATGACTGGCAAAAAACAAATTGAAATTAAACTGGACGGTGTTCGTGTCATCACAATTGTTCAAGGCAACAAAGTGGAAATGTTCAGTCGAAACGGAAAACAATTTCATAACTTTGATCATATCATTCGAGAAATTGAAGCCGTGATCAAAGACTATCCTGTGCCTTATCCACTTGTGTTAGATGGTGAAGTAATGAGTGCCAGTTTTCAAGACTTGATGAAACAACTTCAACGAAAAGAAACTGTGCAAAACAGCGATGCAGTTCTGCATCTGTTTGATATGATACCTCTAAAAGAATTTCAAGAGGGAAAATATGACAAGCCGCAGGTTTGGAGAAGTATGGTTACAAAACACTGGGTGCAACAACACAGCGGCGTTCTAAAGCATGTGACAGCACTGGAATGGGAAACTGTGGACCTAGATACCATCGAAGGTGAACAACGCTTCGTGGAGCTCAATAAAGCGGCCGTAGCTGGTGGCTATGAGGGGGTTATGATCAAGGATGTTGACGCACCGTATGAGTGTAAGCGTAGCCACAGTTGGCTTAAAGCAAAACCATTTATTGAAGTTACATTGGAGGTAATTGCAGTTGAAGAAGGAACAGGCAAAAATAAAGGACGACTCGGGGCTTTTGTATGCGCTGGGCAGGATGACGGGAAGGATATTGGGGTCAATGTTGGCAGTGGCTTTACGGATGATCACCGATCCCAGTTTTGGGCTGATCGTGATGCTGTCATTGGTAATCTTGTTGAAGTTAGGGCAGACGCTGTGACTCAAAATCAAGACGGCACCTACAGCCTACGCTTCCCTCGATTTAAAACATTCCGTGGATTTGCACCTGGTGAAAAACTATGACTTCTAAAGAATGCGTTAACGCTCTAGTAGAATGGACTACTAACAACTACGATGATATTCCCAAAGGAGATTGGGAGTTTGTTGGCGAAAAACGACTAAAGATTCTTTCACAAGGGCATACTCGTAGCAGTAACTGGAAGCGCCGTGCCATTAAAAAACACAACGCTACAACTTATAGACTTTTTGAAAATAGTCAAACTCTGTTTGATCTTTCAGTTAAGTTTTTAGTTATTGAAGATTGTGGAACTGTAACTGTAATGATAGGTACTCGAGACGACTTTGAAAAATATTTTAATAAGATAGGATATAATTGGGGAGGATGGTCGTAATCTATGAAGATTATAGCAAGCGCAGGCAATAATAAATGGCTCGCGGAAGTAGATTCATTTGAGTTGCGAGAATTAAACAGTGAACTTAAAATCGAAATCGGTGTTGAATACGAAATACGCAAAGCAGCTGAAACCTTATCGGCATTAAGGGGGTTGAGCAGAACCAAGATGCAATATCTTAAAACTCAAATTGATGATTTACAAAAAGCATATGACCGTATATCCGATACGTATAGCGAAGTAATGTTAATTGATGTTATTAAAAATAGTGAAGAAAAATGACAGATGATGTAGAAAATTTTAAGAAAAAATATCGAGCTCACGTACAAGATGGACAAAGACGGTATGCTGTGCCAAAACGATTGAGTATGGATCCACTAAGTCCCAGCCACGAGCCGTTTGATCTCAACTTCGAGTACGAAAGCGGTGTTCAAATTGATATGACTAAACGTGATTTTCAAACGCTGATTGAGATGGAATCATACTTTGAAGAAAAGTTGAAATGGCGAGATTTTAACGAATACGGCGGCTTTGCAAAAGATATTGTAGAAGACCATGAACACGAATTACGTATTCGAAAAGCTAACCCTGCGGCACAAAAAGCATACGAAAATTATCAACTGATCTTGCAAATGACCAAAAGTCACTATGATTAAAGTTCCTTTTGATGTAGAAGGTAATCATGTCTCAAGCCAACGTGATGTAGACTTGGATACTTCTGCACTTGGAAGCACTTTGGACAATGCTTACAAAACCATGCCCTGGTTTAAATACCTTGCAGACCACGCCACTGAAATAAAAGTATTAGATACTTATTATAATGCACCAGCCTATCTGACTACGCATATAGTGGGATTTGAACTTGAAGGTAAATACGAAACTTTGTATAGGTTAAAATATAACGATGGACAATAAACTACCAATACTATACAGTCGTGCGGATGCCAAGCAGCGCAGGGCAGTGAGAGAACAATATGTTCGTGAACAAAACGGACTTTGTTATTGGTGCAAGCACCCACTGACTGGCGCTGCACCCAAGCACATTACAGAAAAGAAGATAAACTGGAAACTGTTTCCACAAGGATTTTTAAGAAATCCAGTACATCTCCAGCACAATCATGATACTGATCTAACTGAGGGTGCAGTACATGCATATTGTAATGCCGTAATGTGGCAATACCACGGTCGTTAAAAAATAGATCGACAAATTCAAAATTAGTAATAACATAAACATATTATATAGGCAACTATAGAAAGGCAATTATATGATCAAGGCAAATATATTAAACTTTACTTCCATATCTCAAACTGGTAACGTTCAAAAAGCTTGTACTAGATGCGGAGTAACAAAACCATTAACTGAATACCATAAGAAAGTTGGTGGTAAATATGACACGGCTGCTAAATGCAAGCCATGTATGCAAGTAGTTTCCAAGGGATATAGGTCCAACGGGAAAACATCCACACCATCAATGGCTGCGCCGAAAACACCAACTGCTAAATTAGCAAATATGAACGTAACAAAAACAACAATGTTTGATCCGTTCAACATCAATCAAATACTTGATGCTCATACTGACAGCACTTTGAAATCCAGCTACGTTGACCTACTAAAACATACTCTGGGAAGTCCCACCAGTTACTTTGCCAAAGAGGAAATGGTGTCAGCTGTTCTTGACCTGTTCCACTGCAAGGATATCAATGGTCCCGATGCATATGACGACAATGCTGCTCCTTGGGAAATCAAAACAAACAGTGTTACAATGTCATCAGACAATAGCAAAGCGACATTTGGTGGCACCTTTAATGACATCACTGAGCATAAACTGTTGGAAGTAGCAAAGTATAAAATGGCAGTGGGTGTATTTGTTGATCACTACCTGTTGGCCATTGCAACATTTCCAGGAAGCTGGCCTCCGTTTTATAATAGACTTGAAAAAGAACTCAGGAAGAAATCCAAAGGCAGAGTATGCAGCAGTTTCCACTACAACGACTGGAAGGATTGTCCTGAAATGCAATGGGACGTGATTCCAGATCCAGCAAGCCTTGACAAATTTAGAAATAAACTAAGTAAGTCCATGTTTGATGATATTCAAGAAGCACAGGCCTGTGCAATGGAACATGAAAAGGCATACCGCACCAGCCGTAGCCCTTATGTTAACATTAAATACTAAAAGGAGATAACCATGGCCAAGAGAACTACCGCACCCAAGAAGAAAAAAACAGTAAGAGTGAGCCGTAGACTCAGTGGCTATGGTTTGATGCCCACTGATAATTGGCATAAGGCAAAGCATTTTGTTCATCATGAAATTGAGAGCAAAGACTGGTTAATGAAAGTCAAAGAGTACATAAAAAAGAATTGTACCAAAGAACAAGCGGCTGCTATTAACAAACTTCCTGATTGGAAAATTTGCAGTGGCAGTCACTGGCCAACTACTGTGGAAATGTTAACTCAAAATCCAGAAATTGTACCAGAAGCTTATAAAACTGGTATCAAAAAACTGATTGAAAATCTCCTTGAGCAAGCTTCAGTTTTAATTGAAACAAAAGCTCAAGAAGATGGTCAGAGTATTGCTAAAAATGTACATGTTCCTACAATTCAAGAAAGAATATTTGCACAATCACAGGAAGCATGTGAAGCCATTGAAGAATGGCTTGAAGGATTTGTCACTGACCGTGCAACCTTTGATCCCAAGGGTTTTGATTTTAAATCGCATTTTGCAAAACATAATGTTTCTCAAGCACATGCAAGAAAAATACTGAGTATGTATCAGGGTGAACTAGAAGAAGCTGGACTTATTATAAAGCTTCCCACTCCTGGTGAAATCAAAAAAATAAAGGATGAACGAGAAGCTGACTATGCATTGCAGCTCAGAGAGGGCTATGGACACATCAAGAAGGCTGATGCACAGAGATACCTGGAAGCTCTTGAAACCCTTGCTGGCGCCTGTAACTTAGTGATTGATGCGAGCAAAGCAGCACGTAAACCTAGATTGAAAAAAGCACCCAGTAAAGAGAAACTGGTTGCAGGTCTCAAATACAAAGACACTGATGAGAAGTACCAATTGGTTTCAGTAAATCCATTAGAGTTACTAGACAGTACTGAAATATGGATCTTTAACTCCAAAACCAGGAAACTTGGTAAGTATGTTGCAGCAGAAGATGCTAGGACCATGTCTATAAAAGGATCAACTCTGATTGGGTTTGATGATACAAAATCTGTGCAAAAAACCTTGCGTAAACCAGAAGAAGTTTTGAAAGAATTTAAGAAAGTTGGAAAAGTAAAATTAAGAACTTTCATGGATACTATTACAACTACTGAAACTAAACTCAACGGCAGGCTTAATTCAGATACGGTTATTCTTCGTGTAAACTGATAAATAGTTATATGAGTGATAATTTTGTTGACATAGACCTTTTGAATTTAAGACAAGGCATCGATTCTCTTTACAAAGCTGTAGAGAGCATCGCCACACGTGACCCCAAAGAACCAACTATACTTTTTAGAAGCCTCAGTGGTGATCATATCCATGGAGGAAAAATTACAGAATTCCAAAGTGTAGGGATCAAGGATAATTCATCAAAGCTGTCATTAGTGATTTCAGACAGAGGTATTAGTACTAAAACTATCAAAACAGAAGCACTGCTTGGTGATACGTTAGTCAAGGGTAACCTAAATGTTGATGGGGAAATCACAGCAACTAAATTGCATGTTAATGAAATAACAGCAGATGTTAGATTGGAAAGAACAACACCGTTGGTATTTACAGCAGAGGGTGAAGCTGGAATATACGGAAAAGGCATTCATTGGGCTGGTCAGGGCCCTACCAAACAATTCATATACAGAGAGAACCCAGACCGCATTTGGAGCTCAGAGAGTATTGATTTACATGATGAGGCATACTATTCAATATCTGGTATTCCTGTAATCACTAAGAAAGAATTAGGCAGCTCAGTTAGAAATTCAAGTCTAGTAACAGTGGGAACATTGCGTGACTTGACCACGCAGGGAAATTTGACCATTGACGGATATGTATTTTACGAAAGTTCTACACAACGCATTGGTATAGGAACTGATGCTCCAAATGGTAATATCAGTATTGCTAGCTTGGACACTGAGTTTATTATTGACGTTGGAAGTAAAGTGTCAAAAATTGGGAATTGGACCACCAATGACTTAATAATTGTTACTGATGATACTCCTAGAATTTCTATTTCATCAATGGGCAATGTAACAATTGGAAGTTCAATTGAAACTAAAACACAGATAGTTGGTAAATTGGGTGTTAATATTAAAAATCCCGATTGTGACATTTCTACTGCTGGACCAGTAAAGTTTCAAGGAAAGCGTCAAGAAGTTGGTGATTCCATTCCTGCAACTGGGGCATATAACATCGGTGATATTGTGTGGAACAGTGCACCAAAACCATCAGGACATGTAGGTTGGATATGCACTAGATCTGGGACACCAGGTGTTTGGAACCCATTTGGGCAAATAAGTCTATAAACTACAGTATTAAATATCCTAAATTCCTATTAAATAATAGTATGGAACAAGAATATTTAGACAAACTTAAACAAATTGAAAAGCAATCAGAATATTGGGATCTTCTTGCAAGATATTCTCCTATTGCTTTCTTTTTGTTTTGTGGAGTTTCATATTGGTTTGATATAGTTGACATTAAGTTACTAATAATTATTGGCTCATCGGTATTTGTAATAACTTCATTATTTTGGTGGGCTTGGACATTGTATAATATCAAGTTCTTAATTAGATCACTTACACGAGCAACATCTATAATGCTGGAAGTCAAACAAGAATTCAGATCTATTCATCAAGATTTAAAATCAATAAATCCCAATCATGAGATAGATTAAACAAAATATATTGACTTTTGTAAATAATAGTATATATTAAAGTTTAAGTGGACTTGGTGTTCGTTCCCACTATAAAAATTCCGCACACTCCATAATAGGAGATTTTAATGGCATATTATTCAACTAAAACATATGGACATAACATTGGACTAAGTGCAGTGTTTCGTCAACCCAACGCAGATCATTCACATTGTCACTTGCTGCATGGTTACAGTTTACAATTCAAGTTTACATTTGGTTGTAGTGAACTAGACAATAAAAACTGGGCAGTGGACTTCGGTGGCCTTAAACCGCTTAAAGCATGGCTAGAAGATAACTTTGATCACAGAGTTGCACTGGACATCAATGATCCACACTTGGAAAAACTTCGTGAACTTGAAGAACTGGACCTGGCAGCAATCCGTGTATTTGACGGTGTTGGCACAGAGCGATTTGCGTATCATGCTTGGAAGTTTGCAGATGCACTTATACGTGAAAAAACTGATAACAGGTGCTGGTGCGAAAGCGTAGAATGTGCAGAGCATGGTGCTAACAGCGCAATATACCATAGGGAATAATCCATTGCCTAATTATGTTGTTTGCCTCAAGTGGGGAGACAAATATAGTTCAGAATATGTAAACAAACTCAACAGTATGGTGAAGCGACATTTAACTTTGCCATATGAGTTTGTATGCTTTACTGATGATCCAGATGGCATTGACTATGATATAAGAATTGAACCACTGCCATCACTGCCAGTGACTGGTTGGTGGTTCAAACCTTATTTTTTTAATCCAGAACTTGTATTGACTGGAACAATATTGTTTTTGGATCTTGACATAATTGTGTTCAAAAACATTGACTATCTGTTTACTTACAATCCTGGAAAATTCTGTATTATACGAGATTTTAACAGACATTATATAAAAAATTATAATAAATTTAACAGTAGTGTATTCAGACTTAATACTGGTGATCATCCGATTGTGTATAATGAATTTATAAAAAATGCTAAATCTTTATCAACTAGATTCCGAGGTGACCAGGATTGGATCAGGCATTGTGTGACCACTGATTTTTCTTATTGGCCAGATGACTGGATTCAAAGCTATAAATGGGAAATGCGAGGGCGTGATAAATTGATAAAGACCAACGGTAAACAAAATTTTAAAGTTTCTGAATATCCAACAATTTTAAAAGAAACAAGTATTGCCGTTTTTCATGGCGAACCAAATCCACACGATTGTATTGACAAGTGGTGCAAGCGTAATTGGGGTTGACATCAATTTTATCATAGTGTATATACTAATTGATATACAGGAGAATTGGTTGCATATGACTGCTAAAGAAAAACGAAAAGAAATTAAACGTATTCTAAGTAAACTGGAAGACGGCAATCGTCTTGTTTTTTTGCGCATGTATTCTCCTAAAGACTTGGACAAAGATATCAATTTAGTTGTTGACACCATGCCAGCTAACCAGTTAAGCTGGGCACTGAAACAATGTAAGACATCTTATCACAGTATTCTTACTATTATAAAAGCGAGCGCACAATGAAAAGAATCGGTTTTGCATGTAAGTATATGCACCCTGACCAGCAGCTACCCAAAAAAACACTAGCAGAACTACAAAGATCCTATAGTGAACGTTCAACGACGGTGCAGTGGCTCAATCGACAAACTCGAGAAGTTGCTGAAGAACGGTTATGGGACATTATGGTACATAATGCAGCCGCAGCAAAAAAACTTGTAGAATACGTAGGGAGTTTACCACATGAGTTACGAATGGTCCGCCTTGGGAGTAATCAGCTTCCTGTTTATACTCAGCGTGATTGGAGTTATTTTTGGCGCAAGCCTGACGTCAGAGAGTTCTGTGAACGAGAGTTTAGTCGCGTGGGTGAAGCTGCACGTCGGCTTGATGTTCGCCTGTCTATGCACCCTGGTCAGTTTACTGTTCTCGCAAGTGATAATCCAGATATTGTCCTTCGTAGTATAGAAGAATTTGAATACCATGCTGATTTAATTCGCTGGATGGGTTACGGTAAATCGTTTCAAGACTTTAAATGCAATGTTCATATTTCAGGTAAACTGGGTCCAGCAGGCATCAGGGCAGCACTGCCCAAACTTTCACCTGAAGCTAGAAATACTATCACCATTGAAAATGATGAAAATGCATGGGGCCTTGATGCTAGCTTGGAACTGGAAAAGGATGTCGCACTGGTAATTGATATACATCATCACTGGTGTCGCGAAGGAGAGTACCTAAGTCCCACTGACGATAGAGTCAAGCGAGTTGTTGACAGTTGGAGAGGCGTTCGTCCTGCTATGCATTATTCAATGTCACGTGAAGATTTGTTGGTTAATCATTCAGATTGTGTATTGCCTGACATGTCTGTACTGTTGGAAACTGGTTATAAAAAAGGAAAGCTTCGTGCGCACAGTGATTTTATGTGGAATTCTGCTGTGAACGATTGGGCATTGAGTTTTTGGGACACTGCTGATATTATGGTAGAAGCAAAGGCAAAGAACCTTGCCAGCGGCAAACTGTGGGAATATGCCAAACAGTATGTTTGATCAGATACGTATGAATAAATTTCGAGAATCTACCAAAACAAGGACTAAAAACGGTTGGGCAAAAAAACTTTGGCTAGAAAAAAATGATTACAAAACTTATTACTGGTCACAACGGTTAAAATTATATGAAATGAGAACTATAGGTCGTAAAATGTATAACCCTGATACTGAAGAAATTGCTGATTGGATGATTCTCGAACGTAGAGTAAGATCCGAAGAAAAGCCCGTTTGTTTTAATTTTCGAGCATTTTGTTGGGCCAGTGGAAAAAGGCTGTTTTTAAAACCTGTTACAGTTGTGCATACAAAAATTGACGGACCTGGTGATTCTGTAAGAGAAAAGTTTTATTTTTCACCCAAACATTATACGCTATGGTTGATGAAACAATAAATACTGTATGACTTATATAAATCGAATGTATGGGCGCAAGCCTTCTGAACCCGCAAGTGTAGATAAAAATCCCAATAGAGTTTCTGGAGGGCTAAAAGCTCAAGGTGCTGATCACTTTGAAATGTTAGGCGAGGATGGTGCAGTTCAAAAAATACCAACACAGCGTTATGTTCAAAGTTTAGAAGAACAGATAAGAAAACAGCGGGCAGCGATCAATGTTTTAGAAAGAAAGCTGGCCCGCCAGGATAGTTCAATTCAAGCAATTGAAAGTTTTATTCGGAAGTCTTAGGTTTCCTACCACGTTTTTTAGGAGCAGCAGGAGTTTCAACAACCTCTGCTGCTTTTTTCTGTCTTGGCTTTCGTGGCTTCTTTTCAGCTGCTGGAACAGTTGGGGTTGGTGTGGGCGGTCTTTCAACTACCTTTTTTTCTTCTTTAAACTGAATTGGATCAGTTAATACCAAAGGTTCTTTTTTACTTGTAAAAAATTCTTTAATCCATTTTAACATGTGTACACTCCTATTTTGTGTTATTGTGTTAAATATATATGCAATTAAAAATTAAAGGAATTGAATTATGATTGAATTGGCAAAAACTTGGATATTAAACAGACTAAAAGAGCGCACAACATATGATGGTGCAATATTAATTGGTGCAGGGGTTGCATATCTGGTATTGAAGCCAATTGCTGTATTTGTAGCGTATGCTGCAATAGCTTACGGTGTTTGGACTATTTGGAAAAAAGAATAACTATAGTTTCCCAATAGGCAAGTTACTGCTAGCAGATAAATTCCAAATTTGTTTTCGTTCAACACCTTTTTTCTGTGCAAATCTTTTGACGTCGCAGTTTTCACAAACATGAAAATAATTGTTACTTAATCTCTTGGGGTCCATGCTTCCACGTGGACGGACGAATTCTGCATCACAACAATCGCATCTAAAAAGAACCATTGTTTTAGTACGGTGATACCAATGTTCTTCTCCATTTTTTGATTTACGAACATGTCGTGTTTGCTCAGTGTATTCTTTTATAAACATAACTATATTTACATTAAGATTATAGAAATCTAGTATAAATATCATTAAGAGAGAAAAACATGAACATTTGCAAATTAACTGAAACAGCTAAAAAACAAATCGACTATCTTTGTGTTGAAAACAATTGCTATGCAATCAGTTTAAACATTAAAGGTGGCGGTTGTGCTGGGTTTGAATATGACTGGGGAACTGTGAATCACCCTAGTGATTTGGCACCTGGTGATGAGATAGTTCAAACTGATGGTGCTGGCAGGTTTGTTGTAGGTGCATCCAGTTTAATGTTTTTAATTGGCACGGAATTAGACTATGTAAAAAGTCTGGTTGGTGCAAGTTTCGAAATAAAAAATCCTAATGCACAATCAAGTTGTGGTTGTGGCGTTAGTGTGAATTTTAATATGGATGAATTATCCAGTCCAACAATTTAATGGAGTAAAGTAGATGGCAAACCAAAAAATAGACATTGGTATTGAAGGCAATGATGGAACTGGAGACAGTATTCGTGAAAGTTTCCGTAAAGTAAATGAGAATTTTCAGGAACTTTATGCAGTTTTTGGAATTGGAGGCCAAATATCAATTATTGATCTAAGCGATACTCCTGATACATATGAGGGTAATGAAAACAAGGTCTTGGCTACAAATAGTGTTGGTACTAATACTAACTTTTTAGAACTTGCAAGTGACGGTACTATTGGTTTTGACTTTTCAGTTGAAGGGAAGCTTATAATTAGACAGTTGGTTTCCAAGCTGGCCAATGATCCTGAACCGGTTTTAACTGGACCGTTAAATGCTGGAACACAGCCAATTGCAAATGTTTCAATTGATCAAGCCGCAGTGGATACATATAACACTGTTCATAGCACGAATCCTATAACCATTGATGATTTGGTAATTACTAAAGGATATGCTGATGCTAGTTATCAAGCTAAAGTTGTAGCAGGTGGAGGGCTTCGTCTACCATATGAGCCATCAAACACTGATGCATATGTAAAGATTACATCAGACGTATCTGGTGGTTATTTTAACTTAGAACATGGATTTACTTCTGAGTATAATGGAGCAGCATTTGTTTTCAACTCAGCTGGTGATGATCCTTTTGGGGTTATTAGTGGAAATACATATTACATAAATGTTGTTGATGATACAAAATTATCATTACACTCAACGGCACCTGATGCGATAAATGGATCTAACAGAATCCTGATCAGTGGTGGTGATGCACCATTTACAATATCTGATGAAGCATATGATTCAACACTTGAAGGTAATTGGTTGGCAAATAATGCGTTGCCAAGAACATCAATAGTTCGCCGTGAAGGTGATACTATGACTGGCGCACTTAATTTGTTTGATCACCCTGGGGACCTTGCAGGGATTGGTACGCCAAATGGCGATGATGACCTACAAGCGGTGACAAAGTTATATGTTGATAATGCTACAACTTATAGTCAAGTTAACTTGTATGTAAGTACAACTGGGGACGATCTACACACATCAACTCCGCCAGGAAAAGAGGGGCGTAGCCCAGCTTATGCATACCAGACCATCAATGCTGCCGCACAGAAAGCAGAAGAGCTGATGATAGCTGCACCTTATGAACCTGGCCCGTATATGCAAACTATGACATACAATGCGGGCGCTTCTAATGGTGTAGTATCTGGTGCTGGGGCTGATGCGCCTCCTGCTGGCCGTACAAATGCCAGAGCAATGGTGGTTGAGAATAAAGAATTTATACAAAAAGAAGTTATTGCTTATATTAACGATAGCTATCCAGATTTTTTATACGATACTGAAACTTATGAACGTGATATTGATTATATACTAGAGTCGATAACACTTGATTCGTTAATGGGTGACAATGCAAACTATCTTTCACGACAAGCTGGTATTAGATATTATTCAAACCCAAGTTCAACTAGAGCAATTACTACTCAAAGAACAGAGACACTTGCGGCAATAAATTATGTAAAATCAATATTGCCATTGATAATATCTAGTACTGATTTACCAGTGTTATATCAAGATGCTGTTTTGCAATATAAAAATTTAAGCCTTGATCCTGATGCAAATGCTGAAAGTGTACTAACTGCAAAATTAAATATAGTTATTGATATTATAAATGTTGGTGTATTTTTAAGTCCACCAGTTGCTGACGGTCCTAGAAACTATAGGGTAAATGTTGATAATGGCGGAACTGGGTTTATTGACCAAGCAACTCCTATATCTTCAGATATTATTCCTGGAAAAGTAATCAGAGGTAAAACATCTGGAGCAATTGGCCGTATTATAGAATACCTTGCAGAAGATGGCGGAACTCCAGTTACATTACCAGGAACTGATGAAATTGAAGTACAACTATTGGAACCTATTGAATTTTTAGATGGTGAAGCATTAGAATATGGAAACTTGGTTAAAAACAAGCAAATTTCAATTCTTGTAGAATCGGGAATATACCAAGAACATCTTCCAATTAAAATAAGTGAAAACGTATCAGTTGTTGGTGATGAATTTAGAAGATGCATTATTAGACCAAAAGCAGGAGTTTCTGAATCAAGATACTCGCAATCGTTTTTCTACAGAGATGCAGTCTTTGACGGTTTGACTATTGCATCTGACGGTGTTGCATTTACTAATCCATTAACTGAAACAGTGGATGGATATTTTGGATATCACTATTTGACTGATCCAACTGATCCAGATAGTACTCCAAAATCCAACGATGATATGGATGTATTCTTGATGAACGATGCAACTATTATCCGTAATTTAACAGTTCAAGGTCACGGTGGATTTATGTGTGTACTTGACCCTGACGGCCAGATATTAACAAAATCACCATATATACAAACTGGTTCCAGTTTTTCTAAAAGTTTAAATCGTCAGGCATTCCGTGGTGGTTTGTATATTGATGCGTTTACTGGAAACTCAGCCGTACAAGTTATTGAAAGAGTTGATGGGAACCCATTTAGACTGAGCGTGGCAAGTTTGCCAAATCAAGGTCTATTTTTAAGAAAACCACAAACTCCTTCCCCGTTTTATATCGATGGAAGACGTTTCCAAATTGATGTCATAAGTGCATACGATCCTGAATTGGGAACTGCAGAACTTATATTATCAAGTAATTCAAATGGTGGTACAGGATTTACTGGGGTAACTAGTTCGTTGTCAACTGGTGTAGATCTTGATGATTTTACATCACCAATTGACATAACGATTCAAACAGCTGGTAACAGAAGTATGCTGGCAAACGACTTTACTCAAATCAATGATTTGGGGTATGGGTTGGTGTGTAATAACGGTGCATTATCTGAAAACGTTAGTATGTTTACATATTATTGCTGGACCAGTTATTATGCATTAAATGGTTCACAGATTCGTTCACTTACTGGTAGCTCGTGCTATGGTGAATATGGATTGATCGCAGAAGGTGCTGATCCAAATGAAGTACCTGATGCAGTTGTTCTTGGGCAAGACATGGTGATGTCAGCTAGAACTGTCTCATCTGATAGTGTCTTATATCTAGCAGGTCCAGTGGTCGTGGATGCAGATGATGTATTAGTACAACAAACGTCAGGTGCTACTGGTACAGTGTCAGTTAGCACGGGTGCAAATGGAAGCAGTGTTGTATATTTGATAAACACCACTGGTATTTTTAATACAAGTGACGAAATTGAAGTATTATCAGTATCACTTGGAGCCAACAGCGTCCCTTATGATGTTGACAACACTGGTTATGATAACGCAGTGGAATCTTTGTATATACACGCATATGATATGATAGATCCTCCGTCAAACAGATCAGAAATTGATGTGTGGCATCCATCACGTCCATCATTTGCACGTTACGAAATCGCAAGTGTAAGTGTTTCAGGTATTCATATAGGACGATTCCAGTCAATCAATGATGTAATACCAGCAACAACTGTTTCAACAGCTGGAGCAGGAGCCGTGTTCAGTATATATAAAACTATTGCTGACGGATATACAGTAAATATTGAAAGTGGTGGCACTGACTATGCTGTTAACGATACTATTACTGTTGATGGTTCACTTTTAAGTGGTGTAACATTAACTAACGATGCTGTTATTACCGTTACTGAAGTGACTGCAGGTGTTATTACAGGAGCAAGTGTTGCAGGTACAATAGCAGTTGATCCTTCAACTCCAAAATATAGTGGTATCGTATACAAGTTAAACTTCACTACAACAGATGCTCAGTTTAGTATTAATGGACTTTTGGCAACTGTTCCTTGGGGAGAAATAATTAACTACCGTCGAAACCAAACACATATTATATCTGACATCGCAGAAATAAACTCATTAACTATCCGTCCAAGTACTGCGGTTGTGTTTGCTGAAAGCCCAGATACTGTTTATCGCTCTATTAGTTTCTTAAGTAGTGACAGTATTGGAAATGATTTAGCTGCTGATGCCTTACAAGTTGGTTTGGATAGCAGTTACGATTATATAAGATTGATCGTTGATCCAGTTAGAGCTGCTGAAACTGCACTAGCTGGTGCTGGTGGAACAACCAAAGGTGCCACAATTGGTGATGATGTTATTGCAGTAATTGCTAGCGCAGATTTTAATGAAATATATCGCTTAAATAATAATACTAGAACTCCTGAGGCTAACAGACCTGCTGGCTGGACTGTGGATACATTAACTGAAGAAGCACCTATATTTGTATGGGGCGGAAAAAAACATTATGTGTTCAACTATCAAGGTGTGGATAGTGATGACAATATTATTGCAATTGCTGAAGACAATGCATATGCTATAGTAGAGATTGCAGAAGTTGGAGAAGACATCAATCAAACAACTGCTGCTACTGGATTGGAAAGTCCAGTAATTCGTGGCACTGAAACTATCACATTGCGAGCAGGATTAAAAGCAGGTGCATTGGGTGATGTGACAAAAAATATATCAACATGTCGTGCTACAAGCCATGATTTCCTGGAAGTTGGAACTGGCGGATTTAACCAATCCAATTATCCAAATGTTATATACGGTGCACCAAGAGAAGCAGATCAAGCCAATGAGGTTGATGAGCGTGGAAAGGGAAGAGTTTTCTATGTGAGTACTGACCAAGATGGTATTTTCCGTGTGGGTAGATTCTTTAGTGTCGATCAAGGAACAGGAACTGTGACATTTAGTGCAAGTCTTGCACTCAGTGATGTTGATGGACTTGGATTTAAGCGTGGAGTTGTTATTTCAGAATTCTCAACAGATAGTTCAATGGGTGACAACGCTACTGATACTATTCCTACGGAAAGTGCTGTCAGAGGATATGTAAACAGAAGATTGGGTTTTGATCTTAACGATATACCTGTTGCTAATAAGATAGGATCAGGTGCATTATCACTGTCTGGATCTACACCAATGACTGGTAATTTAAATGCTAACGGAAATACAGTTTCTAACTTGGCGGCACCAGTTCAGGGATCAGATGCCGCAACTAAAGATTATGCTGATAATATCAGAGATACTGTTGTTACAACAATTGAATCATTACAAGATGTCGAAATTAATAACCTAGAAAATGACCAACTACTAGTGTCAACAGGTAAATTTAAAATTGTCATACAAGCCACCACTATAGTGGGCGGAGAGTTTAACATTGGTGATGTTATTACCGGATCAGAAAGTAGTGCAACTGGTACAATTATTGATGTATATACTGCGCAGGATTATCGCGGTGATCTTGTTAACATCATTTATACTGCAACATCGGGTGCATTTAGTGCAGGTGATGATGTGGGTGCTGGTCAGGACACTATTACTACAGGTGGTGGAGTTTCTGGACTGGTAATCGATGGTCCTTATGCAGAATGGGCAAATGGAATCTGGGATGCTGCAAGCGATATAGAAGTAACAACTGACAGAGTAATAACTATTGTTGCTGGCGAAGTTACTGACAGATACATCACACTAAATGCTGGTATTAAAGCAAATACTATTGTTAATTCTGATATTAACGCTTCTGCAGGAATAGTGCAAAGTAAATTATCAATGAATTCTGCCGCGGCAGACTTAACATCAGCAAGTGGCATAACACAAAATGATCTTGGTTTGGCAGCATTTGATAGCGTAGCATTTGAATCAACAAACGGTTGGGTAAGTGTAAAAGATAATGGTATTACAATTTCCAAAATACAACAAATATCAACTGGAACTGTTCTTGGCAGAAGTGCCGCTGGAACTGGCAGTGTAAGTGAAATATCATTCTCAACAATTGCCGATGCTGGTGGTGCAATCATGCACACTGATATTCCAGGAACAATCCTCGGGATGATTAGTAGAACTGGAACTGATACATATAGTATTGAGCAGACTACCATAATTGGTGAAAATAGTAAAATAGTAAAAACTAGGTCAAATGGTAGTATTCAAGCAAACAGCTTGATATTAGGGTCTGATTCTACTTACGAAATCTTATCATTATCTGGTACTCAATTAATAATGAAAACTCCAGCACAGGGGGTTGTGCTCACTGCAACTGGTGGCACTGATCCAACTGTTAATATTCCTGGAAGTTTGTCAATTGATGGTTCAAGTGTTACACAAACCATATTCCAATCAAACTCTCCATTGGCCAATAATAGTAGAATTGGTGCAAGTTGGATCAAAACTGCATTTATTGAAGCATATGGTGAAGGTGATGTTAATTCAACTGGTATAGCATTGGGTGCAAACAATGGATTTACAATTGCTGACCAAATTGGATTGGTAGTTGGGGGAAGTATGCCGTTCAAAGTAACTGAAACTGCGATTCTTCCAGATGTTCCAGATGTTTATAATATTGGAAGTGACACCCTCAAGTATGATAAAATTTATGCTAATGAGTTTGTTGGCGCAATTGGTGGCAGTGCAACTCAAGTAGAAACAGTTTCAACTTCTATTAACTCCAATCATTATATAACATTTGTTGATTCAAATAATACTTCGTCAACTGCTGAACTGCTGTATACTGATTCTGGGTTATATTATAATCCAAGCACTGATTCGTTAACCGTCACTGGAGATCTTGCTGTAAATGGGGCTGCACAGTTTGGTGGAAATACCACATTTGGAAACGCAACAACTGATACTATAAGCTTTTCTGGAAGGCTCAATACCAACATAGTACCAAGTTCTTCAAATGTTAGAAATCTAGGCTCAAGTAGTTTGGTGTGGAATACTGTATATGCAACATTATTCAGTGGTACTGCAACACAAGCATATTATGCTGACCTTGCAGAAAACTATTTGGGCGATGCTGATTATGAACCGGGAACTGTTTTGGTATTTGGTGGTGAATTTGAAGTTACTCAAACAGCTAGAAAGAACGATCACCGTGCTGCAGGTATTGTTACGACTAATCCAGCACACTTGATGAACAGTGCATTAACAGGTGATCATGTTATAGGAGTTGCTCTTCAAGGTCGTGTTCCATGTAAAGTTGTTGGAAAAGTAGAAAAAGGTGATATTCTAGTTACCAGTGCTATCCCAGGGTTTGCATGTGTAAACAATACCCCAACTGCTGGCACAGTTATTGGAAAATCACTTGAAAATAAAACAGATACAGAACGCGGCATCATTGAAGTTGTCGTGGGCAAACATTAAGGATCAAATAAATGGCAAAACAGACTATAAACATTGGCAGTGGTGATAACCAAGGTGACGGAGACCCGCTTAGAACTGCTTTTACAAAAATAAATGAAAATTTTTCAGAAGTGTATACTGGTCCACCACAGTATACACAGACTGAAATTAACGAGCTAACTGCTGCTAATGGATTATTTGTGTATAATACCACAACCGGCAAATTCCAAGGATATGTCCCAGATTCAGGTCTGGGCAGTCCTGGATGGATAGATTTACACTAAATATTAGAAATAGGATTAATGACATGGCAAATAGATACCCACTGATACTGGATACCACTGATGGCAATAAACTCAAAGAATTACCAGAAGGTGACGACCTTTATCTTAGAAATAGCAGTATCAGTGAAGTTCAGGATATTAACGCCTTGGGAACTATAAATGCTGCTGCAATTGCAGTCAATGGCGAATCAGTGTTATCTGCGTATTTTCTAGGATTAAGCGACACCCCAAATTCATATTCGAGCGCTGCAAATACTCTTGTAAAAGTTAATAGTAGTGGAACAGGCTTAGTATTTGCTCCATTTACTGATTTTGGTGATATAACATTAGATAATGTTACTATGAATGGTTCAATACTTCCTGATACAACTGATGCATTGGACATTGGTTCTGAAGACCTTAGATTTGATCAAGTTTATGCACAATCATTTGTTGGCAGCCTGCGTGGTGACAATGGCACACTGGTTTTTGACGGAAGTACTAACCAAATATCGTATGCTGCTATTTTTGGTGCTCCAACTGATCTTGGTGAGTTTACTAATGATGCTGGATACATAACAGCTAACGACATTAACATTAATATTGATGGAAGTGATTTAACTATTGTTTCTTCAAGTAGTATTAATTTTCGTACTGACTCAGAAAACGAAAATAATTTGTTTGAGTTTATGAGCGACGGAACGTTCTATACATCTAAAAATACTGTTAATGATCGTTCTTATATCAGCACACCGAGAAACGATGCTGCTGGAATCATGGTTATAACCAGTGCAAATGAAGTAATTATTGCATCAAATGAAGCTAGTCCTCAAGAATGGACATTTGATACCGATGGCTCATTAACATTTCCAGATAACAGTGTTCAAACCGGAGCATCAATTAGTATTTCAGACTTAAAAACGTTAGTTGCAGCAAGTACAGATTTTGCAGATTTCCAATCTAGGATCGCAGCTCTTTAACAGATTGTGATAAATATAAGAAACGGGGATTGACATGGCAGTACAACTAATTAATATAGGTAACTCAGCAAACGATGGAACTGGGGATGATCTTAGAGAGGCATTTATCAAAGTAAATCAAAACTTTGAAGATCTTGATCTTAGGGATGATGAGCAAACTACTGCCAGTAACATAGGAGCAGTTGGTACAGGGGTTTTTGCCAATAAGATTGGATATGACCTGCAATTTAAAAAATTAGTAGCAAGTACTGATATTATCATAACTTCTACTGATGATCAAATTACTTTATCTGCAAATGGCGGTCTAAAAAGCATATTAGTTGGAACAAACTCTGGAAGCAGTATACTTCAAGAAATTGCAGAATTAAATATTTTAGGAACTAATGAGATTGGGACATCATTGGTTGGAAATAATTTAACAATCAATTACACCGGTTGGACACAATTATCAGATGACACTAATCCAGTTCTTGGAGGAGAACTAAATGGTGACGGAAATAGTATTATAAATATTAATGCAGTGGATGCTGAAATAATATCAGGTGGTGAAATATACGGAGCACTGACTGGTACAGTATATGGTATAGATGTACGTGACTTGGACTATATTAATAACTATTTTGACTTTGGGCAGGTGTCTGGAACAATATCAAACATAGTTGAATGGATAGCGTATGATGCCAATATAGACTTTGGAACTTTTACTACTCCTGATGCAAGAACTGTTGATCTAGGTGCTATTTGATATTCTAATTTACGATAAATATTAAAAAGGAATCGTGAAATGACAGTATCTTTATGGAATATAACAACTGGTAGTCAAATATCACTACTAATTGAAAGAACGCCGGTTGAAATATTATTACCAGTGGCAAACAATTATACAGGCATAGAACTTGAATTGATAGGTGGAAGTTTGCCAACTGGTACAAGACTTGATGGTATAAAAATTGTAGGTACTGCATTTGAAGTCGTAACTGATACGGTATTTACTGCGGTAATACGTGCTCATTGGATGGGCAACTTTGATGATAGGACATTAAAAATTGTAGTAACTGGTGCAGATGCACCAGTTTGGATAACAAACCCAGGGTTACTTCCTATAGGCAGTAACGAAACCTTGTTCATTTTAGATAATGAAATTATAGATTATCAATTATTGGCAAATGATCCAGATATCCCAGCAGGTGATGTTCTTGATTATTATATTGCAAATGATGACGGAGTATTACCTCCAGGCATCACATTAAGCAGAACTGGTAAATTACAGGGCATCACTGAGCCGCTGCTGGCACTTGATCAACGCTATCAAGATGGCGGCTACGATGCACAGCCCTATGGTGAAATACCTTTTGACTATGCTGACGCACAAAGTATATATTATAACTCTCAAAGTCTTAAAAAATTAAATAGGTATTATCCGTTTGCAGTTACAGTAACAGATGGTGACACATTTGTTAGAAGAGAATTTAAAATATATTTGGTCGGTGATGATTACTTAAGAGCTGATAACACCATAATGTCAGTTAGCACTGGAGTTTTCAGAGCTGATAACACCCATATACGAACTCCCAAATGGATTACGCCTACAGATCTAGGATTTCGTCGTGCAAATAATTACCAAACTTTATTTTTAGAAATAATAGATAATGAAACACTAAGTGGCGCAGTGTATTATACTTTAGAAAACTTAAATGATGATGGTAGTATAAGTGAACTTCCAAAAGGAATGACTCTTGACAGAAATACTGGTGAAGTTTATGGACGTATTCCTTATCAGCCTGCTATTACAGAAAATTACAAGTTTACTGTTAAAGCGACCAGGGACACTGGTGATTTGGACACACTGTCAATATATGCAACTTTTTATGAAGACGTATTATTGGGTAAAACCAGTTTTAAAGTATATAAAATAGATTTGACTGGCACACTTGATGGCATCAATGATTTATATGAACTTTCAGGCAGAGACATTTTAATCAACAACGGAATTTATAAAGTTATTCTAGTGGATGATTCTAACGCTGATTATGATGTAATTCACATTGACTCAACTCTTGCACCAAAAATTTCATTAATACTTAGTAGAACTGCTGACGTTGGTGACGAAGAAATATTCGTTAACAGACTTTCAGAAAATGAAAAAGAAAAATATCAGAGCAGTAAGTTAAACTTTACTGATACTGAATATTATACTATTAGTGAAATTATACCTTATATTGAATATCAAATTGAACAACCGTTATCAACCAGTGATCCAATTTTACCACAAGGATCACCAATATCATTAACTGTTTACCAGCAAATTGATCCAAATGTATACGTTATATATACTGAAGAAGTTGGTGGTAATGATAAAATATACAAATATGTAGGTGATTCGTTTACAATAATTCAACCACAATTAGACATAGAAAACACCCCAATCGAAGTCAATGGCGTTATACAAATTGATGTTGATATCAACTCAAGCGATTGGGAAGAAATTGCAGAATCACTGGAAAGTGTTCCATTGGATGACCGTGTAACGGCAACAATACAAGCATTGGAAGCTGAATTTGGCGGAAATGCATATGTTGAAGTTATTGCGACAAACTTATGGAAAATAAGACTGAGAAGTACTTCTGATTCAAGAATTATAACAAACATCAAAGACTTCTTTGCCAATTCAGCTAGTGCTTCTCCAGTAGTAGTGACATTACTACGTGACAATGAAGATCGTATAAAATTCGCTAACTCAGCTACGTTATTAAGACAACTAGAACAGGGTAGAAATACTGGAATTGCGTTATTTAAGAATGACTTCTTTTATGAAGATATTCTAATTTCAAGTACTGACATTGTTGATTTACCAAGCAGTGTGAAAACATTTGAAGTTAACGTTATTGGAGAAATTGATACCAACATTGAATGGTTGACTGACTCATACTTGGGAAGTATTAATGCAAATTATACAAGTACTTTGAAAGTTGAAGCCCAAACAACAGTCCCGGACACTCGAATGCTTTATCGATTGGTAGATGGCAAACTACCATATGGTATGAGCTTAACATACTCAGGTGAAATTGTTGGGGCAGCTAATCAATTTGCCGACGATACTACACTTGGTCTTACAACATTTGATAATAAAACTGTAGCATGGGATGGCAATAACCCTGGAGAGACAACATTTGATAGACAATACAGATTTACTATAGAAGCTAAAGATAGATTCAATTATACAGCAATCGAACGGGAATTTGTGCTAGATGTAATTGACTTGGACAACACTCAATATACTGATATTGTAGCAAGGCCGATGCTAGTACCTGAGCAAAGAGATCTTTATAAGAATTTTGTTATTAATTCAAATACATTTCCACATGATTATATCTATAGACCAGATGATCCAGAATTTGGAATTCAACAACAGATTGAGATGCTAATTTATGCTGGAATTGAAGCAAAAAGTATTGACAAATTTGTTAGTGCAGCGGCAAAAAATCATAAACGTAAAAAATATATATTAGGTGATTTTAAAAAAGCAATTGCAAGACAGCCTGGTACTACTGACACTGTTTATGAAGTAATTTATATTGACGTGATTGATCCAGCTAATGCAAAGATTGGGAAAACTAGAAATAATTTTAACATTTCAACGACAAATAAAATTACAGTTGACAGTATTCAATATACAGCAAAGGATGATTTCACCAAATTGGGGCTAGGCGGAACAGAGCTTCCAATATATGGTAGACAAACTGTTAGATTTCTTTTCCCTGATGGTGGTAAACTCTTAATGGAAACTAGAAATAGTGACATATTCTTCGATATTGATAACAATGATTTCACAATTGATGTTAGAAGTGATGGAGTTATAACTGTAGAATTGGCATTAAGCGATAGTGAGCCGCAGAGACATCGGCCTACAACGAATACAATAAAAACAGATAGTGATGCAGTTAAAGTTTCTGATGCAAAAGATCAGAAAAGATATATTAGTAGTATTAACAACATGCGTGATAATATCAAGCAGGTTGGTAATAGAGAACGAGAGTATTTACCACTGTGGATGAGAACTCCCCAAGCTGGATATCAGGAATTGGATTTTGTGTCAGCTATTCCAGTATGTTATTGTAAACCAGGAACAGCTGATGGTATTTTATTAAATATAAAAAATTCAAACTTTGATGTCAAGTCTATAAATTTTGAAATTGATCGTTATATTGTAAAGCGATCTGAAGGAACTAACCAAGAGCAATATATATTATTCGCAAATTATCAATTCAATGTATGATTGCAATAAATATTAAAAAGAGGAAAAAAAATGACTAGTAACATAATTAGTACAACCATTGATGAAACGTATCCAGTTGCTGGTGTTGACAACGATACTCAAGGGTTCAGAGATAATTTCAATATTATAAAAACCAACTTTGCAGCAGCTAAAGCTGAAATTGATGCATTGCAAGCTAGTGTTGTTTTAAAAACATCACTATCAGAAGATAGTACGGTTGATAATGATCTTTTAGGCAATGCAATAGTTAATGCAGAATTGTTAGCAGTTACTGATGCATTTGATGCAATTGGTACTGTTATCACTGGAATGAATATTAGCTTTTCAAATGGGCATTATCAAACATTAACATTGGCTAACCAAGTGGAAAATATCCAATTTGCACTTGCTGATTGGCCTGCAACAGACCGTCATGCGTCCATGCGTGTGGAACTGCTCAGTGCTGGTGGCCTAGCAAAAGCTGTAACTTGGGCTGTTGAAGGCGGAGGAACTATTAAGTATAGTTCAAACTGGCCTACAGAGTTCCTTATTAGCGACTCTATCAATCCTATAGTTGTAGAGTTTTGGACATATGATGCAGGTGATACTGTTTTTGCAAACTATATAGGACAGTTTGTGTAATGCACCATCCGCTAATAACAGACTTAGCAACCTATACTGATACACAAGTTGAAGATCGAATTAACGATCTTCAACGTAAATACTTTCAAACCAATAATCCAGATTTGCAATGGCAAATTGCAAGTGCTCTGGAAATATACAAAGAAGAATTACAGCACAGACGATTAATTGCTGCACAAAAACAACGTGATCAAATGGGAATTGGCAATTCAGATCTTGACAGTTTAATAAATGTAAGTTAAACTGTATGTATGCTTATAAAAACAGACAACCTGGGAATTCCACGATTTACTAATCAAGATCTTGTTGATATGATTTACAGTGGTCATGTTGACAAGTGTCACGTTGTATTATGTGATCCCAGTGACGATATTGAAAAGTTTAATGCAGCGATGCGTGAACAGCGTCTTCCTGAACTTACGAAGTACATTCCTTTGGATGTAGACGAAAAAACTTTTGACAGCGCTTTACAAAGTGAATGGTTTATGCCTGATGAATACAAAAAGATTGATGTAGACGATTTTTGTATGCGTAAACTGATGAAGATAAAAAATGTAACTCATCCAAGTGCTGTAATTAGCTGGCCAGAATGGAGTAGAGTACAAGAAGAACTTGAAGAGTTCGCTGAGCGTGATATGTACAACTTGCTACGCTATATGATCTATCTAGTAGACTTTATGCGTGAGAATGATATTGTATGGGGTGTAGGACGTGGTTCAAGTGTAGCAAGTTATGTATTATTTCTCATCGGAGTACATAAAATTGATAGTTTGAAATACAATTTAGATTGGCGTGAATTCTTACGCGACTAAATATGTGTATATTATAGGAGGCTATTATGGCTAAAACACAAAAAGGTAAAACGCAACATCGCTCAATGAGAGGTAAAATTGTTGATATGGATCTGTTGCAAAAAAAGAACGAATTGACCCCTGCTATTGGTAATGCCAGAGTAAATGCTCGTGGTGATGTACTAGGTGCTGGTGGTAAAATTGTAAAGACACGTGATCAAGTAGTTAAAGAGTTTTATAACAACGGAACAAAAGAAGTAATAGATGAAGTTACTGGGATTAATAATGCAGTAAATTCAGTAATTAGCAAGGAAGGACTTTCAGAGTTAACTTCCTCGGAAAAAGAGCTATTTGAAGATGACGATTGGGTTGAAGATGACCAAGGTAATTTTATTAAGCCAACCACTGTAAAACCTACAACAACTAGAAAAGGTGTTAAATGAGTATTAATCTCAATATTATCAAAGGTAAATTAAAACCTGTTGGTAACCGTGTAATTGTAAGTGATATGTATTTCGGTGAGCAAAAGACTAAATATGGACTAATTATTAGAGACGATAATGGTTCAACTCGTGGAATTTATCCACGCTGGGGTCGTGTACATGCAAAAGGCCCTGCAAACACTGATCCGTATGAGGTTGGTGATTGGATTCTTATTGAACATGGTCGCTGGACTCGAAGTGTTACTATCAATGAAGGCGACGGAAATATTGAATTGCGTATGATTGAAACTGAAAGTATTTTGATGTACAGCGACGAGCAACCATCGGGTGTTCAAATTGGTGCAGAATATGCAGACAATGAACACGCAACAGTAGACCCATCATCATTTGTAAGACCAGGAATATAAAAGGAAAAATATGACAAACCCATTTAAAGAAATTGATACATTTGCAACAGCAATGGATCAACCACCCAGTGCAGATAATTATACCATGTATCTGAGCCTTATTGATGAAGAATACACAGAACTTCGAGAGGCTGTAGAAGCAAACGACCGTGTAGAACAGTTGGATGCATTGATAGATATCCTAGTTGTTACTATAGGTGCAATTCGTGCAGCAGGATGGGACGGAGAAGCAGCTTGGCAGGAGGTTATGCGCACAAACTTTGCAAAGATTGATCCAGACACAGGCAAAGTTATTAAACGTGCAGACGGAAAGGTGCTCAAGCCAGAAGGTTGGCAACCACCACAGCTAGCACAGTTTGTAAAATAATTTAACTATTGACTCTTTGCAATTTACATGTTAATCTAGTATGGATTGCAAGGAGTTATTATGAAATTACCACAGCCGGAAATAACAGTAATTCAAAATGGAATTACTACAGCAGGTGCCGCCGGCATTGCTCTAATGATATTACATATTTTAGGACATCTAACTGGATGGGCTTGGCCCATACTTTACGTGTTTTTGATACTTGCAGGCATCGGGCGTGAAAACAGAAAGGTAACACAATAATGGCTATTCATGGTATGATAGACCTTGAAACGTTGGATACAACTCCAACATCTACTATTCTAACATTAGGTGCAGTAAAATTTGATCCGCTAACAGCTGATGAGCCGCATAGCGAACTGTACTTTAAAATTTCTATTGATGAACAGGATGTACTAGGGCGCACTGTATCGGAATCTACGATTGCTTGGTGGTCACAGCAACCTCCAGAGATTCAAGCTGATGCATTTTCTGATGAAAACAGAGTTAGCATTGATGAAGTATTGACAGCACTCAACAAATGGCTTGTGGGTGTTGATGAAATTTGGGGTCATGGTTATGGGTTTGACATAGGTATACTTGAAAACTTATATAAAATGGTAGGAAAACCCATACCATGGAACTTTTGGCAGATATCAGATAGTAGAACTATTACAAAGCGTATGCCACAGGACCCCCGCAAAGCCATGCAATCTAGTTTGCATAATGCACTTGCTGATGCTTATTTTCAAGCAAAATCAGTACAACAAATTTTTAGCCACTTTGGATTTACAAAATGAGTATGACACCAGCACCAAGATCACTATCTGACGAAGAAAAGAAGTTAGTGGAAGAATTTTTTAATAATGGAGGTTCTGTTACCCAAAAGAAATATGGGGCAAGAACTGAAGACATAGAATATACTGGCGGTTTTTATCAGAGACGCAAGAAAAAAGCGCAAGAGGGTAAAGAAGAAGAATGATTGATGTTGACCTTGCGCTAGTGGGAAATGATGTCAATCATCGATGGAACGCTTTGCAATGGGTGGTGCAGCAATATGGATCTGCAGACAGTGGATTATGGAAATTAAAAGGGTTACAACATATTTGTTTTAGAAACCCAAAACATGCAACTCTATTTTTACTAAGGTGGTCATCATGATACGATGGTATGATTATGTCGTTGCTGTTATAGCAGCAGACTTTATAACAAGTTTTTTATTTGCAGGATTCGTAGCCGTGACATGGTGGCACCCCTTGTTCTATGGGTTTGTAGCAGGTATGACTTTGCAATTTTGGACCCACGATTATTGCACATTTAGATTAAGACAGGAGATCAAACGTGGAGAATAACAGCCCGTTAAATAAATTACAACAACTAATGGTTATTACCATGGAAGAATGTGGAGAGCTTGTGCAACAATGCAGCAAAACTATTCGCAAATTTAATACTATTGACGAAGCACTTGAAGATACAACTCGAGCAAGCGTCAATCGCACCAAGCTAATTGAAGAAGCAGGGGATGTACTTTGTATGATTGAGCTAATGGTTGAGCACGGAATCTTGACAGACCACGAGCTGGCTGTTAGAGTGCTTGAGAAGCGAGATAAATTAAAAACTTGGAGCAATTTAATTGTTGAAGAAGTGGTGGAGGATCTGGGCCAAAAGCCTGGGTGAGAAAGTCGGCGACACTGATTCCCAAGCGAATGCAGTGGCATTGGTTAGAACATTTTGGTGGGTAGTACATATTATTACCTGTTTTTTCATAATAGTCCACAATGGACACAACTTAGGATGGTGGTAAATGCAAGGCTTTAGTAATCGAAAAGAGTTTGAACAATGGACAACTGATCAGATCCAAAAATATGGAATACGTCAACCTGATACATACACTGATCAGGAATTGAGAAACTTAAATCCCAGCATTTCTATGGGATTTATCAAACGTCAAATAGCAAAAACAAAAGACAAGGTAGTTGAATGAAGAAAATATGGGTAGACAAATATCGACCAAACACTCTTGATGGGTATGTGTTTAGAGATCAGTCTCAAAAGGAACAAATTGAAGGATGGATCAAACAGGGATCGATTCCTCATCTGTTACTAAGTGGATCTGCTGGAATTGGCAAAACCACTATTGCAAAAATCTTAATCAATCAGCTTGATGTACAAGACATTGATTTGATGATTGCAAATGGTAGTAAGGAAGCACGAAAAATTGAATGGGTTGATAAACTCATTAGTTTCTGCCAAACAATGCCTTTTGGTGATTTTAAAATTGTGCTTATTGATGAAGCAGATTATATGAATATCAATTCAGTGCAGCCAGCATTGCGCAATCTTATGGAAGATTACAGCACTGATGTTAGGTTTATCCTTACTTGCAACTACCCTAACAAAATTATGCCTGCAATACACAGTAGATGTCAGCACATGCATTTTGAAAAAATTGATCAGACAGAGTATACTGCTAGAGTTGCAGAAATACTAATTACTGAAAATGTAGAGTTTGACCTTGATGTACTGGATACGTATGTTAAGGCATATTACCCTGATTTGCGCAAATGTATCAATACTGTTGAAATGAATAGTCAAACAGGATCGTTGGTTGCTCCTACGGTTGGGTCAAGCTCTAGTGATTATAAAATACAGATGGTTGATTTGTTTAAATCAGGTAAAATATTGGAAGCTAGAAAACTAATTTGTTCTCAGGCCACAACAGAAGAAATGGAAGACATTTATCGCTGGCTTTATGATAATCTAGAAGTATTTGGCGATGAAGAGCAGCAGGATAGTGCAGTGCTAATCATTAAGCAAGGACTTGTAGACCATGCACTGGTGGTCGATCCTGAAATAAATCTTGCTGCTACACTCATTAGATTGGCAAGACTGTAATGACTTACGTTGTAAACGATAGTTGCATTAAATGCAAACACATGGATTGTGTAAGTGTATGCCCTGTAGACTGTTTTTACGAAGGTGAAAACATGTTGGTAATTAATCCAACTGAATGTATTGATTGTGGGGTGTGTGAGCCTGAATGTCCCGCAGATGCAATTACTGCTGATACAGTGGATGGTGCTGATAAATGGGTAGAGTTTAATCAAAAGTATTCAGATATCTGGCCCAATATTACTCAAATAAGGCCAGAGGATGTTCCAACTGATGCAGCTGATTGGCATGATGTACCGGGAAAAATTAAATATTTCAGTGAGGAGCCTGGAAAAGGTGATTAGAGCAATATTAGCACATGATGCACATTATGGAATTGGTAAGAACGGTACACTACCCTGGCCTAAGAACAGTAAAGATTTGCAATGGTTTAAAGAATGTACTAATGGGTGTGCAGTGGTCATGGGACGAAAAACCTGGGAAAGCTTGCCAGTCAAACCACTGCCAAACAGAAAGAACATAGTAATAAGTTCTAGTGAAGTTCAAGACGCCACATATACATATACGCATGATGATGTGCTTAATGGAGTTCTAACTGAAATTAGTTTTGAATTCCCTGTTTGGATTATCGGCGGCGCACAGTTGGTCGAAAGTTCTTTAGACATTATAGATGAATTATGGCTTAACAATGTGGATGGGGACTATGACTGCGATACGTTCTTACCAGTAAAGAAAATAAACAAAATGTTTAAAATTGAACATTCTGAAATTAAAAGTTTCGGAATAGTTTCGAAATGGAGTAAAAAATGAAACAATATTTAGAGGCACTGCACCACATTTTAGAACATGGTAAAGATAGAGATGATAGGACAAATACCGGCACACGTGGAGTTTTTGGTTACCAAATGCGTTTTGACTTACGCAAAGAATTCCCAGCAGTTACCACAAAGAAACTTGCTTGGCGCAGTGTTGTAAGTGAACTTCTTTGGTTTTTGGAAGGGAGCAGTGATGAAAGACGTCTTGCTGAAATTCATTATGGAAAACCCAGAGAAGATCTGGTAGGCAAAACTACTATCTGGACTGCTAACGCTGACAAACAAGCCAAAGATTTGGGATACACAAACACTGATACGGTAAAAGAGTTAGGCCCAGTTTATGGAAGCCAATGGCGCAGTTGGGATGCAAAAATAGGTCATGTAGATCAGATAGCAGACTTGCTTGATGGACTACATTATGCCCCAGAAAGCCGTAGACATATTGTTAGTGCATGGAACGCTGATCAAGTAAATGTAATGGCACTTCCGCCGTGTCATACTATGTTTCAATTTCATGTACAGGACGGAGAACTAAGCTGTCAACTATATCAGCGCAGTGCTGATATGTTCTTGGGTGTCCCGTTTAATATTGCAAGTTACAGTTTACTTACTCATATGTTTGCACAGATATTAAATCTAAAAGTGGGTGATTTTGTTTGGACAGGTGGAGATTGCCATATATACCAAAATCACATGGACCAAGTACGTGAACAACTTAAAAGAGTGCCGCAGCCTGGTCCATTGCTAATTTTACCAGGGTTCACGAATTTAGAAGAACTGACTGCTACTAAGCCTTTAGACTATAAACTTATAGGTTATGATCCAATGCCCAGTATCCCTGCACCAATGGCAGTTTAATGTTTGGTGGTAATTATACTGGAGGATATCAGCCCATGCCAGAACGAGACGTTTTTGAAAAATGGGCATGGATACCTGTAAAAACTACTAGCGAAAAATGGGTATGGAACCGACGTTACTATATAATTTCTACATATTGTGACGAAAATGGAAAGCCACCTATGAAAGGGCTTGCATGGCATCATACTTTAACAGAAAATGAATATTTGGTTTGGCAGATTAAAAATCCTAAAAAAGAACCCAAACCACCAACAGGTGGTAGTGCAATTAAAAAGGCAGTGTATTAATTTACACTGCCTTTTATTTTAGTTATTCATCACCGTACACGTTGAGTACTGCTTTAACTGCATTGTGTCTTTCAATATCTCCTTGATTGAAGCGCACAACTTCCAAACATGGTTGGTTGAATTTTTCTAACCGTCTGGTAAAATCAATCAATCCATTATCTTTTAGACGATCTGCTTGATTCAGGTCTCCTGTTACAGCCATCATTGCCCCTTCACCCAAACGAGTTAATAACATTTTCATTTGATTGGGTGTTGCGTTTTGCATTTCATCTGCAAGAATAAAACTATTCTTAAAAGTTCTACCGCGCATATATGCAAGTGGTGATATTTCAATGATACCTTCTTCAATCATGCCTTGAAGTTCTCTTGCATTAAAGTATTCTTTTAATACATCGAAAATGGGACGAGTCCATGGTGCCATCTTTTCTTCTAGTGTGCCTGGTAAGTGACCTAAGTCTTCATCAACTGAGACTGCTGGTCTAGTTACAATAATTTTATCAACTTTTCCTTCCTTAAATAATTTAACCGCTACTTGCACAGCCAAAAGTGTTTTGCCTGTTCCTGCTGGACCTATCCCGAAGACTATGTCTTTTTGCTCGTCTAACAGTGTTAACACGTAAGTTTCTTGGTTTTTATTTCTTGGAATAATATTTACAATTTGCTTTTTGGTAAATTGTTTAATGTCTACAACATTGTTATTATGTGTTGTAGAACTATTGCGCTTTCTAGAAGCTCGTTTTGGTGCACCCATTAAGTGTCCTCCTTGGGGTTACTGTAGAGGGGCAATTTCCGGTTAGGGAAATTCTCCCCGCAATGTATTTAGTCATTGGAGGGTTGAATAAAATTAATACATTACTAGTTTTGCCGATAAATAAGTATAAGCAAGGAAGATTCAAATGCAAGATGTTTTAGATATTATTAAAAATATTGAATCAATATATGATTCAAATACTTCTTTTGGGGTATTAAAGGACTTTGAAAGAGTGATAGATGAATTAGATTTATATGTTTACAAAAATTGGGCCGAGGGTGAATTAGCTGAAGGACCAATTATTGAACGTCATTGGGTTACATGTACATTCATGTGGCCTGAAGCTAATATGCCTGATCCAATGGGTGCAAAACGTTTACTAGATTATGATTGCAAAGTTGGATACAAGAGGAGTACATTAATTACTCCTAGAAAAATTAAAAAACCTGATGATATTAGGCCTGGGTCTAAAAAAGGAAAATTGGACGAAAGTTCTATATGGTTAGTTAAGATTCAAATGCCCAAAAAATTAATATCTGATATTTACTCTGGATACATTGATGAAATAAACAAAGAACCAGTTGATGAACTTAAAATTCCAAGTCAAGCACAGTCCGCAGACGAGTTGTCAGCAGAAGGTATGGATGCTGGTGTCGGCGGCGAGGGCGGCGGTGATGTCGGTCTTGAAGGAGGACTGTAATGACTTTAAAGACTGGAGATTTAAAGGACTTATTACATCATATCATGGAAATAGACTCATACAAATCAAAGATGGGAAGTGATAAAGATATAATTACATTAAGTTTTAGCACTAGCACTAAAGAATCTGCTGATGATTTAATGGTTTTTATTGAAAAGGGATATGAGTTTGTATTGGATTCGGATGCTACTGCTGGTGAGCAAAGCGATGGTACTTACAAAGTATTCGTTGAAATTGAAAGATCAAGAAATGCACCAGAAGAAATTTTAGAAATCATCGATGGCGTAAAGAAACTTTCTAATCTTGATGATTTAAAATTTCGGTATTATAAAAATTTCAAATCTATGCCATTAAATTTAGAAACATTGACTGCAACAGTCCCTATTGATTCAGAAAGTTATAAAAATAAAGTCAATGAATCTAATATGGATAATTACAAAAACTTCTTTAATCGAAGTTTTGTTGAATCAATTGATATGTGGGATGACATTATAAAAATTAAGAAAAAATTTGCAGACCCAGTTTACTTTAAGTTTATTGATTTTGGTGATAAAACGCAAATTATGAATGATTTAACTGAAAGTTTAAATTTTAATGAGTTTGCTGAAGTAATATTTTTATCAAAGTATATTGGTGATTATAATATTACAAAATATGGCAACAAACTAACATTTGAAAATCAAGACAAAACTCTTGTGTTAACTCGCATTCAAACATAGTCAAGGAGTAATTTATGATTACAATACAACAATTTAGTGCAATGATTCCTAGTAATAAAGAAGCAGATGAATGGTATAAAATCGCCGTTGATTTATTTGAGAAATACGATATTACAACTAAAAATCGTATAGCAGGATTTATGGCGCAGTGTGCTCATGAGTCAAATGAATTCAAGTCTCTTGAAGAGAATCTTAATTATAGTGAAAAAGCACTTAATTCAGTATTTGGAAGATACTTTGGACCAGGAAAAAGAAATGCTAAAGAATATGCTCGTAATCCTGAAAAGATTGCAAACTATGTTTATCAAGATAAATTTAGATCTAAACGAGGTGCTCTTGGTAACACTAATACCGGAGATGGTTGGAGATTTAGGGGTCGTGGCATTAAGCAACTCACAGGCCGTAATAACTACTCAGCATTTGCAAAATCAGTAGGAATGACTGCGGAAGAAGCTGCTGAATATGTAGCTACAAAGCAAGGTGCGTTTGAAAGTGCTTGCTGGTTTTGGAAAACAAATAACATTGCTGCATATGCAGATAGAGGTGACATAGTAGGAATGTCAAAGCGTATTAACGGTGGTACAATAGGATTAGACGATCGTACTAGACGCTGGAATTCTGCTCTTGCAATATTAGATGGCAAGGCTACAGTGCATACTGAAGCAACAACGAAATCAATCAAAGTATTGCGAATTGGTTCAAAAGGACCTGAAGTTATAAAACTGCAAAAAGCATTGGGAATTAGTGCAGATGGAGACTTTGGACGTGGTACTGAACAGGCATTGAAACAGTGGCAATCTATGCATGGAATGGTTTCTGATGGCATAGCAGGTTCAAACACATTGAAAAAGTTAAGATTGATATGAATTTTAAATTAATTGGAATTTTTGCTATTATTATGTTTACTGCCAGTGGTCTTGGGTATTTGTATTATAAAGACTCACAGGCTCGTATACAAACACTTACAACAAATAATGCAAATCTTCAAACTGGTATAGATTTAAATGAGCAAACTATTTCACAATTGCAAACTGACTATAATTTAGCACAGCAAGAAGTTATTCGACTGAACGATGAAAATACTGCAATACGTCGTAGAAATAGTTTATTAGTTGAAAAGTTTGCCAACAATGATTTGGGATTTTTAGCTGAAAACAGACCAGAATTAATTGAACGAATTATTAACAGAGGTACTGAAAATGCATTTCGTTGCATGGAGTTATTATCCGGTGCTGAGTTAACTGACAAAGAAAGAAACGCAACAAATGGTACAGAATTCAATACTGAATGTCCTTGGCTTTTTAACAATATTGTTCAGCCTTAGTGCTTGTGGAGCAACTGTTGACCCAATTGAAATATCAACAACGCCAGTACAGCGCCCATCATTAACCATTCCAAATGTTGATGAACTTAACTTAAAGACGGTTACATGGACTGTTATTACTGTGGATAATTTTGAATCTAAAATAGCAGAACTCGAAGCCAAAGGATTACCAGTTGTATTTTTTGCGGTAACTGCTGATGGGTACGAGGCAATGTCTCTTAATTTAAACGATTTGCGTTCTCAAGTTGAACAATTAAATGCCATAATTGTTGCATACAGAAACTACTACGTGGAAAGCGATAGAATTCTAGGCCAAGCAGTGCTGCCTTCACAGAATTAGTATAAATAATACTAAGAAGGGCAAGTCTTGAAATAGTAATAACAGTCTTGTTCAGAGGAAAGTGATATGAACAACGACTACGATGATGATTTTTCTCCTAACGATGATTACAATCCCAATGGTAATACTAGTTCCAATGGTAAAACGCATGACGTTGAAATTGAATCCAACAATGATGGATCAACCAAATCAGTAAAAATTGGTTCAAAAACTGCTGAATCAAATGAAAATTTAAAGAAAAATCCATATGCTAAATCAATATATTTGGCAAGAGCAGTTGATGCTTGGAGACCTTTTCCAAGGTTATTTATTACTATCTATATTTTTATTCTTTATAGTGTAATCGAATGGTACACTGCTCTTCCAGATCCTAGTATGGAGCAATCTGGTCTTATATCAGTTGTCGTAGGGGCAGGTGCTGCATGGTTTGGACTGTATGTCGGTTCTGGAAGCAAGGGCCCTCCTGAGTAACTAAGTATTTGTATGGATTATTACAAAATACTGGGCATTGAACGCACTGCAACACAAGAAGATATCAAAAAATCATATAGAAAACTAGTGATGGAACACCATCCTGACAAAGGTGGCGATCCTGAGAAATTTAAGCAATTGAATGAAGCTTATGAAATTCTCAAAGATCCTGATAAAAGACAAGAACACGACAATCCTCATACACATTTTAATTTCAATTCTTCTGACTTTAGAGGAGGAAGCAACACCTTTGCTGAGTCTATATTCAGTAATATGTTTTCTCAAGGATTCGGACAGAGCAGGATGCAACGAAATAGAGATATAACACTTAGGGTGTCTGTTGACCTTAAGGACGTATTCACTGGCAAACAAACCAATTTGAGATACAATTTAAATAGCGGAAGCATTGAGAACATTAACTTAAATATTCCTGCAGGTGCAAAGACAGGTGATAACATACGGTATCAAGGGCTTGGTGATGATTCACATACCAATGCGCCCAGAGGCGATTTGTTAATTAAAGTTGTAGTCAATGATCATCCTGATTGGGTCAGAGACATGAATAATATAGCAACCAAACGAACGATAAATGTGTTTGACTTACTATTAGGATGTGTTATAGTAATAGAGACGTTAGATGATCGTAAAGTAAAACTTACAGTCCCTAAAGGCACAAAACCTGGAACCATTCTGAGTATTACTGGATATGGAATACCTGATATACATACACAACGTCGAGGCAACTTGTATGTTCAAATAGAAACAGTTATTCCAAAGATAGATGACACAGAAATTTTACAAAAACTATCAGAACTAAAACAAAATATAGAGGAAAATACAATAAATGGTAGAACCGTCTAAAGCGCTTCAATTAGTTTTTGACAAAGCTGTCAAAGATGCACAAAAACTCAAGCATGAGTATGTTACACTTGAACATCTGCTTTACGCAATGTTATGCGAAGACAACTTTGTCAATATGCTTACTGCATATGGGTCTGATGTTGACTTTGTTAAAACAAACCTTGAGTATCATCTTAAGAATAACTCAGATGATATCAAAACTGATCAAGAAAAGTTAAAACCAAAGAAAACACAAACAGTTGAACGTGTTCTTAACAGAGCGTTCACACAAGTATTGTTTGCAGGACGTAGTCATATACAAGTAGAAGACGTATTAGTAAGTCTTCTTACTGAAAAACGTTCAATTGCTGTATACTTCTTGAATAAAGCAAACATTGACAAAACAAAATTTGCAGAATTTATTAATGAAGAAGCAGAAGGTGAAATTGCTGAAGAAGAACTCAGCGCTGATGCACGTAGAGCACTTAAAAGCTTTACTGTTAATCTTAATGACCAAGCAAAGAACAAACGAATCGATCCTATTATTGGACGCAGTGAGGAACTTGACAAAGTTGCACTGGCGTTGGGGCGTAGAAGCAAAAACAACGTAATGCTGGTTGGTGACCCTGGTGTGGGCAAAACAGCAATTGCTGAAGGCTTGGCATATAACATTGTCAGCGGAAATGTTCCATCGTTCCTACAAGAATACCAAGTATACAACCTGGATATTGGTGCAATGCTTGCTGGATCCAAGTATCGTGGTGACTTTGAAGAACGTTTTAAACTTGTGTTGCAAGCACTTACCAAGAAAGGTAAGACTATTATGTTTATTGACGAGGCACATATGATGAATGGTGCTGGTGCAGGTGGTCAAGCTGGAAGCAATGATCTTGCCAACATGCTTAAACCAGCACTTACAAAAGGCGACTTAAAGGTTGTTGCATCAACTACTTGGGAAGAATATCGCAAGTACTTTGAAAAGGATCGTGCTCTTATGCGACGATTCCAACGTGTTACTGTTGAAGAGCCCACTCCTGAAGTTACAAAGGATATCTTAACTGGTATTAAAACGTATTATGAAGACTATCATAATACTGAAATTACTCAGGATGCAATCAACGCTGCTGTTAAGCTCAGTGTAAAATATCAAACTGACAAAAAGCTTCCTGATAAAGCAATTGACCTAATTGATGTTGCATGTTCTAGATTTAAACTCAATGAGCAAACCGAAAATAAAGTTGTTACTGAGAAAGAAATCCAGTTTGAACTTGCAAAAATGATTAACCTTCCAACTGAACAAGTTGCAGAAAAAGAAACTGACAATCTTGTAAAGCTTGAAGAAAATCTCAAGAAAGTTGTATACGGTCAGGACAGTGCAATTGAAAGCATTGTGGATAAAATTCTAGTAAGTCAAGCAGGTCTCAAGCCTGATGATAAACCAGTTGGAAGTTTTGTATTCATGGGACCAACTGGCACAGGAAAGACTGAAACTGCAAAACAACTGGCTTCGCAGTTGGGTGTAAAACTCGTACGCTTTGATATGAGTGAATACCAGGAGAAGCACAGCGTCAGTAAATTGATTGGATCTCCTCCAGGGTATGTTGGTCATGAAGACAATGCAGGACAACTTATCACAAAGATTCAAGAAAATCCCAATTGCGTATTGTTGATGGATGAAATTGAAAAAGCACATCCTGATGTAAGTAGCATTCTTCTTCAAGTAATGGATAATGGCAAAGTAACTGGTAGCAATGGTAAAGAAGCAGATGCTCGCAACTGTATACTTATCCTAACAACCAATCTCGGAGCCAAGGCAGCAGAGAAGAATAACATTGGGTTTGGGAGTTCTCTTGAAGGGCAATATGAAGATGCTGAACTTAAGAAGTTCTTCTCTCCAGAATTCCGTAATAGACTTGACGGAACCATTACATTTGCCAAGCTGAGCAAAGAAGTAATGATGAAAATTGTTGGTAAGTTCCTACTAGAGCTTAAAAACATGGTCAAGGAAAAGGATATTTCAATTACAGTAACTGATGAAGCATTGGATTATCTTGTAGACAAGGGCTTTGATCCAAAAATGGGTGCCCGTCCGCTACAACGTGTTATTGATAAAGAGGTCAAGCGCCCAATGTCAAGAGAGATACTGTTTGGTAATCTTAAAAATGGTGGAAAAATGACAGTTGACATCAAAGATGAACAACTATTTTTAAAGTGTGAGCCACATGAAATCATTGAAACTGCGTGAAACTCGTAAGCTACACTATGGGAAGTACTTATACAAAATAGTACTTCCCAGTACGCTTGCGTATGCGTTTAGAACCAGCAATCAAAGAACAAAAACTCTTTCATTTGCCAAGTCCGTGTTGGATGAAATTAATGGGTTGTACGAAAGAAACCAACCTTTGGTGAGGCAATTATATCGAACCAAGCAAACAATCAGTGAATTTGATTTTTTGGATGCAATGGACATATATTCTTTATTAAAACAAACTACTGATGATTATAGAATACGATGTGAACAAAATACATTAAGTATTGCAACGAATGACTTGGATCTTGCAAACGGGATTGCTAAAAAGTTTAGATCTTCTGGTGCTGAATTATGGAAACCACAGCCCGAAATGCTGAAGTTCTTGTCATTAAAACATGATGTTGTTTTAGTTGATACTCCACCAGATATGGAATTCAAAATATATTTGAACAACAAAAAGTGTGATCCAAGTTTTGCCTCCTGGTTAGAAGTAAACAATGACAAAAGTAAAGTAGGAGTTTACACACTGGGCAATATCAAGCACTCGATGTATAATGGCAACGCATATTTTTATGTAAGAGATGAAAAGGTATTGTTGATGGTGCAAATGTATATTAGTAAAAACATTAGGCGCATAGAGAAATTAGTTTACAAAGGTGATATTGATAAATACTAGCATGACAACTAGTACAACAATTTTAACTCAACAAACACATCCTGGTAACGGTGAAACAATCACCGTTACTGGTGATATGTTCAAAGGCGACGGCTTTTATGGTCGAAGCGATGGTCTTCACTCAATACAATGCAGTGTTGACGGCCTTAGTGGCTCAGTATATATTCAGGCTACGTTAGCAGTGGAACCATTAGAAGAAGATTGGTTTACTGTATACACTTATACTGTTATTAATCAGACTGCTAGTGTAATACAGAATTTTACAGGAAACTATGTGTGGGTAAGACCAAAATTAATATACACTAATGGTTCTGTGACTTCAATAACAATGAATAATTAAGGTAAAAATATGGAACATTTTGTAAGAATTATTTTTGAAAAACTTGATGAAGTTGAAAAACTTGATGAATCTATTTTTCCTGAACAGCAATTTTTAGAAACTACCTCAGGTGCCCCTGTTATAGAAATTGCGCTAACAAGAGCATTAAATGATGATGAATCAGATGAATATGCAAACAGATTAGCAGAGTATATGTTTGAACAAGGATATCAAGATTTTGATATCGAAATATCAATGGACGAGGAATAAGTTATGCGTATAGAAGATTTTGATAAGCCCGTTGATGACAGTTTGCCATTTGATGTAGTTGATGACCTTGCAGTTTTCATGCGCAATGATCCTATGTTTTATAGAAAACATTTCTTCCCAGCAATGACCAGAATGCGTGATATGGTCAAAGGAAAGAAGCAAATCAACCCTGAAAAACATTTTGGACAAATGATTGATCAAGCTACCAAAACATATTGCATTAAGTTTAATATTCCAAAACGTCCAGACGAAATTATGGATGACAACGATCGCAAAGCGTTATTGCAAAAAATTTACTCTGAAGAAATGACAAATGTTCGCAAGGGAATTTATTAATGTTTTTAAGAGAAGTCTTTGAAAAACAAAAGAACAAAACTGCGGTAGTGGCATTTGGAAGAATGAATCCTCCAACAATTGGCCATAAGAAACTTGCAGATAAAATTCATAGTATTCCAGGCGACTCTTATATTTTTTTAAGTCATACACAAAAGCCCAAAACAGATCCATTGGACTTTCCGACCAAATTAAAATTTGTTAAATCATTTTTCCCCACAGTTAATGTAGGCGATCAAAATGTCAAAACGGTTATTCAAGCACTTAAAAAAATTGAATCACTGGGATACGACAATATAGTATTCGTGGCAGGCAGTGATAGGTTAGAACAATTTAAAAAATTAATCGGTGATTACAATGGAAAAGAATACAATTTTAAAAGTATTCAAGTTGTAAGTGCAGGCGAACGTGATCCAGACTCAGATGATGCGGCTGGCATAAGTGCTAGTAAGCTCAGAGCGGCTGCTGCAAGTGGTGACTTTCAAACATTTGTACAAGGTGTGCCCAACAAGAAGCTAGCAAAGACCATGTACGATGCTGTGCGCAATGGCATGGGTGTAGAGACGGAGTTGTATCATGGATGAACTGGAATATATCAAAAAACTTGCTGGTGTAAATGAATTCAAAGGATATACTGAATACACTTTGGAAAACATCAGCGATGCTGCAACGGCCAATCGTAAAAAAGAACGTGAGCAAAATATAAAACCAGGTGATAAAGAATGGTTTGAGCTCTGGTTTGGTCTACCAAAGATGCATGGTCAGATGAACATGCCCCAAGGATTTAGAGGTCGTAAAAAATGAAGATCAGAGATATATTAGATGAAAGAAAGATTAATCCTATAAATCTAGCAAATCGAGTCGGAAAACGATACGGGACAGAAAAAGACTACGGGTATTACTCAAGTGATACTGTGCCGGGAGATTATATTCCATTAAAAAGTTATAACGACGATTGGGTAAATGAGATGGAGTCAGTCTTTAACGATGTATATAAATCTTTCGATTTCTACAATTTGTCAGCAGCTGACAGAGTTAAAGTACGATTAAAACTAGATAATGAAGCCAAATCAATAAAATCTTTGCCAATTAATAAATTAAGTGCCACTCAACCATTTGTAAGAATAGAAGATCGAGAGATATTAAAGAAAAAAGTTTCTTCGTCTAAGGATATAGTGGTTATTAAGTTTGCTGATCATTTTTTTATAAGAGACGGACATCATGCTGTACTAGCTGCGAGACTTAGAGGCGAAAAGCAAATAAAAGCTGAAGTGATTGATCTAGATTATCTCGAGGAAAAATACTTATGAAAATAAATGAAATTGATTCCAAATATCATCAAGTTGAGTCAAATCCATTCACTGATGCTCGTATGAATGCTATTAAGGCAGGATCTGATACATTTACTGTTGGTAATAAAACATATAAAGTTACTGGAGACACGAGTGACGAAGAAAATGCCATCGAGGAAACTTATGATGGTGATGACTTTTATGAAGCATATGGTGATTTATGGGTTAATGAAGACGAAATTATAGATGAAGCAGAATATCAAGGACGCAATGTGCAACTTGGTAAGCCAATGCAGGGTGATGTTAAAAAATTTAAAGTATATGTAAAAGACCCAAGTACTGGCAATGTTAAAAAAGTCAATTTTGGCGATCCAACCATGCGTATTAAAAAGTCTAATCCAGCACGCCGAAAGAGTTTTCGTGCAAGACATAATTGTGACAATCCTGGACCTAGAACAAAGGCACGCTATTGGAGTTGCCGCAAATGGTAGGAATGTAATATGAAAATATATGAATTAATGTTATCAAGCTTATTTGAAGGTATATCTAGAGATGAATTAATTGCTAGAATGCAGGAAAAAAGAGAAAAGGCATATATAGATAAAATTCTTAGCAAAATGCATGAACTAGTTCAAACTGATGGAGACCGCCAAAGCTTGGGCGGATATGCGTTTGATGTCGGACGAATGATAGGCAATGCTATTCATCCAAAAGAACTAGAACAAATGTATCGAAAAAAATACATGAATGAATCGAAGATAAATGAATGGGGAAGAGTTGTAAAGGGAGTTAACACAACTGTTGATGTGGGCCCGAACGAAATTAAAACACAAGCCGCGAAATTTGGAAACTCTGTCACAAAAGACGGAGTTCCTCCTACGACTAGAACTCGTGTAGTTAAAGAAGAAGCACGATATACTGCATATGAATGGTCAATTATTCAGGGCGGGCACAGTTTAGACGATATTAAAAAACCTGATCCAGGGTTGGCTATCATGGAAGAAAACTTTAGAATATTTTCTGAAAAATATGCTGTTGAACCTGATGAAGTGGCAACACTAGCAGAAAACTTTGCTAAAGATAAAAAAGGAGGAAATGTTATTTCGCCGCCAGGGAATACTGTAGGTCTTAATGTTTTTGAATTATCTCCTGAAGATCGAAACAAATTAAACGGAACTGTAGTTTATCATCAAACTAAAAAACTAAACAATATATTACAGTCCGGAGGTCTTCGACCAAGGGCCGACACATCGGGAGAACGCGAGTTTGCCCTATTTGATTTACGAGCAGGTAAAGATTGGCGTACACCAAAAGGTATTTTTGTTAGTACTAAATCAGGAGGCTGGTTTGGAGACGAAATTTCATTTAAGATAGAACCCAAAGACAAAATATACAGAGCATACAGTGATACTGGACATTTACTAATAGCTAATCCTGTTAATGCTGATAGATTTATAAGTGCAGGTCCTATAGAAGAAAACTTTGCAGATGGTAAAAATCCAGGACGAAAAGGACTAGCAAAGCGCAGTGGTGTAAATACCAAAGCAAGTGTTAGCAGTTTAAGGAAAACTGCTAAGAGTTCAAGTGGTGAAAAGCAAAGGATGGCACATTGGTTAGCAAACATGAAATCGGGAAAATCGAAAGCGAAAAAGAAATAGTTCATTATTGTGA
>Ga0070747_1000043_pt1 | contig 51706 bp, 46 predicted proteins | sample VirMetDEL_Mar_31_FD_77321 | JGI IMG/M metagenome (GOLD analysis project Ga0070747, IMG submission 77321) | Aqueous microbial communities from the Delaware River and Bay under freshwater to marine salinity gradient to study organic matter... | ecosystem: Environmental > Aquatic > Marine > Coastal... | reverse complement strand
TGCCCTGAGTTCTTTTTATTATTAAAGTACACTATAGCGTCAGTGATATTCTCACCAATGGTTTCATCTGCATAGATGATTTGATTACCAATAGTTCGAAGCACACTTAGCTCAATCATCTCTTCGAGTTCTGCACGTACATCAAGATTCTTATCTGTACTCATTTTAAGAAACATTGCAGGTTTCTCGCTTTTGATACTGTACAGTTGATTCTCTATCTCCATGTCTGTGAGAGTCTCTGGTCTTGCTCCTTTAGACAATACTCGCAATAGTCTGCGCATCTTATCCATGTCAGCAGAAATCTTGATAAACTCCTTATCTGCCTCTTTCTTAAGCTTAACCTCAACATTTCGTTTCAGCAAGTCTTTTTGTGGATCATATATATAGAACCGCTTTTGTCCGTCAGCTTTCATTACTTCTTCTGACTCTGCAACTTGTCTGTGTTTCAAACACCACTTGTAGGTTAGGTAATCCATTACATTCTCTGGGTTACCGTCTTCATCTACTGCAATGTTTAACTCCTTTCCTTCGAAAGGAATCTTTACACTCATGCTAGACCAGAAGTTCTTTTCTTCCTTTGGCCACTTTTCGTGTCCTGGAGGAACGTCTAAAATCTGCGCTAACAGTTTGTGTGATTCTTCACCTTCTACACCTCGTAAAGGCTGTCGCCCTACATAGATGCTTCCGATGCTAATTTTTGCTCCTGCTCTTACCTCTTTTGGTAAGAAATTAAGAGTCTCTTTTCTGCGTATGTATATTGTTCGCATGGTTTGATTGTTCTTTTAAGTTTAGAAAGAATAACTAAGCTGTTCTTTTATAAGAAGAATAACTTAATAGGGGTTTTTTGGTAAGCAGGGGGACCACTCGATAGCAGTCCCCCCTGTGCAAACCAAACACAAATTACGATGCCACACACTGGAGATCAAGCGAAGTATCGAATCTGCGGAGCAGGATACCAGCTGTCTTCAACATGTGTACAGATGCACCGTCTATGTCACTAGCGCGAGTGTCGGACTCAGCAAATCCCTTAGGGACAACTGAACCAGCAACAGCCCAACGCAACATTTCACGGCCTTTCTTATTAATCATCTGGAGGTTGTTTTCTCCATCATAAGAAGACTGGTCGACAAACGTCATTCTGTACGATTCCAATGGCAATCCAGATTCTGGGTGCTTAGCAGAAGCTTGAGCAACAGGACCGTGATCCATCAATGGTACCTTAACTACATTTACTCTATGACCATCAACGTGCTCATAAGAATTGAAGTAACCAGTGATACCTAAGCTACGTCCGCTACCTGTGATAAACTTAGACTCCGTAGTTTGGAGATAAGGGGTACCACCATAGTAGGCTTTCATTGCTTTATCAAACTCACGTGCTCCACCAACACCGGTGTACAAAGTCACCTGCTTATCAGTAGCGTCAGTCATTCCGTAGAACAAGTCACCAATTACATTCTCAATCTTCTGTTGAGTGAGAGTAGAGTAAGTGTCCTTGTTGATGATTTGCTCAAACAAACCTGGACCTGCAATTACAGGTTGTCCGTTCTCGTCAAGCATCTCATTTACACCATTGTCACCATATGTCTTCTGGCCATACCAGTAGTACATCTCACACTCTTCTTTAAACTTGAGCATGTGACGGTACTCTTCGTAGTCCATCCACAATTTAGTCTTAGAACCTTCACGAGTTGGAAGCTCAAATTGTGCAACATAATCCTTAGCATTACCAGACATGTGGTAAGACTTACGTACTGTTCCGATCTTAGAACGAACCAATCCGGGCGCTGCCCAGTTAGATGCATTTCCACGAGAGAAGTCTACACCTACTGATGCAAACAACATACCGAAGAGAGCGCCGTTTTTGACGTCATCAGCGGGCATGCTAGCTTGATCAGGAGATACGAGCTTCAATGTATACTCATATCCACCAGATACAGGCTTAGGCTGCTCCATAATACGAGCAAGTACACCAGACTGTGAAACCAAGGTATATGGGAAAATAAACCACTTGTCAGGGAATGTCAATTTGAACAATTGACCGCCTGCACCTTGAGCTGCAGCCAAAGCTGTTGCGTTAGACACGGGGCGTACATTCACTTCGTGAGTTTTTACACGGTACTCATACTCAAAACGGTCGATAGATTTAGTGTTACCTACGCCTTCCGTAAGGAAAGACAAAGGAAACTTCTTCTCTTCGCGTCCTGCGAGGTGAGTAATAATTGGAGACAACTCTTCTGGTTTCTCCATAAGTGCATTAACCAACGAGTTAGTGTCGGTCATCTGCTGATCATTGTAGTACGTTTTTAGTACTTGCGTTAAAGCCATAGTTTTAAATTTAAGTTAGTTTTTATTGTAGGATGCTTCCGAGATCTAAGTTGTCAAAGTCGACGTTTGTAGATCTGCGTTGTTGTTTGCGAGCGCTCTTTACTTTCTCTTCATTTGAAACAATCCTGTTTCTTAAATTCTGAGCAGCTTGAGTTTTCGCTTTCTTTTCGATTACACCACTAAGATCAAATCCGCTATATAGCATATAATCTATAGCCAACTTGACATCTGTCCCTGCTTCTTGATAGTCGAGGTCTCTTTGTGTTTCCCCGTTATCTCCAACAGATTCAGATATGTATTCAAAAAAGTTTGATTTCTCTCGGTCTGGTATACGAACTCCAGCAAACTCATTCCCCGATTCGATAGTATCAGCTACCTCACCCCAGAACTCTTGCTGTTGTTTTTGTTGTTGTTCATACTCTTCACGCTGCTGAGCCATCATTTGTTCTTGCTCTTCTTTTTGATAAGATGCAAGATGACCTTTAGCTTTTTCAGCGTTATTGTACAACTTTCCAGAATCCTCATACGTATCAATAGTGTCTTGTATGAATTCTGTATCGTGGCCTTTAGTTTGAAGAAATTGAGCCAATATTGCACGTTGCATATTAACGTCTCCTTCTTCTACTTGGATAGAGTTGTAATCTATCTGCTGGCCCTGTCTTTGAAAGAACTCACGGGATTCTCCTCCCGCTAGTACGTAGTCAAGATGTTGTTGCACTTCAGGGAACTGCTGGAATAGGCCTTCCAATTGTTCTTCTGCTGCGTTTTGCGTAACGTCTTTTACAAAGCTTGTAAGACCCTCTACAGAATCTTCATAGTCTCCGTCTAATTCGAACCCTAAAGTTTTTGCAACTTCAAAGGCTACGCTTCCGCTTTCTGCTTCAACATCTTCGTCTGCTTCATCTTCAATATAGTTTTGATCTTCTTGCTCATGTTGATATTCATCATCATCAGCGTCCTCATCACCCCTATCATCAGGTTCCGCAGATATTTCATCTGTTACTTCCTCAACTTCTTGAGGAGCTTTGTCTAGAACGTCTGTGGCGTCCTGTTCTACTTCGACTCCATCCCCTATGACATTGTCTAGGGTAAGAGAGTCTATGTTTAATTTGTCGTCTGGTTGCATGTTTACAAATTTAATTAGTTAGTTTGCTTGTTTCTTATAAAATTATTTTTTACAAAAAACCTTATAATATGTCACTTTCGTAGTTTAAAGTATTTCCGCATTGCTCCTCCATGTCGTCTTTCTTGTCGTTCAAAGTAGTTACGACGATCTTCTTGGAACATATAATTTCTTAAATCATCTTCTTGTAGACCCCGCATACTTTCTCTAAACTCTCTCCTTGCAGTTTGTTCGTCTGGACGTCTGTTATGTCCTCTATACCAAAGGCTTTCAATATCTGTTTGACCTGCGCCGTATGCTCTTCCAGGCGCAGGACCTTCAATAAGATCCCCCATAAATAACATGTCTTGCTGTTCTCTAGATAGAGTATCTGCTCTAGAGGTTCCATTACTTTCTCGTAGGTTAGATATAAAGCTTGGTGTTTCGAGCCCCATGTAATTAGCAATATCATCTACTCTATTTGCAGCAGTTAGTGTAGAAGGCTGGTCATACATATACATTCCTCTTCCTACTCCTTGTCCTCCTCTATTTGTAATCTGAACTGCATTTGGTTGCATTCTTTGGTGAGGCCCAGTTTCGTGGTATGCAATGGTGTCTCTCACTGCGTGAGGTTGTTGTATGTTTTGTCTGTGCTCAGATACTAAGTCTAGTGCAGTTAAGTTAAGAGTGTCTCCGAACTGATCAGGGCCGTACTCTCTTTCTATCCACTCTCGAGTATCTTGAAATCTTGGTACTTCGCGCACAGGAGGTGCCGTAGGTGTAGCTGTTTGAGCTGTATCAGGAGGGGTAGTAGGAAAAACTAATCCATCAGGTCCCTGCTGTGGAAAAGTGCCGCCTGACTGCATCTTTCTAGGTCCTCCATCTTGTCTTCTCCCGTTCCAACCTACTTTTACGTTAAAGTTGCGTTTTACTTTTCTTCCAAACCTTGTATTGTCTAGCAGCTTGTTGGTACCGTAGGTCAGTGCCCCTGTAACGATCCCATCTCTTACTCCTTGTTTAAGTATTGACTTGCCCTGTAGTGGGTTGTCTTCAAATCCTTGAACAAGTCTTCCTACAGGACGAGCATTAGTTTGCGAAGCAGAGAAATAGTCATGGTTCCTCCAATCTTTAAAATTTGGAGGATCGCCTTGAAATGGGTTTTCAGGACAATCACCTGTTAGACAGTACTCGTCATAGTCCATTCCAAGCAATGCTTGGTGAGCTCTGTCTTGTCCAGCTTTCCATTGAGCAAATGCATCTTTGTCAAGATTTCTATTTTTAGCAAGCGCAGATATTCCTCTTCCTACTGTGCTAGTAACAGCTGCCCCCGCTCCTACTTTCATAGCGGACTCTAAATCAGAACCTTTAAATCCACCTCTTTGTTTGCTTTCATGAGCGCTTGCTTTAAAAGTTTTTGCCCCAATTACCCCTTTCTCAAGATTGTGTGCTTTATGTGCTATTTTATGCCCAGTTTTAGCAAGGCGAGCTGCACCCGCTGCATTCCCTACAAACGGTATTGCACTGGCGGCACTAAGACCTGCTAATGCATACTGTTCTTTAGCTTTTGCTGTGTCCCCTACTGCAGTATTGTAAAGGCCCCGCGCGCCACTAATTCCAGCATTTGCTAAATCCGCTACTTCCCCAACTATAGGTAGTTGTCCTGCAATTGCTAAGTCCATGCCTAAAGCGTCTAAAGGCTTGTCTTTATGAAACTGGTAAGCATTGCTACCTGCAGTGCTTAACCTGTTCGACATATTTGTCTGGGCTTTATTTACACGAGTCTGTTCTCCCCTATTATTAAACTGACGCATTTGTGCGTCTGTGTACGACGTTAAGCGATCATTGTTTTGAGGACGAGACGCAACGGCTGCTGCTAACTCTGGGTTAAGGTTGTTATACTGTGCGTATTGTTCCATTCCAGAAATAACTCCTCCAGCCTGCATATTAGCAGGAGTCTCAATGACTGTACCACGTTGTGGTCCTGTTGGGAGATTCTGTACACCTGGGGGAACGTCATCGTATGACTTGACTAAGTGTCCCTGCTCATCGAACTTCTTGATATCGATTGGGGCCTTCATGCCCATCGTATTGAATGGAGTGTTAGGAGGGACATTAGGGAATGCCATACTTTGATTAACGTTCCCCGCTTGGTGCTCAGGTCTCAATCCTTGCTGTTGTTGTTGAGGTGTTTGTGCAACTTGCATTTGTTGCTGTTCAAACTCCCCAATTAGATCTACTCCTTGGTCATATGCCTTAAATACATCAAGTATAGAACCAGGAAACTGAGACTGTCTGTGTCTCGTCAATAACCCACGTCGAGTAACATTATCCATTACTCCCCATTAGGTTCTAGGTCACCTTCTTTAGATAACGCTTCACGTTTAAGATCTACTTCTTTCTGCTTAATGTCGTTGTCCATCATAATCTTCTGCAGGTCAATGTTCAAGCGATTAGCTTGGTCTTTTGCTTCTGCATTAATCAGGGCTATCTCAATATCTTTCTGCCTGTCACGATCTTTTTCTTGGGTCTCTTGCTGCATCTTAGCCTGCTCCATCTGCTGTTGCTGCTGCATTTGTTGTTGTTGAGCTTGCTGCTGAGCTTGCTCAAGTTCTTGCTGTGCGGCTTCTGCTTTACGTAGCTTGTCTTTGATACCAGAGAAGTTCTCAGTATCAAGCAACTCAAGTACTGCAGATGCAGGCATCCCGTTTTGAATCATTGCTTGTGAGAGCTCACGTGCTTGTCTAATGTTTTCCTGGTCTCTACCTGCATCAGATACAAAGATTCCGTACTCAGACTCCATGTGCCCAAGTGAATCAAGGTCTATAAACTGAGTAGTTGTGTCAGGCATTACATACATGCCTTTCTTTCCAGATATCCAAGCTTCTTTAGAGTAGTCCAGCATTCCTTGCAGCTCTCGTTGTTCGAATCGTGAGAACTTGCGGAATAAGTCTTCTGTAATGTGACTTGACTGTACAATGGCTTGTTGGGAAGAGCCTTTGCCTTCATGAGCTCCTATTGTTCCTTGTCGTTGTCTGTTTACTCCTGATATCTTTTCCCACTCCTGCATAGTATTCTCTAAGAGAAGTATGTACTGCTCTATTGTCTTAATAGACATGTCAAGCACAGATTGGTGTTGTGGTGATAGTTGGATACCCTCCTTGTTGTAGTCAACCCAAGCAATACCTGTGCCTTCTACGTAGTACATAAACTTATCCAGGTCCCATTTCTTTGGGATCATGTTGATATCAAACTGTGCTATGATGTCCTTAGACCGTGCAATAGCAAGTTCCATGCGGTACTTGAATATGTTGTAGTTAATCTGAAAAGGTATACCTAAACTAACTAGAGATACGTTATTAGAGTTAATGTCTGAGTACTTGAATCCATTTATTGGAAGCTTACACAGAGATGGGTTATCTAGTGATGTACGCTGGTTAGCGATTGGGGTCATCTTTACATAGAATCTACCATCAATCTTTGTTCCCTCCCACACCTCATTTACCCATTCCCAGTTGGTTTTAGCGCCCTGGGCTTTGAGTTCTGCTGGCATTTTGTACTCCTCATCTATCTCAAACTCTTCCGCTACGCCTGTTTGTGGATCTATGTATTCTACAAACCCAATACGTTTTCTGCTCTTCCAGTACACAGTAACTACCTCAACAAGTCTATTGCGGTATACGTTATCTCCGTTACCTGCTGCTTCTGACCTGTACAATAAGTATGTGTCTACTGATTGATTCTTAGGATCTTCTAGTTCTAGAACCTGCTGCTCTGTAAGAAAGTCCCCAAACTGATCTATGACTGTAGACGTGTGCGCGTATCTTCTAACAATTGCCCAGTCACCGTCCTCTACAAACTCTACATCTGGGTCTTTATCAAAGTCAATATCAATAGGATTAACTACGTCATAGAAAGGCTCTGAGCGTCTTACTCCTTTGTGGGAGTATGCTTCTCCAGAGATTAAGAAATGAAAGAACTGTTTTTGGAACTTATCATACATTTCTTGCTCATACATGATATAGTTTACAGCTGCCTGTCCTTTGATGGCTCTGTCATCTACATATGTACGCTCAAACTGTTCTGCTACTTGTTTAGGGAGAAGTGGCTTCTGTTCTTGTGCCTGCTGACTCTCTAGATCTTTAGGCTCTGCTATTTCTTTTAAGAACATAGCCTCCACGGTTTTGCGTAATTGCTCAACCTTAGCTTGTTCTTTGAGGCTAACACTGTCTGCGTTCTTTACAGTAACGCTGTAGTTTAATGGTCTTTTTGACTTCTCTCCTAGCAACAAGTCTATGATTGGCTTGATGATTGGGTAGTTCCGTAGCTTGGATGGGAAGTTTTCTCTGCTTTTACCGTACGGCTTTATAACATAGCGATAATCAGTCTCGTCTACCTCTCCGTTATAGTAATCATATAGGGCCTTAAGGTTGCTGCGTCTCTCGCTGAGTCCGAACTTAGATAGGTTAATGAAAGCATCAATGCATTCCTCTCTCCACTTCTTAGTCTTCTTCTTTAGCGGGAGTCTCTGCTGCGGTATTTTTGCTGCTCCGTACATCCTGTAAAAGTATAAAATTTAGTTATAATTTCGATCGAACCATTCGTTCTGAGACATGTCGTTAATGCTTTCAACGACCTCTTTATTATATAGCTCTCTAGTGTGATACATTCCCACCATAAAAGCCATGACTCGGTCAAAATTACCTTTGTGGTTAAATTTAATCAATTCTTGTAATAATCCAACATCATAAATGTCATGTAAATTTAATCTTACATTACCATCTTCATCTGTGCTTCGTGGCGATATTAACCAGTCTCTTATATATAGCTCTCCTTGACGCTTACGTTGCTCCGTCATATGCATACCATACTGCCGCTTAACGTTTCTCGATCGTAGCTCCCGCTTGTCTAGCATTTCAAACTCTTCTTGCAGTTTATGCAACTTGCGATATCGCTTAGCATATGCAATAAGTTCTCCTCTGTCATTCTCAAACCCAATCTTAGCATTGTAGTAATCTGCTAACATAAACAGGTTTCTGTTGTATTCGTCTTGTGTTTGCGGGCGTCCTACGTAACTAGCTACAATCATATCGTCTGGTTTAGATAGATTGTTGGGACGTTTAATTACATATGCTGCTCCTAAGGATTGGTTCGTTGTACTTTTACTCTGTGCATACGGGTCATGGCAGATAACGTAGAGATTGTGAGGAGTATTTCCTTCTTTAGTCTTAAACGGATTTTGATACACTACTACTCCCCCTGTTAAATCATCATCCTTTCTGTGTGGAAACTTGTTTATTGCTTTGACAGAGGGATCAGGTCTAAACTGTACACTCTCTCCTTTATAGTACAGCAATCCAGCAGTGCCCTCCTTTTCTAGGTTATGTGCTTTTACTCTATTGTATTGCTCCTTTAAGGAAGTAACATCAAAGATGTTTATTGTAGTCTGGAGTGTGGCTTCTTGTGGTGTAAAGGGGTGCTCAGCTATATACTGGTCTAGAGCCTTTGCATCATTTGCTTTCTTTTTATTAGTTCGAGCTTCTTCTTCAAACTCTTTTGCGTCCGCAATCATTGAGTTACCGTAGTCGTCCATAAAGCCGTCTAGGTTTTGGTATATGGGAACAAAGTACCCACATGAAGTTCCCATAGCTCCTGCATCCCATTCATTTTCAAATGATAAGCAGTTATACGCTTCTGGGTGGTAGAATAGCTCTTCCAATGACGCAAATCCGTGCCCTTCTTCACCCCCTGTACCAAATGCTATCATAGTTCCAAGTGTTTTAGAACCTTGTTTCATTGTAGGCATAGCAATCTCCCAGGCAGTTAGAAGTCCTGAAAATGATCCAGCTTCTTCAAAGAATATGAGCTCACCCGCTTTACCACGCACTTTGTGCGGATTGTCCTTAAGTGATACCCCGATTATTTGGGATTTCATACCAAGAGCTACGTCTGTTCCGTTAACTCTTTTCTTATACCCAGACTGTTTGTGCATCTCCTTGTCAGTAAGACGAGGCTGTGTCCATGCAGTGTTATCATCTATGAATGATATAAAATCCCAAGTTTTAGAAAGCAGTCCGTCCCCTGTTAGGTATTCTTTCTGTTCTGCAAATACAAAGTTCTTGGAGTTACGTAGAAAGAAGTAGTTACGTGCTAGCATACTTCCAGCTTTGTAGGAAAATCCCTTACGTCTAGCCTTAAGTACAGACATATGCTTGTTTTCTTTTCTACATGTGTCTACTGCGTGGTAGTATTTGTAGTCTCCATCGTAAAACGCTGGAAATGTGCGCTCTCTTCTTGCCTGGACGGTCCCATCTGGGAGAACTTCGTCTACTGCTCGGTCAATAGGGCAGTAATTAAGGTAAAAGTAGTGATAACCTGTAATTCTTACGCCGTCTACCTCGAATCCATACAAACATCTGCTTCTCTCTGTATCCCAAAACTCATAATACTCTTTTGTTCCCGCCAGTGCATCAGTATAGTAGCCAGACTTGAGGTATGTTCGGGCTGCTGGGGAGAAATTATGTGTGTTTTGGAATATCACTGCGAATACTTGTTAGTTACTACGCCTCCTCTGTTAGGATTGTCCTTTTGCTGTTGCTTTTTTACTAGATCTTCCAGCTCATCTAGACTTTGCACCACTTTTGCCATGTTAGACAGATTAGATATTAAATCTTTGGCGTGAAATATAGGCTTACCATTATCATCTGCTAGCGTCAAGTCAACATCCCTAAAGTACGCTTCAAGTTTGGTTACGGATTCTCTAGCAGCTTTGAGCAGCTTTACTGCTGATGTCTCTGACATCTCTTTGTACTTCTCTATTGCTGCTTTAATCTTCGGGGTAGACTTAACTTTTAACAGGTCCATGATGTGATTCCACCTATCTTCTTCCTCATACACTCCGTAAGGAGATCTGTGGTCCACAAAAAAATATACAGCAGAGAGCTCCTCAATCTTGAGCGATTTAAACTCAGATATCGTAAGCACATACGGTGAGGGTATAACCGTATTTCCGTCAGCTGTTATTAGGTTCTTCATTTAAGTATTTTAATCTTCCTTTTCTTACGTGAAACTTGCCTAGAAATGGGAGTCGCACTGACTCAAAGTTTCCTGCACGCATGACATCCGCTGCATACTTAAATTGAAAGTAAACAGCTTCTTCTACTTTGTGTAATGGCAAATTATGCTCACTAGCTAGTTTCTGAATTATTATTTTTTCCTTCATCCTCCCATCTATTATCGGGGCAGTTAGATGTTGCCCATTTTGCTTTTTCTTCTACTACACAACCACACATACCACAGCGTTGCTCTTCTAGATGAGGACAGCTAGTGCAGGTAGACAATCTAGTTTCATACGCTGTATCTGACACGTGTGGTGCTCCTTCTCTTGCGTATCGTATAACCTCATCTTTGAAGTTTATTAGCATTTGACGTACAGACAGCTTACCCATTTGTATAAAATATTTGCAGGTTAATGTTTTTCTGAGGCATTAATATCTGAGACAGTTTGTATCCGTCTTTTGTTTTTCTAATGGCCCCTTTGTCTTTTAACTTCTTTACGTAGTTGTTTAGAGTATTGTAATCTTTAATACCTAAACTATCTGCAACTACTCTCTTGTTATCTGTAGAGCATAGATTTATTGTATCCGACAGATCTATGAACTTTGACAATACTAGTAGCTCTTTGTCTGTAAGCTCTAGTATACCATTAAATACTTGTAGATACTTGAGTGTAGAATCTACTTCTATCTTAAGTGTTTTCATTGATTCGCACTTTAGCTTTCCCATCTACAATGTGTATTGTAGCTTGAGAAGACTGGTTGTTAAATTCATCCACGTATATCTGAATGTTTTCCCGCGTGCACAAGAAAGACAAAAAAACTTCAATCTCCTTAGCGGCTCGACTTAGTTTCTTCTGCATATCCTGAGTGTCTTTGCTTGAGCTTCGTAGCTCATCAAAGTCTTTTAGCGGGAGAGTGACTGTCCCGTTCATCAATTACGCGTTCTTTGGGATAACGCCTACAATCTGGAATTCATTAACACATGCATACTCTTTCTTGTCGAGATTTATGATAAGAGCTCCTGACTCTGGATGCACAAGAACTGTGTCTCCTTGTTTAACCATCACACAGTCTGGACCTGCTTCCAGGATCTCTACAATGTTAGTGCTTATGTTTTTTTGCGCATCGCCTAACAAGTGAATACCGGAGTCGGTTGTTTCTTGTCTAGGACTTCTAAATACTACCCAGTCTCGAGTAGGATTAAAATTCAATTTGGTTCCCATAATAGTTTGCTTTGCAGCAAATATAAAGGAAACTTATATAGTGTCAAAGTCTATATAAGAAATTTCTACTTTTTCACCCTTCTCAAGTACGTCTGCTACTTTTGTGTATATTCTTTTGTACGCTACACTAGAACTGCCCACAAACCCGTCGGACATTATGTTTTCCGTTTGCGTGTTCCCCAAGAGTAAGCACCCACTAGTATCATCATCATCATTACCGCAATGGATAAGAATATACTCAAAACCAGGTATATCGCGAACCCACAACATCCCTTTATGAATATCAGCAAACCTGTCAGAGTATCTAGAATTAAAGCCGCCCACAGTCCTAAGTGTGATTTCGTATGTCCCTGCTGGGATACGTGTTTCGTGCATGACTTTGTCATCTCTGTACTCATCCTCTAGCGTGTAACATAAAAATTCTCTTTTTGCGTCTGTGACTTCAAATAGCAGTCCAAGTGTACTGTCTTTTTGAGAGCTAAACCTTACAACTTCTAGCTGCATAGTTTTACGGTTATTTGGGTACCTTAAATTCATAGTAGTCACAAATATAGTTATATATTAGCTACGTGAAAAAAGTATTTCTCTTATTACTATTTATCCCGTTTGTAACTGGTGCTCAGTGCGATGTGGCTATTACGGGAGTCGACGTCAATACTTATGAGGTTACGGTCGAAGTAATTAATTCAGAAGGATGCGGTGCTCAGGGTTATAACGGCACAAACTCCGCAATCAATATGCTTATGATTGGGATACACGTTCCAGGATACGATATCCCGTGGGATCCAGATGCTGAAGGCCCTTGCGATATGTCTCCCACCTCCAACCATTTAGGTTGGACTTATGGTCCTAGCATTAACTCGATGCCAAACAACTGGGCAAACAGCTATGACATTGACATGCCTTTAGAGACTGGGGATGTAGTTGTCATGCAGCTGGATAACCCGTACGGTACAGACTGTGTTAACGACCCTTTTCTTACGGGGTCTATGAGCTGCTGTGCTCCTGACTACATAGACTATTGGCACAGCTTAGACGAGTGTGTAGAGTTTGTAGTATGGCAGATTAATTATTCTCAGACATACTATGCATCCGAAGGAGGTTGGGCAACTACTGGTGTTAATGGTGATGGTACTCCATGGGGCAGCACTCAAGCTTATCCCGATGTAGCTCCGGAAAATAACTCGGTGATAGTTTGTCCCCCTCCTCCTGCACCAGATGCTGAGATTATTAATGTAGTGATTACTACGGGCTGCATCGGGGATCAAGCGTTCTACAATATTGAATACGTTGTATATAATAATGGGGATGAGCCAATCACTGAGTATTGCATAGAGCTTTGGAATGAAGACTATTATGTTTGCTTTGACTCGGAGTTGTTTGGAGCGTACGAAATACCACCAGGAGAAGGGCAAACGTTTACTACTCCATTCTTTGAAATGGATGGTCCGGGAAGTTTGTTTGTTATCAGTGTCGATAGTGTAAACGATGAGATTATTACAGGGAATAATAATGAAACTGTTTGGCTACCAGAGATACCAGAGTGCCCAGTAGAGTGCGTACCTGATACAGTAGAGATATACACTACACTATATGAGTTTGATACGTTATATGTGGCGACGTACGATACCATTGTAGAGTATGTAGAGTTGCCTCAAGATACCCTTGTTCTGTTAGAGGTTGATACCCTGATAGAGTATGTCGAGTTGCCACCCGATACTGTAACAGTCTTGCAGCTAGACACGGTTTACATCCCGTGGGAGTATTACTTCTATGATACTATTTACGTAGATGTATTTGACACCATCTATGTCAATGTATTAGACACAGTTATTGTCACCGAGATAGACATAGAGTACGTTTATGTGACGGATACGTTAGAGATCCCCTTGGTTGATACTTTGTACATTACTCAAGTAGATACATTAATGCAGGAGGTTGTAGTGTATGAGTACATCTACCAAACCGATACTATCTACGACGTTGTTTACAATGACGTATTAGTCGACTGCAGTACTGGTCTCCCTTGTGAAAATGGGTTTACGGGCAATGACTGCCGATCAGTATTTGTACCCAATGCATTTTCCCCTAACAATGACGGAATCAACGATACATTCTATGCAGTGTCAGAGTCCTACACCTGCTGGTTAGATTGGAGCTTAGTAGTGTACAATCGTTGGGGCAATATAGTGTGGTCGACTGATGACCCCGAAGTACGTTGGGAGGGAGAGAGTTTATCGGATACGCACTATGCCGCAGATGGGGTATACGTATGGACTTTAACTGCAAGAGGATACTCTGGAGATGTTTTAAATCTCAACGGGAGCGTCACACTTTTTCGTTAAAAGTCGTTCAAGATTATCTCGTCAACCGCTTCTTGCACTTCATCTTCAGTGGCCTCCATTGTCATCATAATGTTGGCTTGAAATCGTGTTATCTCTTCACCTTCGTTAAATACGACAATGGTAGGAACAACTACAATCTTGTGCTTTTGCTGCAGGTCAGGGGAAGCGGCAATATCCACTCTCCCAGTCTCACAGTCATTTAATTTCTCTATCCAAGGAACAGCGTTTTGTTGATTAAAGTTAGCATTGAATTCTACTACGCACACCCCAGATGTGCAAATTTTAGCTTCTTCTGCAGGCGTGTTTACATACACGGCTGTTGAGAATAGCAGTAGGGATAATATAACAGAGAGTAAGGTTTTCATTTCTCATTTATTTAAGTTGATCTATTTTCTCCTCAATCCTCTTGATGTCTTGTTTTATTTCTGTGACATCTTCTTGAGTAGTCATAATAGTTTGACGTACTAGTTTGTCTTTCATGTCAAATTCCATACGTGTGATTTCAGGGGCTGTAGGCTCTGGTAGTTTTTTTGCCTCCTCAATATCTGCTTGCAGTACAAACCACATGCTTATCAATGCCCCCAATCCCGTAACCGCTAACCCAATTGTTTTAAGATCTAAAGTAATCTTAGTGTTCTCACTGATATGTTGTGCCATTATAGTAGTATGTAGTTTAACCCTATGGAGAAGTCGTGCCACTCTCTGTTCCAATATTTGTTGTATCTTCCTTCTGCAAACACCCCCAAGCTTTTGGTTATTTTAGAACCAAAGACTATTCCAGCTCCGGTGTCTACCCATTGATTCCCATTCACAAAGTTGTGGTATGAAAATTCATTGCCACTGTTTAAATGGAAGGGCATGATATTTCCCCAAGAGTGTATCCAAAAATCTTTTGTGTAGTGGTAGAAGTCAAACCCTACTACAGCAGAATGCATCCATATACTTGGGAGTTCTGCTCGCCTATCTGTTACATAGTTATCTAGCACTTCTGGGATTACTACTTGTTCCCATATTGCAGGATCGTTTGCCACCAGGTTCCCATTCTGATCAAAGAATTCTCCTGTATTAACATCTATGCTATATCCTTCTTGGATTGCAAGCGCTGTGTAGTGCAGCTGGTTGTTTGGGAGAACCCATTGTTGTAAGGGGTCGTAGCCGTAAGGCTCTGATATTCTTTGTACGACGCCAAGGTTTAAAGAAAACTTTTTCCCAATCTTAAGTCGTGCTCGTTGCGAAGACTCAAAGTATTTTACGTCTGCAAATCCATCTTGTAGGTACTCTGCTTTTGCTAACCACCAATTGTCTACATATCTAATAAAGTAATCTTGGTCTAGAAAATTCCGCCCCTGCTGCCTCCTCCAGTCCGCTTCCGCCAGGAACTCGAACCCGTCATATTTTCCAACGGTAGCAGCATCACCATAAGTTTTTTCTGTTCCGTTGTAGAATACGTTAGCTCTGTTCTCGTACCCAAACCTAGCTATTTTTCTAACCCCTAATGTAAGTGAGTAATCAAATGGAGTTTTAATTACACCTGTTTGTAGTGCTCCTGTAGAGACAGAGTAGGTTTCTTGATCAGAGACAGAATTGCCCCCGTTGACTGCTGCGTAGAAAGTAGCACGTCTAAGAACTTTTTTATAGAAGTCACTTTGTCCCCAGCTAATTGTAGGAACTAATAATAATAGTGCTATAATGTATCTCATTCTCTTACAATTGTTTGTTTGACAACTCGACCGTTGTATGTTACTACTACGATATACGCTCCCGCACTTGGGAGCTCTATTTGTGAATTACTTGTTGTTACAATCTTTTGGCCTATAGAATTGTACACAGTAGTTATGCTACCTTGTGGAGCTTGTACGTATATATCTCTTCTTGTTGGGTTTGGGTATATGTTTATTCTTTCAGAGAGCTCGGGTATGTTTGTCAATCCGTCTCCGCAATACCCATACATTTCTATACATACGTCATCCCAACTAGTTTCACAGCAGTAGGGGTCGACACTAATTACCCATGAGTAACACTGGTCATTCCCCCAGTATGGATCGCCTGGCTCTCCTATGCATCCTGCATCATATAAGCACTGCTCATTATCTGCAGTATTAGCATCTTCATTAAAGTTGTAGGCGTCAGTGTCCATGCACCCTTCTAGTACGTCAATACAACCGCCCCCATCAGCATTTGCTTCTTCGTCGTAGTTGATTGCTTCTGGATCAGTGCATCCGTAAATGAACTCTACGCAACTTCCATTATCTGTATTTGCTTCCTCGTTATAATTAAACTGTGTGGGATCGGTACACCCAAAGACAATGTCCTCACAGTCTCCACTATCTGTAGCAGTAGGGTCGTAATTAAATGCTGTAGCATCTATGCACCCAACTATTTCTAGCTCATCGCATACACCATCTCCGTCCGAATCTGTAACACATTGATTATCACAGTTATAGAATTCTATTGGGAGAGTGCACTCTGATTCGACGTTTGCTTCTGGGTTATAGTCACATGCATCAGGGTCAGTACACCCAACAATTGTTTCGATGCAGAAGTCTTGGCAGAATGGGACGCCTTCGTATTTAAATGGGAACTTCTTTATTGCGTCTGTCCAAGGATTACTTCCTGCTTCCATAAAGATTCCTGTAGGACTAGTAAAGAAAAACCCGCACTGTGCTGCAGTAGTTTCGGCGTTACCTCCTGTAAAGAACATTACTTCGATAGGCTCTCCTGAATACAGCGGGATAAAAAACTGCTCTTCCGTCCCGTCATTAGGACCCATTTGGAACGGGCCAAATATCTCGTCCCCTTGCACAACACCTAACCAGCTCCCAAACCATCCGTCACCCGCTCCGTCTGTTAATGTTAAAAGGGTCATACAAAACGGTTGCGTTTCTAAGGTGTTTGCATCTTCGTTAAAGTTAAATGCATCTGGGTCTGTACATCCTAGTATTACTTCTGTAGCACAAGACCCGTCATCTGTTTCTGCTAAGTGATTGTACTCTGTAAAGTTTGGATCGGTGCACCCTTGCACTACATTAAGCAGGCACTCTTCTACTGCGATTGGTTCGCTAGAAGCTGTTAAGTATTGTGTAGTATCTCCTATATAGTATAGCGTATCTTGACATAGCGTAGTTATAGAGATGTTCCCGTCGACTCCTCCGTAACAGCTGCCGCACATCCCATCCCCAAACGTGTCGTATACTTCTAGTACTAAGGTGTCTCCAACAGCTACGCAAACATCATGTGTAATTGGGAGACCAACGATACTATACTCGTCCTCGGACAATACCTCTACTCCGTTAGACTGCAGAGCCCAACTAATTTCACCTGCGTATGTGTCTGGGGTTACTGTTACAATGATGGTGGTTTCTCCGTCGGTACAAGGTTGAGGAGGATACAGACATGGGAGAGAGACGTTGGCCCAAGGATTATAGTTAGTAGCTGCTGCATCTGTACATCCAAAGATTGGGGGCGGGCAAGGGAATACTTCAAATGGGAGTATTAGTTCTGGACTATTGAAGTCGTATACTGCTGTATCTAATTGACACGCATTACTAAGGGCAAACCATCCTTCCCCAAATCCACAACAGATCCCGTCCCCAAAGCTGTCGTATATGATAAACTCGTAGTTACCTGGGGAGAGAAAGACAAGCTGTTCGTTGTATGAATTACTTGCGTAAGTGCTTGACTCTTCTATGACTTCGTTGTCTTGTACGATTACCCAACTGGTCTCGAGTGCGTATTGGTCTGTTTGAAGTTCTACAATTACCCAGCTCTGTCCCAGCACTATGCTTGGGAGGAGCAACATCAGTGCAAGTAGGGATCTCATCTTTTTGTTTTTTCGATCGTTCTTCCTGCAAAGTATGCACCGAACGAGGTGAGCATTAGTATCTGCAATAAATCGATGTAACTATCTTTGACGTTGAATGGCCAATTGTCCATACTGTCAAACACCATAGTTAGGCAGAACATTACCATTAAAGTAATCAGGGTGACGGGCCGTATTAGTTTGGCGAGTTTAATATCGCTCCCCATATCAGCCTTCCACCGTTCCGTTACGTTCTCTTGGAATCGCACCTCTGCATCTATCTTTGCCTGCGCCTCGGCAGGATCGATATTGGGCTCTTTATCTAAGAGGTTTTTTACAAGTCCTAATGCTCCTTGGTCAGGTAATAGGTCACCCACAGTACCAAGAACGCTAGGAGCCTTGTCTCTTAACCAGGCCCCTAACTTAGTGTCCTTAATCTTCTTGCTCATACGACTAGTTAGTTTGTCGTAAAAGTAATCAATTAAAACCAAACATAATTATCCCCCTTAGGTTTTTATTAAACGACACACTTCCACTCGGCGTATTGAGCCTGACGTCTGGGGGAATTACTTATTACCGTGTTCCCAGACCCGAGTTTTATAGTGTCACAATTTGCACAGCTATTGGGGACAACTTCACCGCTATGTTCACCTGTTATCTCAAGGCTGCAGCTATTAACCCAACTTCTGACCCCCTACTACTATCCCTCGGGGGTGATCTAGATTACTCTAGGCTGTTAACTTCCGCAGTTCTCACATGCCTCTGGATTGTCCACGTTGCATGTAATCTCTCCGGTCTCTATTTTCTTTGCAAGCTTTTCCGTTCTGCTCTTATCTAAGAAATCTACGTTGAAGTCGTCCTTTTCGTTTTCCATTGCTACTTAATTGGGACGGTAAAGATACGTCATAGTTCTTCACCTCCCTTGACCTCGGTACGCTTTTTTATAATTCTTTGATCGCTTGTGCACTGATGTCTTAGTCTTAGCGTGCACTCCAGGTCTTGAGACTGTACTCTCTTCCCTTTGATGTGATTGGATTTTTGCCATGCCCCAAAGCTATACAAAATTCTGGGTAAAAAAATTTTATCTGGGATTTTTTCGAGTGCGTTAACCTACACAATCAATGACCCCCGCTATGCATCGTCACCGGGGTATCCCCCCACAAAACTATATTACCATGTATCCATTAAAGAACTATCGCCTTAGTAAGGAAGGAACTTACCTTTGGCACCCAACTGTATTTGTACTTGACTCCAACGATAATGTTGTAGAGACGTCACCTCAGCCATTGGAGATTGCAACGAATCCTGTTACGCATGCTAGGTGGATGGAGCTAACGAAGGAAGCGTAAGCTTCCCTAATGTCTAGCCGCAGTAACAATTTACTGCAAGGGAGTGAGAGCACACACTAGTGTTCTCCTCCCACTTTCTCCCACTTTTCTCCACGTAATACTTTTGTTCACATACAATAGTATCACACACGGGTGTATTTCCAGCCCTCACTGTAGACGTACAGCGTAAAGTCTTGGACAGGCAGACCAGCCTTTGAAGCAACAGTTGTTTAGATGTTGTAGGTCAAACTAGTATGAATGGTTGAAGAGAGGTTCGATTCCTCTCCATACTTCTAATAGATTCAAATACATTTTTAATGATGAACAATTCTTTCCTCCCCACGATGGCAATAGCTGTCGTCACAGCCTGTTACTCTAGTGTCATGGGTTTACTCATTGGACTCAGTGAGCCACAGAACTACAACATTAACGAGAGTGCAGTAGCATGTATTGGCATCCTTGGGATGTTTGTTGTTGGTGGACTGTGGTTCGCACTGTATGTTGAACATGACACCAACCAAAACCTTGAGCAATCATGAACTGGGATTTACAAGGCGTCGAAGATACGCTAAAGATGCAAGATCAAATTCTTGCTGACAAGAACGAAGTTATTCGTGACTCTAGTTTCAGTAAGGATTTGCGTGACCTTGTAGCGTCTCGTAATGTATTGCTGACTCGAATAACTATGATGACTGAGATTCGTGATGAGATGTTAAAATGTAATGACATAGTAGATATGAACGATTACATCGGACAGAAAGCTCTTGTCTACACTCTCATTCAGAAATTAAAAGATATACCCAAATCCTAACGCTGCAGAGTTAGGTCACCGTGGCTACCCGTACAGTAGCGATAAGTTTGAATAGCATGGAACGATGTCTATTAACTTTGTTCGGTGCCAACAAAAAGGTGAGAATCCTTTTAACGCTTGGTATGTGCCGTGGCTCATGTCTATCTTACTGATAGCATTAGTGTCCTACAGAACATACTATACTGAGATTAGATTCTCACTAGCCTTACTTCGACTACGTGCACAACGTAGCTCAGCCCATTGTGGGTATAAGAAGGCGAGACTAAACACGTGCTTGTAACTTGGTATACAAGGCAAGCAGTAAGTGCACTTGCGAGTCATGCAGTATTCCCACAATAGGGTACTATAGGGTAGCTACCTATAGGCATGTGATAGTGTTGGTCTATAAACACATTAACGAATTAAAAAGCAGTCTTCACCGTTTGACGTTGTGCTAGTTAGGAATAGATAGCTCTATTCAAACCTAAGGATTAGCAGCTCTGAGAACAACGATGTACTATAAGTAGTACTGGTAGAAGATATAGTGCGGTGTTTCGCCGTGCTGCTTTAACATCAGGGGCAGTTCAACATCGGCCTCTTAAACCAAAGTAGAATAGACATTGTTGAGCGGATTGACGACCGCGAGTCACACAACCGGATCAAGTGACCGAGCGAGGATAAAGCTTAGATAACTGACCGTCTCGATGCATGGACGCATGCATTTAAATAACTATTAATAGGGTGAAGACCCAGGAAGTACAGGTCACCGTGCCTGCCGGTACTAGTAGTAAGCCTGACGAGGTAAGCTACGAAATATGAAGAGAACGGTTTAGCCACTGGGGTTCGATTCCCCCCTCTTCACAATTTTAACCTTTAACATATACCCACATGAAAGAGAGATTATTTCTACGAGCAATGCTCATTGTTGCGTGTGCTTTATTTATAGCATCCATAACAAGTTGCTCAAGCGCAGGCTACACCACTAGTACAACTAAGTGTGCTGCGTACAGTTTCACCAATTCAAATTGTAATGCGAATAAAGACATACAATATCAACAGGACCATATGGACTGTAGAGGACTTGAATGAATTTGCACATTATGCAACATCTTCTAAAAAAGACTTAACCAATCACTTGAAGAAGAACAAAGAGAAATACGAAGATGGACAGTTCATTGTCTGCAAGTATGACTCTATGAAAAGTCTAGTGCCGGACTCAGTTAAAACCATTAAAAGTTTTACATTAGAGTATAATTTAGAAAAATGGCACCCGAAGAATTTAATTCCGAGTTTTATCAAGACGTAAACTTAGCCTCAATTGTAGCTACTTATGAGTATGCAACACAATATGGTTTAGATGATCTCCGTGAAGGAGCAGCTGATACGTTTTGTCGTTTATACGCAGTACTTAATATCGAAGAGTTACATGCTCTTGGTATTACAACAAGCAATGGTGAATGGAGCGACCATTAACAGCTCCTACATTTAAATTCATTTACCTACATAACTATCATGGTAAACGCAATTAACTCAGGTTCTCTGGAGACCTTAACTCCAGGACAAACGCTACTCCTCGCGGCGCGCAAGGTCGAGGGTAACAAAACTCAGTTGGAGTTTGCTGAAATTCTTAATCAAGAAGATCGACCAGTCAATGCTCTTGGAATGTTCAACAAATCAGATGAACGATTCAATACGGGCGGAAAAGCCCGGCGTGCATGGATGAGTGTTGAAGCCCGAGACGCAGAAGTGCTGCTTGGTATCGACTTGGGAGGAGAGTACACCACCAACGAAATGGGTCATGTTGTTAAGCCTCTTAACATTTTGAACCCTGAGGTAGACGGACAACGTTTGCGTCCTCAAATCGTTGAGACAACTGAGGCTAGTGAGTGGCAAGCAGCCAACATCCACAAAGCTGCCAAGCGCAAAGGTAAAGATGGAGAGTTCATCACCCACAAGGGGATGTACATCTTCACTCAGTCTACCGTTGTGTTTGGGGAACCAAATAATGTGTTCCTTGACGCGGATGTTTCTGTTTCAAACGCAGGTATTCTTGCTAACGAAAACGTTAGTGTGAATACAGGAGAGATCTTCTCCTAAACTGCACAAGCTCGTTACACTGGCAGTGTAATGGGAGTTTCGCATAATGCGAGACCTTAGGACGGGAGGGGGACTATAACGGTTCCCCTCTTTTCTTTTCCGCCAAGAGAGGTTTTGACAATTTCCTCCTCTTGACTTGTTTCATGGTATGAACAGGTGACACGAATGGGCAGCTTGCGGAGGCTGTCCATTTATTTTCACCACAAAATTAAAAGCAATGGATAACACTAAACTAAAGGAGGCCTTGGAGCAAATTGAGAGGTTGAAAGAAATGGTTACAGAGATGGGTGGTAACCCTGAAATGTCATTACATGAGTCATTTATCAAAACAACATGTGCAGATAAGTGGCGCGTAGTCGTAAGAGAGAGTTCTAATATTTATAGGGGGCACAGGAGTGCGTCTTATAAAAACGTGTATATAATAAATGGTGACGGTTACAACGTTGCTCAAGTATACAGTGGTGGGTGTAAAGAACATACATTTTTTATAGCTCACTTAATAGCAGCTATTCCCGCACTTTTATGGACCATGCAATACGTTATAAAGTTTCCTAAATACTTAGGTAAAAGTTATAAGGGAGTTAAAATGACCACTGCGGTCTTTTACAAAAAAGTTTTAGGTAAACTAGTAGACGTGGTCGATAGATGTGACCCGCAAAACTATGAAATGAGTACTTCTAATTATGAAGGAAATCAAACATACAAAGCAAATCGCTACACGTTACAATATAAGCAAGACATTAAAGACACCGAACAGCTTATAAAACGTGGAGACATTAAAGTTCCTGTAAAATGGTAATCTTCAATCAAATTTTAAATCATGGGATGGATGAAACTAGTTGCAAGCATGCAACATAACAACACACTAACGTTGTTGAAAGCAGCCTTAGACAAGGCAATAAAATACAACTTAAAATACGTTCACTTTGACGGAGAGATTTTAACTACAGACAAAGCACGTGCTATCGTTACTTTGTTGGAAACTAAACAGAATGATCAAGTTCATAGGGAATCAGACACAATTACCGACGACGTCTCAGAATAATGAAATTCAACAAGGGACTATCGAAGAATGCAAAGAATATTGTGAGACCCGTAGCATTTTGGGGGTGGACACTGAAACTGAAGGCTTTGACTTCACGTGTAAGAAGATGATTATGTTTCAAATCGGTGACGAACATCAACAGTTCGTCATCGATACGAGACACATATCAATAGAGCCACTAAGAGAAATACTAGAGTCCAAACAAATTCAAAAGATATTTCATAATGCCAAGTTCGACTACAAATTTATCAAGCGGTGGGCAGGAATCTCTGTACAAAACGTATACGACACCTATCTCACAGAGAGAGTTTTACATTGTGGCAAACTCAATTTCGGTTACTCACTATCAAGATGTTGTGAAAGGTACATCGGTGTTACTTTGGACAAAGCGGAACGAAACAAGTTTGTCGGACTCCAAGGTCAGCCGTTCACGTACAATCAAATTACCTATGGTGCCAAAGACGTTGTTTATTTGGTTCAAATTTGGGAGAAACAAAACAAGCTACTGGATGAAAGTGATTTATTTCAAGTTGCTGATCTAGAAAACAAGGCAGTCATTGTATTCAGTGAAATTGAGTATGAAGGTTTAATTGTTGATAAAGACAAGTGGGTTGATCTAGCTAACGATAATTTAGAGTTAGCAAGCAATTTAGAGCTACAATTAGATAGAGAAGTGATTGAACACCCTAAGCTCAGTCCTCATTATCATGTTCCTATACAACAGGATATGTTCTTGCCAGCAGAAGAGCACAGGGTTACTAACATTAAGTGGAGTTCACCTGCACAGATGTTAAAATTGTTTCAATATCTAGTGCCTAAGCTTGGAGATGTCAATGGTAAGAACATAAACAAGTACAGATACAAGCATCCTATAATCAAAAGCTATATACGTTATAAAGAACTTAGCAAGTTGGCTAACGCTTACGGCAACAACTTCTTTAAGTATGTAAACTGCGATGGTAAGGTGCACACGAACTTCTCTCAGATACTGGATACTGGTCGAGTTAGCTCAAGTGAGCCTAACATGCAGCAGATTCCTGCTGATAACAAGTATCGTAACTGTTTTATCTGCCCTGAAGGGTGGTTATTTGTATCTAGTGACTACAGCTCACAGGAGTTAAACGTTATCGCATTCGGTAGCAAAGACCCTGTGTTCTTAGAAGCACTAGAAAAAGGTCAAGACTTGCACTCTGTATGTGCAGATCTTGTCTTTCAGGATGCATGGATAGATGCAGCTGAAGATGATTGCGCTTACATGCGTAATAAATCTAAATGCAACTGTCCTAAACACAAAGAGATGCGTACTAAAGTAAAAACTATCAACTTTGGTCTAGCCTATGGCATGGGACCACACAAGCTAAGTGACACACTTGGGATTTCTGTAAAAGATGCCTCAGAGCTTATTGATAAGTACTTCTCAGCGTTCCCAAACATCAAGAAATTTCTCGAGATGTTAGGACGTTTTGGTAAAATGAATGGCTATATTCGTACGTTCAAACCATTTAAGCGCAAACGTTTCTTTGATTACTGGGATGGCCCCAACACTCCTATGAAAGAGCTAGGTATGATTGAGCGTGCTAGCAAAAATACACCTATACAGGGTGCGTCTGCTGACATGACCAAGCTTGCTCTTATTAAGATCCACGATTACATACAAGACAACAAGTTGTCAGACAAAGTCAAGATTATTATGACTGTGCATGACCAGATTGACACTATATGTAAAGAGGACATAGCAGAAGAGTGGAAAGGACATATGACAAAGCTGATGGAAGATGCAGCTTTAACTATTGTAACTAATGGTCTGTTAAAAGCAGACACAAATATTTCGAAGACATGGGAAAAATAAATATTCGGTCTACGGTTCATCCTCCGTATCCGCTTGATTCTTTTAGTCAATGGTCAACCTGGATGATACAACGAAACAAAGATGAATGGAAAAAAAAGATGCGAGAGTCATACGGAAAAACAGATAAAGTTTAGTGAAGATATGTGTGTAGCAGCTTGGATGGGGATAATTGTAACTTTTATACTACTCTGGATATGGAACTAGTAAGCGCAGAATTTGAAGGAGACATAGGAGACTATGGCTTATCTATTGTTATGGAAGCTCGAGTAATTGCTGTAGACAATGGGATAGGGGATTACGAATTCTGGGGCACTAGAGGATATCACACAGATATTGTAAAAGAACTAGAGTCTTCCCCGTACATAGAAGAAGTAACATTGATTGATGAGGATGGTAATGACGTAGAAATTACGGAAGAAGAAAAAACTCTCATAGATCAATGGATTAAACAGAATAGTAGTGTAATCGAGGAAAAAATCCTTGAAGCAGCCACTATTGACTGCTAGGCTAAGTGGTGGAATTGGTAGACACGACAGACTTAAAATCTGTTGACCCGAAGGGTCGTACCGGTTCGAGTCCGGTCTTAGCTACATGCGCTTATAGCTCAGTTGGTTAGAGCATCCGACTCATAATCGGCAGGTCCTAGGTTCAAGTCCTAGTAGGCGCACTTACCTCGTCATTTATGACTGTTACAAGCAGCAGGTCACCGACACCTGTGAGGTATTAAGCTCCCGTAGCTCAACTGGATAGAGCAACAGCCTTCTAAGCTGTAGGTTGTGGGTTCAAGTCCCGCCGGGAGTACAAACACTTAAAACACAAACACATGATAAGAAAATGGAAACAATCTTAACAATAGTAGCGATAGTACTAATGTCTTTGACATGCGTGCTATTGACTTTAATGTTGATGAATTACATCATCGACGAATGGGCAGAAACCAAACACAACATTCAGAGAAAATGGAAAAAGAAGAATCCTTAACATCTCCTTGGGTGTATGCGGGACTAAAACACAGATCACGATTGTATGTGCTTAACGCACAAACAAGCAGTACTGCAGATCTTAATGGGGTACTAGAAGTTTGTACTATCGTATTTAGTGTTTCAAGAGATGATATTCTTGGTTCTTGCAGAAGACAAGAGTTTGCTATGGGCAGACACGCATTTGTAAAGCTAGCTAGAGATAGGACAAATGAATCCTACACTATGATAGCTGATTACTTAGGTAAAAGAAATCATGCAACTGCTGTTAACAGCTACAAAAGAGCAAGCGATTTAATTGATACATATCCTCTATTCCGAGATAGATATGAGATGTGTGTTAGATTACTGCAGAAAGCAGATACAATTAAGGAAGCGTATCAGCTAGAGAAAATTGCAAACAGAATTAACCTAGTTAGGAAATTTAAAGTTGACGATAATGACATCGAATACAAAAACAATGAAAAAAGTATTAAGTATAAAGAACCAGAAACAGCGTGAAGCACTTAATGCGTGGGCAAAAGCAGGTTGTAATGGTTCTATTATTGCTGGTACTGGCTTTGGGAAGTCCCGCTGTGGTGTACTTGCTACTAAATGGGCGTTAGAGAACGGTGGTAAAGCTATTGTTCTTGTACCTACTACTCAACTGCAGGATCAGTTTGCAGAAGAGTTTGACAAATGGGAAGCGGGGCATCTAGTGAACACAAAACAAGTAGAATTTGTGTGTTATCAGTCTGCGTACAAATTAAAGAACATGCACTATGATATTGTAGTGTGCGATGAGGTTCACTTAGGTATTAGTGAGCAGTATCGCAAGTTCTTTGATAATAACACATATGATAAGCTGCTGTGTATGACAGCTACTGTCCCTGAGGATGATGACTATCGTAATTATCTAATGCAACTAGCTCCTATACGGTATCACATCTCACTAGATGAGTGTGTAACCCTAGGCTTAGTTAGTCCTTACGAGATTGTGTGTGTTCCTTTGGAGTTAACCGAAGAAGACAGGTTGACGTATAAGAAAGCTAACAACTTGTTTGTACAAATGAAGTACAAGCTAGGTGGCTTTGACGTGTTTACACATGCAAAAGCAATCTTAGCTGGGACTAGAGAGGGAGACAAAGGTGCGGCAGCTCAGTACTTCAACGCTATACGCAAACGTAAAGCTGTTGTACAGCAATCTACTGTCAAGATTGAGAAAGCTAAAGAACTAATATCAAATCATACTGATGAGAAGATTCTTGTGTTTTCTGGAGTCAATACCTTTACTGATAAGATGGCAGAAGAATTAGGTGGCTTACCTTATCATTCAAAGTATACAAAGAAGGTACGAGAAGCTACACTTAGTCACTTTAGAGACGGCTCTAACAAGGTTTTGTGCAGTACACAGGCACTAAACCAAGGCTTTGATGTTCCTGATGCTTCTGTGGGCATTATTGCTGGTCTTACTAGCAAATCTTTACCCATGATACAACGTGTAGGTAGATTGCTGCGATTAAGTACACCTGATAAGATTGGGAAGATCTATATCATGTACATCAAAGACTCGCAGGAAGAAAAGTGGTTAAAAAATGCAGTTAAATCTTTAAACAATATAAAATGGCTTTAAAACATGTAAGTAAAACCGGTATAGACAGACACAACACATAATACTTTTCTTTATGATCGTAGAGATTAGTACAATAAGTCTCAAAGATTTTGGGATAACTGCTGATGAATATGTATATTTACAGTTATTACAAAGTGGTTCCCACGATGTCATAGACGATCTAGAGTTAGTTGTTAGGTTAGAAGTACTGCAAACCAAAGGCCTAGTTAAGCTGGGGGAGAGCACTGATCAACATATCGTAAGAGATAGATTTAGTTCTGCTAATTCTACTCCTTTCGATCAAATGTGGTCAGAGCTTCTCTCCCACTTTCCTCTTAAGGTGTATGCAAATGGGGGTATAAGACCCCTTCGAGCCAAAGACCCTAACGCCTCAACAAATAATAAAGCACGTAAGCAGTACAAAAAGTACATAGGCGAAAGCGTTGCTAAGCATAAGGAGGTAATAAGGTGTTTGGGTGTAGAGCTAAACCAGAGAAAGAAAGCTAACAACCTAGGTTATATGCAGATGCTCAGTACATGGGTTAATCAGCATTCGTGGGAGAAGTATCAAGACCTTACAGAATCTTTAGATAACAATGAGCGGCGCATCACAAGGGAACTCTAGTCTCCCAAAACTTTTCCATATATCAAAGACAGTAGAGAAATCTATCAAAGATGTCCACGATGGTATGGAAGGCAAAAGACAAGTATATCCTACGTCTTGGCCCCGACTTAACAGAAATCTTATGGGTGGTTTACAACCAGGCAAGATGTATGTTATTGCAGGTCGCCCAGGTGTAGGTAAATCAGCATTTTCTAATCAATTAATATTCGACATACTAGATGTAAACAAGACAAAACAAAACGATCTCGTAGTTATCTATTGGAGCTTTGAGATGCCTGGCGAACAACAAATTCTTCGTGCAGGTTCAAAAGACACAAAACTGCAAACGTTCGATCTTCTGTCAGTAGAGAAAACTCTATCTACAGAATCGTTTGAACGATATAAACAGGCCGTACAGAGATATAAGGAATATCCTATGTATTTCTGTAGTATCCCTCAGGACATGGCAATTATCAAAAAAGTCAACGAAGAAATGTTTTTACGACATCCTTCTAAAACTGTCATCAATTTGATTGACCATTCACGATTAGTGCTAGGTCGAGAGGATACGGAACTACAGAAACTAAATACAGTTTCTAAATCCTGCATGTGGATGCAGGCTAAAATGCAATCCATTACTATACTACTCTCACAACTGAATCGTAATATCGAGCAAGAGTACCGAGCCAAGCAGCAATATCAACCATTGCTTACTGACCTCTTCGGAGGTGATTCTATTGGCCAGGACTCTCATGTAGTCATGATGCTACAGCGACCGTACGATTTGTATGGTATTACTGATTCGTATTGTGGACAAGACCCTGTAGGGTTACTTGCTTGTCACGTAGAGAAGAATCGTGATGGGTTGTTAGGTATGATACCATTTCAAACAGATTTATCAACTTTTACAATTAATGAGCGAAGTAAAGATTAGTCTTCCGACACAGAAAACAAAAGCTGTGCGGAAGTCTCCTAAAAACTTTGTCTTGTATGGTCAACCAAAAGTAGGTAAGACAACTGCTCTAGCTCAGCTAGATAATTGCCTTATCATAGACTTGGAAGATGGTACAGACATGTTAGATGCTTTGAAAATCAAAGCTAAGAATCTCAAACATCTCAGTGAGATCGGGAGAGAAGTATTAAATCAAGGCAAACCTTATAAGTATATTGCTATTGATACAGTTACACAACTTGAAGTCTGGTGCGAACCAGAAGCCAAGAAGTTGTATCAGAACACGCCTATGGGCAAGAACTTTGACAAAGACAACAAAGGTTTGTCTGTGTTGACTTTACCTAACGGCGGTGGTTACATGTATCTACGCATAGCTTTCAAGAAGTGGCTTGAGCGGTTAAATACTCTCGCTGACCATGTAATACTGGTCGGTCACCTAAAGGAGGCAAAGATTGAGAAGAAAGGCAAAGAGGTCGCCTACAAAGACCTCGACTTGACAGGTAAGATTCGCAACATTACCTGCGCTAATGCAGATGCTATCGGCTATGTGTTCCGTGAGAATGATACTACTATGATTAGTTTCGACTCACTCGGTGACATTCAGGCTGGTAGCCGTTGCGATCACCTCAAAGGGCAAACGTTCCCCCTCGAATGGGACAAAATCTTTATTGACTAATTCAACTATTATGATTGAAGCAAACCAACAAACGGAGCACACCGTAGAAAAGCAAGAAACTCCAAAAGGAGAAGACCGTGTGATCAAAGTATCACAGATTATTATGGATTTGGATAACGGATTAGGTCGTCCACAAATCAAAGAGAAGTATAGCTTGACTGCTACTGAGCTAAAAGCCTTGTTCCAAGTGCCTGTGCTCAAGAAGCGTCGTCCAAAACGTGCTTTGACTAAGATTTCTTTTACTCTTGTCGATGATGTCACTCCTGATGAGGAAACAACGCATGATGAGAATCAGCTGCGTGTAGACACAGAGGCACAAAAAGTAGAAGATAATGTTTCTGAGAACGACTCAGAAGGTTTTGACACATTTGAAATTGTTAACTGATGGCTATTACCGCAAATAATTCAAACGAAGAAGTAGCAGGAGGCAGTGGCATTGCTATGTACGTAGGTATTGCGCCTATGCAGGTAGTCGCTGTTAATCCTACACTCAAAGAGCTCAACGATCTTGGTATTAATGCTAAGGTAGAGCCAGAGTATATAGGCGTGAACATTAACTCTGACACATTTAACAAGATAACCTTCTGGGTTAAGTGTATCGAGCCTGAGTTCTTGACTCGCTTTGATGTACTGGTTAAGCCAGAGCATCGTGTTGCTAAGTCAGGGAAACCACAGTGGTGTAATTCTGTCGGTCAGTTTGCATTTGCAGACCAAAAAGCGTCAGAAGCATATGACTGGTTCAAAGACACAGGTGTGCGTGAAGCTTACATTGGTGAGGAAACTCTGATGAGGTTTATACAAGCATATGCAAACGTAGCTAACGGAGATGAGTGTGCATTTGAGACTATGGATAAAATCATGGCAGGCGATGTAACTGAGATTCGTCAGCTTGTTAATGCACTTGCTGAGAACAGAGTTCGTCTCTTGCTTGGTGTCAAAGATGGTAAGTACCAGCAGGTATATACCAAACACTTTGGTAGACTCAAGCCTTTCCGTAAGGATCTGTTTGTCAAGCAGCTGAACGATGATTATGGTTCATTCAATGCAGAGTACAACTCTAGCTTAGAGCTGGAGAAGTATGTCCCTGGTTTGATTGCTCCTGATCCTGAGCCAGCAGTAGAGACAGCTGACAGTAATTGGTAAGAATAGACATCTAGATAATGGAGGGGACTTCGGTCCCCTTCTTTATTTTTGCAGGTTATGATTAAACACAGAAATAGTGACGATCATCTGCACACCGATGTAATTCTTGCTAAAGTATCAGAGTACGATATATTCAAACACTATTGTTCTAGCTTTAAGAAGCTTGGTGTTAAGTTTTGTAGTGACCTCAGGGAAGATAAAAGCCCTGGTGTTAGTATAGTTGAGTGGAAGAGCACCTTATTGTACAAGGATTTTGCTAATGAAGAACACACCTTTAATTGTTTTGGTTATGTGATGCATAAGTATAACCTTGACTTTGTAGGTGCTCTTCAACTTATTTCCCGAGACTTTGGTCTTGGACTAACTGCTACTGATGTAACACCTACAGCTCGTAAGTATACTTACACAAAAACCCCACTTAAAAAGTCTGTAATCCGCATAAAATCAAGAAGATGGCTTCCTGAGGATGCAGATTATTGGAAGAAGTTTTGTATTCCAAAGAGTTTATTGGTTAAATTTGACGTTCACCCGATAAAATACTTTTGGATTAATGAGACACGTTTTCACCCGCCTAGTATCAGCTATGCTTTCCGTTTTAACAGCGGTTATAAGGTTTATAGCCCGCATGAAAGTGACAATAAGTGGTATTCTAACGTGGGCCGAAACGTCATACAAGGGTATAGTCAACTGGCTAAAACTGGTGAAGTTGTATTTCTCACAAGCTCGCTCAAGGACGTCATGTGCTTGGAAGTGCTTGGCTACGCATCCATCGCGTTACAATCCGAAATGCAATTGCCAGAAGAAACCCTCGTACAAACGCTCAAGGAAAGGTTCAAAAAAGTAATCGTATTCTACGATAATGATTTTGGGTCAGAGCAGAATCCGGGGCAGGTAATGGCTTCTAAGATTTGTTCTAAGTTTGATTTAGCTAATATGTATGTTCCTGACATATATTGCAGCAAGGATATCTCTGATCTAATTAAAAATCGCGGTCTGGCTACAGCACAGCAATTAATTAAAGATGAGATATGGAAAGTGACAAACAACAGCGAATCGACAATATCTTACATAGATGTTCCATTCTAATGAGCAATCTTGGAATGAAAACAAAGGATGACGTAGGTAGTAGGGATAAAGCAAAACAAATAGAACGAAAGTGGCTTCAAGAAATAAAAGACATAGATCCAGAACAGTACAAAATGCTGGTACCCGATCTACAAGAGTAAGAAACGCACGCAGGAAAGAAGTTGACGGCATAAACTTTAGAAGTATGCTCGAAGTATTCTGCTACGAAAAGCTCAAAGAAAACGGTATTAGCTCAGAGTACGAAACTAAAAAGTTTGTTCTGTTTGACGGCATGCACTACAGTAATAGTAGGTATGAGGACAACGGAAAAACTGGATACAAGGATAAGAAATCTCATAAGGTTAGAGATATTACTTACACTCCTGACTTCCTTGACCCAAAAGGGAAATGGATTATAGAGTGTAAGGGATACGCTAACGAAAGGTTTCCCTTGAAATGGAAGATGTTTTTAAAGCTGCTAATGGAACAGGATGATCCTCCTGTATTATTCGTACCTCGAAATCAAAAGCAAGTATTGCAGACGATGGAGATGATTTTAGAACTGACGGCCCCTACTAAATAGGGGTCGTTTTTATTTACAACAATATGGAAGAATTTAAATTAGGGTTAGGGGTAGATCCTCCTGACCCTGGAGACCTTGTGGGCATAAGTTATGGGGGAGCTGGGATGATCTATCCCTCTGTATTTATAGAAAGCAAACGTGGAAATGGACATTTTATAGTTAAACATTTTGCTCTTAATTATTGGGGGTCTAAAGACCTGCCTGCGAACCCTACAATACAATGGCTTCGTAAAAACGCTGATCTTATTTATGGTGAGCGTGTACCAGATAGGATTATTCATGCTGATCCTAGGTGTTTATCAGAGACGGCTAAAGAAAAATATCATGTAATTAAATCACTTATAAAAAATGAGTATAAAAACTATTGGGCAACAGACTCAATCAAACACTAGTGGATTAGAAAAGATTATCAATAAAGGCGCTCAACGTCTTGTAATTGATGTCTTACAGTCTACTCAGTATTCTACCCCAATCCCTTCAACAATACGTGAGCTGGTAACAAATGCCTGCGATTCACAACGCGAGAAGGAGATTGCAGTAGAAATACTAACAGGTAAAGCAAAGGTGGAGGATTACTTCATCACCCGAGATGGGGAAGAGTATACGGATTCAAACTTCGATCCGTCGTATTATTCTCTTGAAAATCTTAATGTAATTCAAAACAATGTAAATGTTAAATACCGTGAGGATGATGCAGGTACAGGGTTTTGTGATACAGTTGAGATTATTGACTATGGCGTAGGCATTGGTAACAGGAGACTTGAAGGTATGTTGGAGCTAGGTTATTCTACCAAGCGAAATACCTCTGAGAACTTTGGTGCCTTTGGTCTAGGCAGCAAAATTGCATTGTCTACAGGTGTATCGCACTACACTATTGAGACTGTGCATAATAACAAGAAGTTCAAGATGAACTGCTACCCATACAAAACTGACTTTGTAATAAGTAAGTGGGATTGCGATGGGCATGTAGTTCTTAGTAATGGAGAGCATGCGTACTACAAGAAAACCACATCTACTAACTACACTAAGATTTCATTTGGATCTAAGAAGCACAATCGGTCAGCGTACAGAAACGCAATCAAAGAACAGCTTTCTTATATCTCTAATGTAGATTTCTCTATTGTGTATCTTAATGCTGATGGAACGGAGGTTGCATACAAGGAAGAGGTAAACAAAGAAGTTCTTGTAAACACGCCTTCTTGTATTGTAGCTGCTGGAAGCAGATGGTATTCAAAGCCTCACATTGTTATTGTCAAGAATCCTGGTGATTCTGTAGGCATTAACTATGGTAGCATTGATTTCCGTGAGCTTGAGATGGAGGACCTTTCAGGAAACATAGGCATCAAATGTCCTATGAAGCAATCGTATATAAATGATGATGGAAAAGAAATAGTATTGCAAGAAGGTGTAGACGTCACTCCTTCTCGTGAGAAAGTTATATGGAATGAATCGACAAAGGAATATGTGCAGAAAATGTTGGAGCAAGCTGCAGATGAAGCAGCAGATGTCATACAAGAAGCACTAAAAGAGGATGATTTTATACAATGGATTAAGCTGTGTACTAACATACTATACAAGAATCCGTCTGGGGAAGGACTAGGTGACGATCTAGTTGGCCTTAATCAGATAGCTCGTATGGTTGATACCTCGAAGATTAGACCTATGTTTAAGTCTTCTGGAATTAGATTTACTAATCCCAAGAAGATGTTTGCAGGGTACAGTGTTCGACAGATTCGACGTGTTGGTAATAGCATTGAACGGACTGAATTAAACGACTGGACATCGGCAGATATGTCTAGAGTCTATGTTGCAGATGAAGGTGGTGCAGTCAAAATAAATGATTTGTATCTGACTATTGGAGACTCTCGTAGTTTTATTCTTATTTCACCTAGAGGTACTGACTATCTCTCAGACGATATCGCACGCGAGACTCGTCCTGAGATAATTCAAAAACTCAAGGCAGAGAAGAATAAATACGAGCAGAACAAGCAGATCATAACATCTCTTTTGAATACGCAAACCTCATCTGTACATAGTTACTCTGATATAGAAGTGCCAGCAGATGCCCTAAGTACAATTCAAGATATAGAAGCTAGGGATATTACCCCAGAGCTTACACCTGCAGAACTTCGTAAACTCCAACAGAAGACTGTAGGTTACTCTTTGAGGAGGCCGTGGAATGATGACAAGTGGATATGGGACAAGGTAGAACCAACAATTGAAACAGTTGTAAATTCTAAAATTGAAACATACTACGGAACATCAGAAGACGGACCTAAGATAAAACTAGCGGCTGAAATGTTGCGCAGACGAGTCCCTAATTGGGGAGAAATTTCTAATCATATGGTCGGATCACAGTGGGAAAGAAGTCCTATGCTTTTTAGGGAAGCGGTTCCTTCTTCTGTTGACGGGTACTATAAGAAAGAGTTTCCTGATGTTATAAACAAGTACGAAACTAAAGCTCCGCAGCTTATCAGATTATCAGAGAGCAACTGTAAATACGCACGCAAGAACACAAACTGGAAGCACATTGATGACTTCTTCTTTACAATGAGTGAAGAAGGCGCTATCACTGCAAGTAAGTATCTTAAACCTGTCCTCACTTCTATATCTCTACGAGATAGAAAACAAGAGTGGTCATGGTTAGGAAACTTTACAGCTAAAAGTTTGCTCTCTCCTGCACATGCACTGTACAAAACTGTGCACAGGTATTTAGAGTTTTGCTATCCTATTAATCTTTGTAGCAGCGATTTAGAGGTAGATGAGTTTGTTCAATATCTTGTAAACTTTATACAGTATCAAGATATTTGTGATACTGATGATCTATCTTTGAAGCAAGAGAAGTCTCGTGAGTTTTTTGTTGTAGATGTCCCAAGCATCGATGCGTACGACAAAGAAATTGCAGAGGTCGGATCTGTTTTAGATGACTTGTCAGAGCATATTGGCAATTGGATGCTTCACTCTCGTGATACAGGCTATAGTAATGCGCAACACGATTCTATATATAATGTAGTATTTGCACACTACAACAAATTTGATATCGAAATCCCGGAAATCGAGGTACCCGGATTGAGATTTAACCTTACTCCTCGAAGTTAATTCCAAACATTAACAATGATAAATATAAACTTGATAGATGAGAACATCTCTATATCAATAGGTGAAGATTTTTACGTTATTCCGCACAACACTGCTACAATGAAGCGGTTAAGTGATTTAGCTGCTCAGGCTAATTTTGCAAAGACGTATGAAGACTACGAAGTTTATGTCCGAGAAATCTCAACTTTGATTGAGGAAAACGGAATAGATTCTGCAGCACTTATACAATCTAAATGTGATCATATTGTGCAAGATCCTCTGTCTAAGAGATTCTTCTTGACATATGGAGACGATAAGATTTCAGATATACCTATGCCTCAGTCTCTAGTTGATCGTATAATGGATTCGATTGACAAGAACATAGATTTCCTACCTGTTGTGAAATTGTGGACTCGTTTTCTACGTAATCCTTTCTTGAAGAAGAAGGGAGCTGCTTTTGCAGAAAGATTTGCTGACTTTGTAAACATGCGCTATGTGCATCCTGCAAATAAAGAAGTTTTTCTTGGGAAAGGTCTTGCCGAAGACGTAGCTACTGAACTGGCTACTGTGTATCAGATAAAGATTACTAATGAAGGTCTCTTGAACGGCTACAAAGTTAGCAGAGAGCTATTGCATAAGTATGATATTGAAACAGGAGAGAAAGTTGATCGCTACAAGCGCACTTTTAATGTTGATACTGGAGAGATAGAGTCAGAAGGACTCCCCCAGTACATCGAAGATCGTGTGTTTGAGCCTGCAGTTATGGGTACTAGAGGCGATGAGTTCTATTGTGGTGATAACAAAGGTCATCACATTAAAGTAGGACAAACACATTCTCTTGAATCTTGGGATCAGGTAAATACTGATGACAATTCAGTGTGTGTCCCCGGACTTCACATTGGTGGTTTGAAATATATTGCTTGGTATGCTGGTGAGATACACAATGTGTTTGTCGACCCTATGCATATTGGTGCGATACCTGATTCAAATGATGGAGCAATTCGTTGCCTGCAGTATTTTGTGCATTCTAGTTTAGCTGGTGTAAATGGTAGTATGTATCATTCTTCTACCTATGCATCTATGACAGACGCGCAGTGGGCTGTTCTTCGCTTAGAGATTATGACAGATAATCTTGAAAAGATACAAGAGCTTCAAGCAGAAGATAAACTTTTAGATGTAATGTAACATGAGTCAGCAAATTGAACGACTTCCTAAAGGAAAGGCCGTTTGTTTGATTGACGCAGACTCGTTGCTGTACTATGAGATGGGGAAGGAAACGTTGGAAGAGGCTATGGCTGGTCTTGACCAACGTGTTCTTCACATCCTAGAACAGTGCAATACTACTAAGTATGCGGGTTTTTTAACTCAAGGCAAGTGCTTTAGGTATGAGGTGGATGTTGAATACAAGGCTAAACGTAAAAAGTCTAACCGATCTGTGTTGTTTCCTTCTTTGAAGGAGTATGCACAGCAGAAGTGGGGCTTTACTTACGTGACTGAGCTGGAAGCTGATGATTTAGTCAGCTATTATTCATACAATCACGAAGAGAATACAATTATCTGTTCTCCTGACAAAGATGTTCTCAAACAATGTGTTGGGATGCATTATAATTATGGGAAAGCAGAGTTCACACACACGTCGCCTGATGAAGCTCTTAAGTTTCTATGGATACAAGCGTTGATGGGCGACAGCACAGATAATATAACAGGTATTCCAGGAGTAGGAGTAAAGACTGCTGAGAATTGGTTAAAGGATAGAACGAAAGACTTTGAGTCTTTTGCTATACGTAAGTATGTAGAGAAGTTCGGTATGATAAATGGTATCATGGAGTTCTTCAAAAACTTTAACCTTGTGTACCTACTAAAAACAGATGAGGATATGGCCAGGTATGGTCTTACTTTATCTGCTTTAGAGTGCATTGACATTTCTCAAAACGAGTTAGATATATGGGAAGATGAGTGATGCAAAGGGTCTTAATTTAACGCCTATTGATGGGCGTACTGTTCGTCTGAACCGTCCTGTAGATTTTAGAGAAGTTATGGTAGACAAAGATATAGTTAAGCTATATCGAGAGTCTGACGATCTAGCTGTTGTAGCTGGGACTTCTGTAGTTTACAGAAAAACGAAGCACAAAGTAAATATTATTAGTCGTGGTACACATGAAGGGAAACTTGTTTCCTATGATCTAAAGTGTGCTTTGCTTACTAGTTCTAGTACTTTTGCGCTTCCTTTTTTGGGCGGTAACAGAAAGTACATGTTGTGGGATTCATTATTTGTGAATGCTTTTATCTCTACACCTGAATATGATGAGTGCATTGCTCTTCTATACAGGTTCTCGGGGGAAGAGATATTTACAAAGTTTGAATCTGCAATGTGTGCTATGCCTACGTTTATCAAATTTGAAGATGTGGATAAACACCACGTGCTTTTCACTTTTGATGTTCCGAGTTCTGCGAAGAGCTCTTATGAGCAATTTAGAAACGGACAATATTCGAAGATTGATGATATATGGAAATTACTAATATTAGATTATCACGGATTTGACAGCAAAGGACAAACGGCGCAGATACTGTACAAAAGCTCAGAGCTTAGGAAAGAACTAGAGGAACGTCTAGACACAAACCTAGGAGACTCGGAGGTGCACAGCATCCCTAATATGACCTATGAGCGATTTAATAAAGAATACTATCAAACACATGCATCCACTATTTAAAGATGTGGACTATGGATGGGGGGAGTTGGAGCCCCTCATCAATAGCTCACAGTTCGATTTTACGGTAGAAGAGATAAAGACAAAAGGCAAAAAGATATATCCTAAACGAGAGGATTTGTTTAAGGCCTTTAGACTTTGTCCGCTAGAAAAGGTTAGAGTAGTGATACTCGGACAAGACCCATATCATAATGGTCAAGCAACTGGATTAGCTTTTGGGGTAGCACATAAACCTATCCCTCCTTCTTTGCGTATCATACACAAAGAGCTATGCGCACAGTTCGATCACAACCAACCAATCGAGGAGTTCGATCACACTCTAGAGCATTGGGCAAAACAAGGAGTTCTACTTCTTAATACTTGTCTAACTGTAGAAGAGAAAACTCCTGGAGCCCACGCTGGTATGTGGGATTGGTTTGTGAGAGAAGTGTTGCAAATGGTACAAGCGAAACGGAGACACACTATATTTGTTCTCTGGGGTAAGCACGCTCAGAAGTTTACTAAATTCATTAATGTCGCTACGATTTCATCTGCACATCCTGCAGCTGAGGTATACACAGGCGGTAAAGGTGGGTTCCACGGCAATGGACACTTCCTAGACTTAAATAGTCGAGTAGGTAACATTGACTGGTTTAAACTTCCAGAACCTGTATCCGAAGATGCACAAATTAAAATGTACGATCAAGATGTATGGCAATGACAAACTTAGGTTTTGGGAACAAGACTATAAAACAACAACTACTATGGATGTAATCAAATCAGATACCATTAAAGAAGCACACGATATTCTAGACAGCTTAAAGACTCTTCTTGCAAAGAAGAATGAAGCTTATGGAGACAGTGCTCTTTCTGATATCAATTTGTTTTGCAATCTATCGTCACTCCAATTGCTAGAAGGACAGATAGAACATAAGTTGCGTAGGCTTAAAAACCTAGGTGTTAACGGCGACACGGAAGATACTCTCATGGATCTCATGGGATATCTAACGTTGTTTATGGTAGCCGTTAACCGATCGAGAAAGTAAGGAAATTGGGGGTGGCGGCTTTCGCTGCCCCCTTTTTAGGGCCTTACTTTTTACTCGTTATCTCGTAGTACTTAGAAGCCTGTTCTGGGTCTACTGATTTGTACAAACCAGCAGCAATTGGGAATACATCTAAGAATTCTTTTGTCCATTTAAGATCTCCCTTCTGCATTCGACCTGCTCTCCGCTGATAGTACACATCCTCATCAGGGACTATACCAACAGAATTAAGCAGCAAGTCTTTAGTCGCGAAGGCTAAATCAATATTGTCCTCAATCAATTGACTAGCTGCTGTAGGATTCTTTGCCAGTCTAAATAATTCAGACGGATCTCTGAATGCATTAAGTTCTGTTCGCAGTCTATGTGCTTGGTAGATAGCAAAGTGTCCTGCAAAGTTATCGAACTCGTCGTCATCATCCATTGCAGCTCCTAACGCAGCAGTTATAAGACCTAGCATTGACAAATAGATTTGTTCGTGATAAGCTCTTATTAAATTTTGCCTCTGCAAATCTGACAAATCTTTTGAGAACGGATTCAGCTGACTAAATGCTCTTTTAAATTGAAGTTGTTTCCCAAATGAAAACGCACTACCCATTGCTCTTCCCACAGTTGTGTAGTATCCTTCTGTAATATCTCCTAGTTCTACATCAACGTGGTAGCCCCCAGTAGAGTGTCCAAATCTTTTACGATAGGCAGGCACTAAGAACTTTCTAAAAAGCATTAAAGGTCTAGTAGCGTTCTGACGCTCTAATAGCACCTTATCAATAGGACCTTTAAGCTGGTTAGTTCTTTTAGTAATCCCATTAAGCTTACTTGCAAAAGCTGCTAGCTCTTTCTTACCAAAGTTTGCAACCTCTGAGTTTACTACAAGTCTGCCTCTGCTGTTTACTTCCAGCACGTCCCACAAGTTGGCGTCTTTCCCACCTTTTGTTTTTACAACCTTACCGTTCTTATCCTTAAGAGTTCCTTCCAGGGATATAGCCAAAGCCACCATCTTCTCAGCCGTAGTCTGCCACTCCATTCCTCTTTGCGCTGCAAACGATGTCCCAAAATCTGCAGCCTTCTTAACTGCAGTTCCAGTTGTCTTTTCAAATGCTTGTGAATGCTCTTGCAAAGCATCAAACATCTCCAGCATTTTATTAAGCTTAGTTCCTTTATTGAACTTGGGGCTTAGTCCCTCTGAGGACATGCTTGCAAGTACTTTAAATCTTGCACGAGATAAATCTGATCTACTGTAGAATTGATTAGCCCAGCCTTCTTGGGCATTCATGGTGCTATCAATAATCAGCTGGTTGGTTGCTTGTAGCATGTTACCAGACAATCTTGCTAATGCTGTAAGAGAGGAAGCTTGCCCCACTAGCTTTGATACTGACAGCTTACCTAAGATTGTTTTCTTAGCATTTCCTTTTATAGACTCTCCATAGATTACGTTGTCGATGAAGCTTTCTAATGCTTTATATGTGTTTGACTCTTTACCTTTCTTTTTCAGCTCAAGGTTATATCCTAGCTTTTGTCCAGTACGATCAGAGAGATAATGTCCTGACTCCATCATAGTTAGGCTGCCTCTAGATGCAATAGCATCGTGCATTACGTTTACCATGCCCAGCATCTTAGCTTTAGCCTCGTAGCGGTTAGACATATCAGTAAACTTAACTATACTGTCTACTATGTTCTTAGACACTTTAGCTTCTTCTACTACGTTGGTGAAGTATCTAGGTATAAACTTCATTCGCTCACCACTAGCTTGTACTAGCTCCCCAAAGTCTGTATCAGTTTCTTGCAGGTAAAACGCATCGTTTATTACGTCAGTCACTGCTTCTCCTGGGTTGCCTTCTAGTCCTATATCCAACGCAGACTTTCTAACAGATGGAAGTATGTACGAAAAGTTGTCCCAAGAGTTTTGAGACATACCTCCCTTACCAAGCTTCTTCTGCTGTGTTTTATATATGTCTAGCAGCACATCATAAAACTCTTTTGCCTCTGCGGGCATAGAAGTAAACTTTGTGTTATTGTAGCTTTGGTTAGGTACAGTCAGGTTTCCAACTATTTGCATCCCATTCCTACCACGTCTGTATATTTTTTTTATCTCTAATTCTAACGCATGGTACTGGTAGCTTAACTCTTTTCCTGTTTCTTCTTTTCCGTCTTTAAATGCTTTGCTTCTTGCGTAATCTAAACTATCCCGCTCCCGTATCATCTGGTCAATAATGTCCTGGGCTCCCTGTATAGGTTCAGTGTTTTCAGCATACCATTTTGCGACAGCTGCATTGTACCTTCTCCCATCATCAGACTTAAAGAAATCATCTAAGTCGGCATTGTCTTTGGGATAGTTGTGTGCTTTTTTAGCAGCTTCAAATGCTTGAGTCTTTGCACTCTGAAACCGTTTCATGTCGTAGGGCTGCACAAAGGACAGGACCGGTACCATTTTAATTGTACCGTCTTCTTGTCTTCGTGCAATGTTTACAGTCTCAAACAAGTCTTCATAGAACTTGTCAGGCCTATCTTCTGATACACCTTTCCATTCTCTGAACTTTTTAAACGCAGGCTCTAACTGATACTTTGTGTCGATTGTTTTTTGGTGAGCGTCAAACAGTTCTGACTTTACAGCATTTGCAAACAGTTGAATGTTAGTTTCTGAATTGTATACTAACGGATCAGCGTACATAGAAAAGGACGAAGCATCTTGATGCGTCTCTCGTAACTCTCGTATGATAGCCTCTCTCCCAATTATCTGTTCTTTCAGCTGGATAACGTTCAGCTTCATTAACTTCTCTCTCCTCTCTTGTCCTGCCCCTATCTTAAGAGTGTCACGCATAATTTTAATTGCACGCGGATCTCTCCTCTTCAATCCTTCATAGGGAATGTTAAAGTCTTTCTTTGCTATTGCAGCTTCTAGCCTCTCTATGCTCGCGTTAAACTTTTGATTAACTTCCATTGGAGCATATTCCAGCAGGAGATCAGCCTGGATGGGTATAGCTATTTCTAAGTATCTGTCATTTAGCTCCTTCATGTCAGCTATTGACACTACAAGTTTGTCTAAGAGTTCATCTTTTGTCCCAGACTCATCTTGCATACGCACCAGTTTACTCTGGAGCTGGTTAATGACCGATAGATTTCTGTCTTCTGTGTAGAAAGCATCTAGGGTTTGCTTTAATGTAGATATCTTAGATAAGATTGCAGCTCTATCTGAGTTAGGCATAGTTTTGTACGCAACAGCGTACTCATCTTCAATCCTATCCATCGCTGTAGCAGCTCTTTTGCTTAGATTAAATACATAATCTATGTATTCATAGAAGTTGTCTACCTTTTCTTTTCCAGTCTTTACTTTCCTAAGCTTAGACTTCAACAACTCAAGTTCTCTTCTCCTACTTTTTATGGGCTCCGTTTCCTCAAGCCTGTTTAGTCTGTCTATCTGCAGCTGTAGGTTAGTAACGATCTTGTCTGTTAGATCGTCTACTTTTTCTTTCCTATCAAATGCTTCGCTGATCAAAGGGTCAACGGTTTCTTCTACTTCTTCTACTACCCTATCTACCCCTCTTGTGGTAGTAGATGAATTCTGAAGGTCACTTGTAGGATTTAGTAGCTCTAAAATGTTGTCATTTACAGAGATTTGTATGTCTCTCCCTACTGGAGTTTGCATTATTAGATCTCCTACAACTCCAAAAAACTCACGTGCCGTGTTATTTATGTTAGCTATGTCTTCTGTTACTCCATCTTGTTTTACAGCAAACAAAGCATTCCCATCTTTAAATACCATGTTACGAGAGAGCAGCATGTTTTCAATTTTGAAGCCTGCTCGCGCCCCACTAGGGTTGTCTTCAACATAATTAAAGACATCTGTAAGTAATGCGTTTTCTACTCCCCCAACTCTATAGCTACAGCTCATTATTTACAGTTTTTATCTAGGTTAGTCTGCGTAGTCGTAGTTTTTACCTCCCCATTAGGAGATGTTATTCCTACTTGAGAACTGGTTATCCCATTGCGGCTTGTCAAATTTACTTTTTTTACTTTACCCCCAGACGTTTTAACATTAACAATTTTCTGCCCATTAACAGCTGACCAGAAGCTAGTCCTAACTACTTCTCCTGCTGCATCTCGTAAGTTCAACTCTAGCAGGTTATTTGCAATTCCTAAACTATGTATCTTATAGTAGACTCCGTCTTTGTATTCGTACACAGACACTTTGTCTACTCCTTTCTTGTAGTTTGCCTTAGTAGCAAACCTTGGAAAGTTCTGCTCTGCGCTAGCTTTCCTCCCTACTAGAATTTTTCCTTCATCTTTAAATCCGCTAGGTACTCTACTTATTAGTGGTCTTCCACCTATAGTAGATGTACCATAGTTCTGTACAAAGTCAAACATAAAGTCACTAAAGTATCTTGGATCTTGCTTGGCTGTATGGAACTCTTCTCGCATGTACTCCATAAGGCTTTTGCCTGTAGCCTCATCTTTAATCTGCAAGAAGAAGTCAATTGGAACAGAGTTGTAATACGTACCGAACGAAGGAGCAAGTCCAGTGGTAACTACAGAGTTGATGACCAATCGCTTGGCTATATTCTGTATTCTTTTGTTTAACTTCTCGCTGTTTTCTTGTCCTTGTGTGTATATCTCTGGAGTGTACAGAAGCTTACCAAAGTCTTGTCTAACCTTCTCTCTCGCCTCTAACGTCATCTTCTCAGTATTTTCCATCGATATGCCCCACACTCTATTAGTGGGCTTATCATTCCCAATACCAGGAATTGCTCTGCTTAGCATCTCATTCACCTGCAACGTTGGAATCTCTTTTATAAGATTCTGTATCTGTGTATTCAAATTGTCGTTAGGGTTTAACAGCATGCTTTTAATGACATCCTTTCTCATGAACTGTGTCATAGGAGAGCCGTCTTTAGTAAGCAAGTGATAGAATAAGGCTCTGTCTGTAAATCTATGCTCTGCAGCTGTTAGCTTAGTTTTACCTGTAGCCTCTTTAAGGTCTGACTTAAATTGTTTTACAGATTCGGCTCCTCCTAAGAACAGCTGTGACGATACCTGCATTGATTCATCAATCATATTGTAGAAGGCACGCATAGTTCTGTATGCCTCTCCTTTGAGTATCTTCTCTACCTCACTGTACCCTACAATATTCTTGTCTCCTCCTCTTCTGTAGTTTTCAAGAGTGTCTAGATAAGCCATGACCTCACCAAGATCTCCCATGCTATCTAGGTTATCTACTGCAATTACCTCGTAGTATTCGGATAAGCTATTACCTGCAGAGTAGGCATTTGCAAAAGCTATAAATGCTTTCTTAGCAGCCTCACTTGTGCTATCATTAGCAGCAGTAATTGCTTTTAACTCTTCTGTATTTACGACGGGGGTTTCCAGATTTGGATCATTCTTAGATATCTGCCCGTACACCTTTTTAGAAATACCTAATTCCTGGAACACGGTTCCTACACCAGCTGAGCTGGTTCTACGTTTTTCTACAAACTGTCGTACAAGAGGTGTAGTGAGAAGTGCAACTACGTCAGCATCTTCAAATCCTATACTCTTTAAGTACACTGTTGCATTTAGGGTTTGCTCATTGTCATTCAACGCGGTGTGTATCAACTTAGAAGCGGCGTCGAGAGCTGCTGAAAGTCTTTCTACAATTCCATCTAACGTTCGTTCCTGTGTGAATGGGGATAGAATATTAATCTGATTCAACAACACACCATTAAGCATAAAGTGCTTAGATGAGTTGACCATAGTTCCTGTACTAATGTACTCGGAATTAGGATCATTATACTCTGCTGCTTGTGCTGCGATGTTCCACCCTGAGATAGCGTTAGCGTACCCACCTACTAGAGTAGCTGCACTTTTGTAGTTAGACTCCATCCGTATCTCAGTTAGAGGATTGTCAAAAGCCATTTCTTCTTCTCCTTCTTGGACCTCATCTGCTAAAGCATTTAGGGTATCCTGAGTAAGAGGTCTGAACAAATACGGGGCTGTCTTAGCATTAAGTAGTACTGCCTCTGATAAATTCAGCAAGTCATTTTTTCTCTTTGCTAGTTTAGATTTTGCATTCCTGTCTCGGAAGAGTCCAAACAGTTTGTCAATGTCAAAGTCACTACCAGTCTGCACTGTTATGTTACCTGCGACTACAACTGTTTTGCTGTACCCTTTTGGGAGAATGCCTGCTATTCTACTTGGGACATTTGAAGAGTAGTCTTGGTTTGGGATACGGTACATAATACCTGTATCTCCTACTTTTAGTCCTAATCTGTCTGCTACGTCTTGTGAGATAAGTACTTCTGAGTGTATTACATTTCCAGTTGACTCGTCAATATCTAGGTGTCTGAGCTCTCTTATTTCTCCATCAATCTCCCACTTACCTGGACCTGCAACTTGCACTAGCTCTCTTCCTGGGAGCTTGATCTGGTAGACATTAGACTTGAACAAAGAGTAAATTAAACTCTCGAACTCTCTTTGGTATACTGGGAAGTACAGAGGTACGTTGAAATCGTAGCGTCCTGTTTCCAAGTCTTCTACTAACCTAAGCTGCTTATCTAAGTTAGAATCAACTTGATTGTTCTTAAGCTTGTTATCATATATAACCTCACGTATTCTTTGCAGGAAGTTAAGACGTAACTCATTGTTGCTTGGATCTTCTTTTAACGCGGTCCACCCAAGTTCATCAAATAACTTTTTGCCCTGCATTTGTATGATCTCTTCATTGGCATTGTGATACTCGTTGAGTAACTGTTCCCCTGTAAGAGTGGTGCCGTCTGCTAAGGTATAGGTAGCTGTTTTATCTACCATTGTAGGAATGCCTTTACGAATCTGGCGATTCATCTTAGCAGTCATGTCCTCTTTGTCATTGATAATTTGAGGCATGTAAAGCTTAGAGCCGTCCATGTCTCTTGATTCTAACCCAGCAAACATCTGTTCTCCTAACTCTTGATTAACTTCAAAGAGCTGTCCTTTAAATGATTTCTTCGCAGACTCTGTGTTGATGATGTCAATAGGATCGTTAGGATTCATCATTCTATTGTACATAGCAGTTAACAACTCGTTACCCTGCACAAAGTCTTTTGTGAGTACAACATAGGAGTTCTTCTGCATATCTACGTTTAAGACTCCTTTATCTATTAGTCTCTCTTCTGCGTAAAACTTGTAAGCGGGAGTGTACTTTGCTTTCCATTCTCCTTTTCCTGCGATATACTCATTGAACCACTGCTCATCCTTAGCTGTCCACCTGCCCAGACCCTGCTCAATATTACGGAACATGTATGGAGATATAAATGCCTGCGCATCTGTGTGGTCAGCACCTCTGTTATCAGTTTTATACTGATCCGCTATATTCCTTGCTTTTTCAGCGGCCTCCTCTATACTGTAATTCAAGTTTTCGAAGTACTTGACGTACATTCTTTCTATGCGTCCAGCTATCTCATCATGGTAAGGATCAGAAATACGAATCTTCTGTATGCTTGCTTCCTTAATAATTTTAGGTATACCGTACGTAGGATCATGTACAACCTCTCCTTCCATCATTAGCTTATCACCTGGAGTATTGAGCAAGCCCATTCTTTTATAGAATGCTGTTGTGTCTTTAAATTGCATCACTCCTCCACGGAATGCTTGTGCCATTTCTATCCTAGCTACAAGGTCAGTAAGCATGTAAGCCTTCACCATCTCAGAGACACTTCCGTAGTTACTTTGACTTGCGTCTAGCCTCGAGTTCTTGGGTATTGACCAAGAGTTTTTCTCCTCGTCTAGTTTGAGAATGTTGTATTTAGCAAGTTCCTGCATAAACTCCTGTCCGTATTTTTGAAACACAGTTTCAGAATAGTTTTTTACTTGACTGTTAATTTCATCAAATACGTATTTATACTCTGGACCCTTTGGATACTTTAATGCGTCCTGAATAACTTGAGATAGTCTTCCCCCTTTTACTTCTACGTCTGTTATACCTGATAGATGGAAGCCGTTATTTACATTTTTTGCCAGAGCAGGATTAAGGCTTAGTCTTACTAAGTCTCGTAGAACAATATGAGTAAGCATAGCTTGTTCTCCCGATGCGGTCTTTGGGATACCTGCTTTTGTTATGCTTTTCTTAATAGGGTTACCAAAAGTGGGAACCTTTAAGAAATCTATTCTACCTCTTGTTTCCTGTACAGGGAGTGGTATGTAAGAGTATTTCTGTCCGTCGTTTAAGAACATGTTGAGTCGAAGAATCATAGAGTCTCTTTCCGACAACTTCTTATACTCTATATTTTGATCGTCCTGCGATTCATTCTGAACTACATCTAAGCTAAAGCTAGTAATGTCAAACTCTTTGCTTTCTAACAAGTACAAGAATAGCGCTCTACCTTTTTCCTTCTCCCCAATAGTCATTGCCAAAGAAGGGTCTTTCATCATAAGCTGGTACAGCTCTGAGTCCTTTCCCTTTCTCATATCCTGCAACGTATCACTAAACGTAGTTGGGAGGTTGTAAGGATAGATAGTCTTTCCTTTTCCGTTAACGTATGCGAGTGCTGTAGGGAGGGTAAACTCTGCGGCTATTTCTGCCAGAGCTTTAATGGTAGAACCTTCTGACTTAAAGAAGTTTACTGGAGTCTCTTTCAGTGTTGCCTTCTTTACTATGCCTCCTTCGGTTGTAAGATTAAGAGCTTTACTTATAACAGCGTTTATTAACTTGTTATATATGATTTGGGCTTCATCTTCCGGGTTACCCTCATGCTTCTTCAAGTAGCTTAACAATCTAGCCTCTGCTTCTGACTTAGTCCTAGCCATTCCTAGTGATGAGAACCACATAAGGTCATTAAGCGCAACTGCTTTTGCTTCTGTACTAGATGCTTTTTGGTATTGAGCTATAGCACTTTTAATGTGCTGCAATCTTGCTTTGCCTTCAATAACATTATTGTTAAACTTTAGCTTGCCTTTTGATTCTATAAATACTGCTCCTGGTCGAGTTACAATTTCAGTGGATACTGACTCTGCTTTCCAACTAGTAGCCCATCCTATTGCAGCACTTTTTCTATCAGAGTTGATCGTCTTAACGTTCATCGCCTCTTCTATCATCTCTTCCTTTACTATTCGGTGTTCCGAGTAAGTCTTTTTAAAGAACCTAGATAATGCTGCAGCATCTGCTGCCTGTACAGGACCTTTTAAAAAGTTTGCAATAGGTTGTAGTACTTCGAAGTTAGGAGCAGCTTCTATGATGTTACCTAAAATTTCTTCGTATGACTGTGATCCTACTGCAACTGCGAGTGAAGCTCGTATAGCTTCATCTACATTAACGTATGTAACAAAGCCTACAGAATTTTCTTTGGCATTTGTAATCTTAGAGAATAATCTTCTTACCTCTTCGCTAACAGTCTTTGTAGGATCTTGCTCAAAGTGAGAGATGTTGAAAATCTTATCGTAATTAGTTTCTTCTTTACTTGCCAATCCTTCGTCTTCTATTAAGTCTTTTCTGACTTGTGATTTAGCAAGTCCTACGGTGTAGCCGTATTTTTTCAAGTCCATTGCGACAGCGTCTCTCCACCCAAATTTGTCTACGTTTCCTAATTCGTCTTCTACGTTAATCCAATTGTTCCACACATTGAAGTATACACTTGCAGCTTTTTTGAGATCAGCACTGTTTGAGTTTCGTATAAAAGAAATGGGAATTGCCCCTTCAAGGATTGCATCTGTTGCAGGAATACCTGCTATAAATTTATATTTCTTGGCTGCTGCACCTCGTTCTTGTTTAGTTGTTGCTTTTGCAAATGCGTCAAGAGCCTCTTCGCTTACATATGTCCCATCAGGATTACTGATAGAGTGCTTAAGAAAAAATCTAGCAATTTCTCCCTTGTTGTTCTCACCTGTTCCTAGCAATTCTGTAACTAAAAGCTTTTTGTTTATACGGAAGTCTTCTAGCTCTTTGAAATGCTTTATAAAGACGGAGCTAACACTGTCTACTACTTCTTGTTGGAACTCAAAGTCTTGGTTAAAGGCGTCTACAAGTCTGTACGCTTCCTTGCCCTCAAATCTTTCAGCACTACGCTCAAACTTCTTAGGCATCTTGTTTGACTCTATAAGAGAGTAAAACTGTTGTATCTCTACTGTGTTGGTAAATAGAGCTTTAATAAAGTTAAACAGGTCTTGAAAGAACTTTTTGATCTTACCTGGGAGAGTTTCTTCTGTACCCTGTGCTGTAAACACATAGTCTCTAAACTCCTCAGCCATCATTTCTTCTAACTCAAGAGGTGTAGCATTTGGCAAGTTGTACTTTACTCGTGCTTCTTTGTACAGCGCTTCTCTTTGCTTATCTGTAAGCATTGTTCGAAAGCTATAGTGGAATGCCTCGTGGTATTCAGTACCTACTTCAGCGTTGTTCCACAAGTATACCCCAGCGTTCTTCATGTAACCATGAGCAACTGAACTGCCTACTCGTAGTGCAGCATCATAAAACTCTACAGGTATACCTCTCTTCTTTAGCCATGCTTCAGCCTCAGCTCTATCCATCTTAACTATAGGATCTTCTCCAGCTAATCGGAATGGGGCATCGTCCTCACTTACGTTATCATCTAACTTTGTATTTGCCTGGGCACGAATTGCTTGTACTACTTTAGGCCCTATGCTTTTTTCCCACTCAGCAGTATTTGATTTCTCTACAAAATAAATTGTGTCGTTATCGAAGTACTGAATTGCAGCTATCTTTCCTGTCTTTGGACCAAGAGCAACTTGTACGTCTTTTCCTTCTATGGTTATGCCTGGTTCAAAGATATATTTTTGAGTAAACTCAGGTTCTTTTTGTTCAAGTCCTGGTTCCTGTTGCGGTCCAGGCTCTTGGTTTTGTTGTTGTGCAGCTTTTCTACGTTGTGCTTCTGCTGCTTCTGCAAATGCGCGCTCTGTATTAGTTGGTGCTGCTTGTGGGGGAGTGTTAGGTTGATGAGGAGTTATTTTTACAGATTCTGCAGTTAGCTTCTTCCCTCCTACTCTTGTCTCAGCTACATCAAAGCTTAGGCCTATATCGTGATGTATAGATCCATTAACTTTAGCTATGTCTGTCCCTATGATTCCTGCAAACCCAGCTGCGGTGTCGTTTGGATTACGCTCATGCGTAGCACTAGCTAGCGCTTGGAATGCTGCAGGGTCGGTGTTCATATCCGCTATGTCAACCTGCCGTCTTTTATTAGCAATAAGCTTAGATAGCTCTGGGACAATGCTGTTTATAAATTTATCAGCTACATCGTTTTGCTTGAGTACTTGGAATCCAATTCCTTTAGTAATAACTCTTCCTTCTTCATCCTTAGTAACTTCTTGCACTAGATTTCCAAGGACATTTTTGTTTTTTCTAATGTCAGCAGCAGTCAAGGTCCCATTTACAAGACCTTCTAAAGTTTCACTATCAATAGATGCTATAAGAAATGCTCCTGGAACAGTAGTCTGTGTTGTAGGTATTGGTATACCCATACGTATGACACGTTTATTCGTCCCAGGTATATATCTGTCTTCTACTTGTAAGAATAGATTCTGTATTACATCAAATTCTCCTGGCTCTAACGTGTTAAGTCCGACAAGATCAACAAGCTCATTGTATGCTGCAGAGTCACTTGATTTTGACAGAAGCTCTAATGCTCTAGCTTGCTCTGCTTCATTAAGCTTTGCGGTTGAGACTACATGGGATCTCCATTCTCCGTTAGAGTTTTTAGCAAAGACTACAACTTGTCCGTATTTAAGTCCTTGTGCTTTTGTTCTTTGCACTGCAGTATCAAGGCTTGCTTGCTCTGCAGGAGATAACATTTGTGTGTTAGCAACTGTGATTCCTCTCGCGTTTGTACCGTCCTTATCATAGATAACAACTCCTATAGGTACGTTTCCAAAGGTTTCAAATACATTAAAGAAGAAAGGTACTTGCGTTCCGTCCTCTGCCGCCGCAACAGCATTGTTTCTGTTATTAAGTTGCTTCTGTGCTACTTTAACAGTTACTGCTTGTTCTTCTTGCTTACCTGCTTTCCAGTTCTCATAAACAGCACGACGCATAGCGCTATCATTAGATGCAAGAACACCTACAATACCTTTCCCAGGTACACGTACATATATAGGAATATGTGCTGCTTGATTAGAGTATTCAGTTTTGTTTCTGTTCTCTAACCACCAAGAATCTTCTATGACTTCAAGCTCTACAGTACTACCAGCTTTTACTTCTTCACTATCAAGTAAGTCTTTGCGGTCTATGACGGGTTTCCCGTCTACTGTTCTCTGCTCATCAAGGTTATTAGAAAAAGGCTGTCCCGTAGAACTAACAAAAACTTTACCGTCATCTGTTAATTCAAACTGTCCTTGTCCATCAGACCTAGTAAACAATGCATCTTCTTTTGTAGCTGAAGGTTCGTTAGTA